>OHTV01000007.1_pt1 | contig 151059 bp, 129 predicted proteins | sample 1579041 | NCBI WGS metagenome assembly OHTV01 (sample SAMEA3879583, study PRJEB24766) | human gut metagenome | biome: human-associated habitat; feature: feces | place: USA | collected 1985/1987
AACCGACATTTGCCGGAGTTGGCGTTTCTTAATTAGGGACTTATTTTACAGCCCCCTATTAAAATCTGGTATGGAGGTAGAAATGAGAAAGATTATAAACGATCCTGATAACATTGTAGAGGAGATGATGGAAGGCTTTATTGCGGCGTATCATCATATGTATTACAAACATCCTGAAGTAAACAGTGTGATCAGCCGATGCAGAAGAAAAAACAAAGTGTCGTTGATTATCGGCGGTGGAAGTGGACATGAACCGATGTTTTCCGGTTTTGTAGGAGCAGGACTTGCCGATGCTGCATGCTGTGGAAACATTTTTGCTTCACCGGATCCGAAGAATATTTACGAAACTGGAAAAAGCATTGATGAAGGCAAAGGAATTTTGTTTGTATATGGCTGTTATGCAGGCGATAATCTGAATTTTGATATGGGTGAAGAGTTCCTGAATGCTAAAGGAATCAAGACCGCACATGTGCGTGTACAGGACGATGTGGCGAGTGCACCAAAGGAGCGAAGGGGAGACCGAAGAGGCATCGCAGGTGATGTCTTTGTGATTAAGATTGCCGGAGCCGCATGTGATGCAGGATTAGAACTTGAAGAAGTAACAAGAATTACGGAGAAGGCAAGAGACAATACCCGTACAATCGGAGTAGCCACAGCACCGGCTCAGCTTCCGGGAGCGGACAAGCCCATCTTTGAATTAGGTGAGGACGAGATTGAATACGGAATGGGACTTCACGGTGAAAAAGGTGTAGAGAGAACCAAATGGGAACCGGCAGATGTTCTGGTAGAGAAAATGTACCGTCAGATTATGGAAGATTCAGACTTGAAACGTGGTGACAAAGTATGTGTTTTGGTCAACGGCTTAGGTTCCACAACAATTTTAGAACTATCAATCGTGTTCCGTAAGTTAAACGAACTGTTAAAAGAAGATGGAATCGGGATTTATGACACGGATTTAAATAACTACTGTACCAGTCAGGAAATGGGTGGATTTTCTATCACATTGATGAAACTGGACGATGAACTCAGGAAATATTACGATATGCCATGCTATTGTCCATTCTACGCAAAGGGAGCGGTTGAGCCTGTTGGAGAAGTGGCGGATGAGATTGAAGATACAGCACCAAAGAAAGAGAAGAAAGAAAAGAAGCAGCGGATAGAAAGCACTTATGTGAGAGGAAAGCATTACGAGAAGTTAAATGCAGAGGACTGCAGACAGATGCTTTTGTATATCGCGGATAAGATTCTGGCGAATGAGCCGTATCTGACCGAGGTGGACAGTGCAATTGGAGATGGCGATCATGGAATCGGTATGGCGACTGGCATGAAAAATGTGAAGGAAGTGCTTCTTGATATGGAAGGCGAGAAAAATGTATACAGTATCTTTGAGGAAGCCGGTAAAGCAATGCTTCTTAGCATGGGCGGTGCTTCCGGTGTTATCTTCGGAAGCCTTTATCTGGAAGGTGCTCTTGGTACGGAGAGCAAAGACTACCTTACTGCTGAGGACTTAAAGGCAATGGAAGAGAAGAGTCTGAAAGCCATCCAGGAGCGTGGCAAGGCAAGCGTCGGAGACAAAACAATGGTTGATGCGCTGGCACCAGCGGTAGAAGCAATGCAGCAGCATTACACCGAAGGTTTGGAGAAAATGCTCGAAGAGGCAGAGGCAGGCGCATTGCGCGGAGTGGAAAATACGAAGGATTGTATCGCCAGATTTGGCAGAGCAAAATCACTCGGCGAGAGAGCATTGGGATTCCAGGATGCAGGTGCAACCTCAACATGGTTGATCTTCCAGAGCATGAGAGAATTTGTGAAAGGAGAATAAGTAATATGAAGATAGCAATCGGATGCGACCCAAACGCACAGAAGGAAAAAGAAGAGGTTATAGCATTTATTGAGAAGAAGGGATACGGAACTGTAGAGGATTTCGGAAGTGAAGATTCAATCTATGCAAACGTGGCCATTAAGGTCAGCGAAGCAGTCGCTTCCGGTGGGTACGACAGAGGAATTTTAATCTGCGGAACCGGAATCGGAATGTCCATCTCCGCAAATAAAGTAAAAGGTGCATACGCAGCACTGGTTTCGGATGTTTATTCCGCACAAAGAGCGCGTTTGAGTAATGATGCAAACATCATCTGCATGGGAGCTTTTACAACTGGAAGCAAAGTAAGAGAACTGTTAGTTGAGGCATTTTTCGAGAACGAATTTGTAAAGGGATGTGCTTCACAGCCGAAAGTTGATGCGTTTGTGGAGTACGATCAGAATAGATAAGCAGGTAAAGCATATGAAACGAAAGAAATATTTTGGCAGTAATTTAAAAATGTATAAGAATGTCGCACAGACGGAAAGCTATCTGAAGGAGCTGGCAGACAGAACGAGAGAGCTTTGCATGCAGAATCCGGATATGGAATTGTTCATTCTGCCGTCTTACACGTCTTTGGAAACAGCGTCAAAAAGTACGGATCAGTCCGAAATCCATCTTGGTGCACAGAATATGTGCTGGGAGGATGAAGGTCAGTTTACCGGTGAGATTTCTCCGGTTATGTTAGAGGAACTTGACCTTCACCTTGTAATGGTAGGTCATTCCGAGCGCCGACATGTCTTTGGAGAGAGCAACATTGAGGAAAACAAGAAGATGCTCGCCGCGATGAAGCACGGCTTTACCGGTCTTCTATGCATCGGCGAGACGAAAGAAGAGAAAGGGTACGGTATCGCAGATGAGGTACTGCGTACACAGATCAAGGTTGGTCTGCATGGAATTGCGGCAGAGGATCTGGATAAAGTATGGATCGCATATGAGCCGGTATGGGCGATTGGTGTCAATGGTATACCAGCACCAGTGGAGTATGCACAGGAAAAGCATCATGTGATCCGAGAGACATTAAGAGAACTGTACGGCGAAGCCGCAGATGTTGTTCCGGCACTGTATGGCGGAAGTGTGAATCTTGAGAATGCGACTAGGCTTTTTGTACAGCCGGATATAGATGGCTTATATGTAGGAAGGGTTGCATGGGATGCAAAGCGTTTTGCCGGACTGATTGCAGATTGTCTGGCAACGGGTGAAAAGTAGAAGGTAGAAAGGAGTCAGCATGACAGAACTCGAATTAAAAAAGACAGCAAATGAGGTGCGTAAAAATATTGTGACCGCTGTGTATCATGCACATTCCGGTCATCCAGGTGGATCATTATCCGCAGCGGATATATTGACTTATCTCTATTTTGAGGAGATGAATGTTGAACCGAAGGATCCTCGGAAAGCGGATCGAGATCGTTTTGTATTATCCAAGGGACACGCAGCGCCGGGATTATATTCTGCCCTTGCGGAGCGTGGCTATATTGATAAAGAAGAATTAAAAGGCCTTCGTCATGTAGGCTGTTTCCTGCAGGGACATCCGGATATGAAGCATATACCGGGCGTGGATATGTCATCCGGTTCACTTGGACAGGGCATTTCCGCAGCCGTAGGTATGGCTCTGGCGGGTAAGATGGATCATGCGGATTACCGTGTGTACACATTGCTCGGTGACGGAGAGATTCAGGAAGGTCAGGCTTGGGAGGCTTCCATGCTGGCTGCCAACCACAAGCTTGACAATCTGGTTGTAATTGTGGACAACAATAACTTACAGATTGACGGAACGGTAGAAGAGGTCAATTCCCCATATCCAATCGACGAGAAATTTAAAGCATTCAAATTCCATGTGATCAGCATCAACGGAAACGACTTTGACGAGATTGCAGCAGCTTTCAAGAAAGCCCGTGAGCACAAGGGACAGCCTACTGCGATTATTGCCAGGACGATCAAAGGAAAAGGTGTTTCCTTCATGGAGAACCAAGTAGGCTGGCATGGCAAGGCACCGAACAAAGAGGAATATGAGACAGCAATGGAAGAATTAGAGAAAGCAGGTGAAGCATTATGTCAGAAGTAAAGAAGATTGCGACACGTGACAGTTACGGCAATGCATTGGTCGAATTGGGTAGGGAGCATGAAAATCTTGTTGTTTTAGATGCAGACCTGGCAGCTGCCACCAAGACTGTTGTATTTAAAAAAGCATATCCGGAACGTTTTATCGACTGTGGGATTGCAGAAGCAAATATGACTGGTGTTGCAGCAGGACTTTCTACATGTGGAAAGGTTCCATTTATCAGTTCTTTTGCGATGTTTGTAGCAGGAAGAGCATTTGAGCAGATACGCAATTCTATCGGATATCCGCATCTGAATGTGAAGATTGGTGCGACGCATGCAGGAATTACCGTCGGCGAGGACGGAGCAACACATCAGTGCAACGAGGATATTGCTTTGATGCGGACGATTCCAGGTATGGTTGTGATTAGCCCGGCGGACGATGTGGAAGCACGTGTAGCCGTGAAGGCGGCCTATAAGTATGAAGGACCGGTTTACTTACGATTTGGCAGACTGGCACTTCCAGTCATCCACAATGAGTCAGATTATACATTTGAGATTGGAAAAGGCGAAATTCTTCGCGAGGGAAAGGATCTGACAATTGTTGCAACCGGTGCAATGGTGAGCAACAGCCTTGAGGCTGCCAAAAAACTGAAAGAAGACGGTATCGAGGCAAAGGTGATTAACATTCATACAATCAAGCCACTCGATGAGGGCCTGATTGTTAAAGCAGCAAAAGAGACCGGCAAAATTGTCACGGTAGAGGAGCATTCCGTGATTGGCGGACTTGGAAGCGCGGTATGTGATGCACTTGCGGTGAAGGCTCCGACTCAGGTTTTAAAAATCGGAATCAACGATACGTTCGGCGAGTCCGGACCGGCAGTGGAACTGCTTAAAAAATATGGGCTGGATGCAGACAACATTTATGCAAAGATTAAAAGCTTTGTAAAATAATTCAAATAAGCAGCAGGAAAGCCTATATAGATGGTTTATAAAACTGCCTTACAACTCTTCCCGCTGGGCTGCCGGCAGGGTGAAGATAAATTCTGTGCCGACTCCTTCGGTACTGATGACGTTGATATTTTCATCATGTGCCTGAATAATTTCTTTTACGATAGAGAGTCCAAGACCGGAACCTTTTTTGTCCTTTCCACGGGACAGGTCGGTTTTGTAGAAACGCTCAAAAATTTTGTTCTGGCTGTCTTTTGGAATTCCGATGCCGGTATCCTTGACAGAAACAAATACTTTTTCGCTTTTCTTGGTGGTCTCAATGGTGATTTCAGAATCATGGTGGCTGAACTTGATGGCATTGTCAATCAGATTATAAACCACCTGCTGAATCTTGCTCATATCCGCTTTTACATAAAGTGTCTTACCGGCAAGAATCAGGTGGAAGGAAATCCGTTTGGCTTTGCAGGTTCCCTCAAAGGTAAGACAGGTCATTTTAATTAACTGGTTAATGTCAAATTCGCTGACGTCTAACATTGTGCCGTGGCTGCCGTATTTATTTAACTCTAAGAGGCTCTGGGTGAGCTTGGACAAACGGTCTGTCTCGAAAACAATGATATTTAAATATTTTTCCTGCATCTCCGGTGGAATCGTTCCGTCTAACATGGCTTCCACATAACCTTTGATGGAAGTAAGCGGAGAACGAAAATCATGGGAGACATTGGAAATAAATTTACGCTGGTCATCCTCCAGGGTATTCAGTTCATTTGCCATATAATTTAGAGAAGCGGCAAGATAGCCGATTTCATCATTTTTATGTACCGGAATTTTATAACTGAAATTGCCCTCGGCAAAAGCATCAGCACCCTTAATCATTTTGCGGATTGGGATGTAGACCTCGAAGCCAATGATAATCAGTAACAGGGTTGCACAGATAAAAATCAGAAGCAGAGTCAGGTACATAATATTCAGTAAATGTGCATGATGGTGCGTGATTACGGAAAGCGGCTGGTGAATCAGCACATATCCCCGCACCTTGTAATTAATCGTAATCGGCGAAAATACTGTAAGATGCGTATCGTCATAATAATTATAAAAAGAACCGGTGGCGTAATATTTGCTGCCAAAATCTGCCACATTAAATCCATCAATGTGTGTCAGGTGGTCCATGTCCACAGATGCATTGGAGTTAATCAGAATATCACCATCTGTATTCATGACCCATATTTCTGAAGAAAGATAAGTGCTAAGGGTGGCAAGACTGTCATGCAAGTCATCTACCGTAATATCTTCATTGAAATAGTTTGAAGCATAGGTAGATGCAATCATATTGGCTTCCTTGTAAAGCCGGTCAACCTCGGTATCTTCAATATATTCATAAGTATAGTGGGAGCTGAAGGTGGATACGAGAATAAAGCCGAGAATGCCAAAAATCACATATCCAATCAGCAGCTTCAGATAAAGTCGTTTCTTCATTCTTTAACCTCGAATTTGTATCCGATGCCCCAGACCGTAGAAATGCTCCAGGCGGTATGATCGTTAATTTTCTCACGAAGTCTTTTTACATGAACGTCAACGGTTCTGGTATCGCCTGCGTATTCATAGCCCCAGATATGGTCTAAAAGCTGTTCTCTGGTAAATACCTGATTCGGTGAGGATGCAAGAAAATAAAGAAGCTCTAACTCCTTTGGCGGCATATCAATTGTTTTGCCGTAATATTCTACGGAATAGTTGGAAAGATTGACCACCAGATCCGGATAAGTAACACATTTTAAATCCGGCTGTACAGGCTCCTGCTTCACCGGCTGGTAGCGGCGGAGCACCGCCTTGACTCTGGCAACCAGTTCTTTGGAATCAAAAGGCTTCATGATATAGTCATCTGCCCCCAGCTCCAGTCCGAGAACCTTGTCAAAGATTTCACCTTTGGCAGATAACATGATAATCGGAACATTTGCTTTTGCCCGGATTTCACGGCATACCTGATAACCATCAATGCCCGGAAGCATCAAATCAAGAAGAATCAGATTTGGTGCATAGATTTCAAATTCTTTCAAAGCAGATTCCCCATCATGAACCATCTTTGTATCAAAGCATTCCTTCGTGAGATACAGGGAAATCAGTTCTGCGATATTAACATCATCATCTACAATTAAAATTTTCTGTTTTGCAGCCATAGGAAACTTCCTTTCTGTTTTACGTAGTTCATATACTTGATTTATTTAAATTCTGCAATGGTAACACCGGCATCTCCTTCACCAAATTCTCCTAAGTGGAAGGACTTGATATAAGACTGTCGTTTCAAATGACTCTGTACGGCACTGCGCAGGGCACCGGTTCCTTTTCCGTGTACGATGCGCACGGAAGGAAGATGTGCAAGATAAGCATCATCCAAGTATTTATCCAAAAGAGCAATAGCTTCATCCACTGTTTTTCCAATCAGATTGATTTCTGTGGAAACAGAAGCGGATTTACTTATCTTAAGCTTTCCGGCACCGGTCTTGGCATATTTCTTGCTGCCCGGAGCAGCATCTTCAATTAGTACTAAATCCTTGATGTTTACCTGGGAGCGGAGAATTCCCATCTGCACAAAGAGGTCACCCTTTGCATTCGGCAGGGAGTGTACCGTTCCGGTTAAATTCATACTTAATACTTTTACGCTGTCACCGATACGAAGCTTCTTTGGAACCTTTGGATTGTAGATGGCAGTATCTTTTCCCTTTGAGCTCTTTTTCTCATTGGCAGCCATTTTCTCCCGGATATTGGTACGCTGTTTTTCCATTTCCTGAATGGAAGGTCTGGTAGTGCCATATTTATTGAAATTACGGATTGCCTCATCTGCAGTATCTTTGGCTTCCTGCAGAATCTGGTTTGCTTCTTCTTTTGCTTTACGAAGAATGGCATCCCGGCTTTCATCTAATTTTTCCTGCTTGTTCTTTAACTGCTGTTTTAATGCAGCAATTTCTGATTTGTAACGGTTGATTTCGGCCTGTTCTTTCTCTATGGTGATGCGGCTTGCTTCCAGGTCAGAAAGTAAATCTTCAAAATTCTGTTCATTACTGCTGATACGGGTTCTGGCATCCTCAATTAAAGTATCGGAAAGACCGAGTTTTTTGGAAATTGCAAAGGCATTACTTTTTCCCGGAATACCGATGAGAAGACGGTAAGTCGGACTTAAGGTCTCTACATCAAATTCGCAGCAGGCATTTTCAATTCCACTGGTAGTTAAGGCATAAATCTTAATCTCACTGTAGTGGGTGGTCGCCATGGTGCGGATGCCTCGACTGTGAAAATAAGATAAGATAGAAACCGCCAGGGCAGCGCCCTCCGTAGGGTCAGTTCCGGCACATAACTCATCAAAGAGAACCAGGGAATGTTCATTGGCTTCTTTTAAAATGTGGATAATGTTGGTCATATGGGAAGAAAATGTGCTTAAGTTCTGCTCAATGCTCTGTTCATCTCCAATATCTGCAAAAATATCGTCAAAAACAGCAAGCTCACTGCGGTCTCCGGAAGGAATCGGAAGTCCCGCCTGTCCCATCAGAGTGAGAAGTCCCACAGTTTTTAAGGAAACGGTTTTACCACCGGTATTCGGTCCGGTAATGACAAGCTGGTCAAAATCGCTGCCTAAGGAAATGTCGATAGGAACTACTTTTTTTGCGTCCAGCAGAGGGTGTCTGCCCTTTAAAATACGAATTTTCCGTTCCGTATTAAAATGCGGTGTAATTCCATTGTATTCCAAGGCATAAGCTGCTTTTGCAAATATAAAATCAAGCTCTGTTAAAATCTGATAATCGGTTTCAATGGCAGGAATATATTCCCCTGCTTTTGCCGATAAAGTGGCAAGAATAACGGCAATTTCGTCCTGCTCTTTGATGGATAATTCTTTTAATTCGTTGTTCAGATTTACCACAGCCATTGGCTCAATGAAAAGAGTAGAACCGCTGGAGGACTGGTCATGCACCATACCGGTAATCTGGGATTTGGCTTCGGCTTTTACCGGAAGACAGTAGCGGCCGTTACGCATGGTAATGACAAAATCCTGCAGGCAGTTTCTGACATTCCGGTTATTTAACATCTGGTTTAACTGCGCATGGATTCGGTCGCCGGTTGAGCGGATAGAACGGCGGATGGATTTTAAATTACTGCTGGCATCATCACTGATTTCATCCACAGAAATGATGCAGCGGCAGATCTCATCACAAAGAGGACTAAGAGGTTCTAAACCATCAAAAAGTTCGCTCAGGGAATCAGATGGAATATCTTCCCGTTCCTTTCTGCCATAGGCTTTGACCCGGCGGGCAGTCTCTAATAATTTACAGAGGCCGAGAAGCTCTTCGATATTCATGGTTCCACCGATTTCCACACGCCGGATGGCGGAAGAAAGCGGTTTGATACCGGAGCAGTCAAGCCGTCCCTTTTTCAGGCTGCGGTTCATGGCATCCTTAGTCTGCTGCTGTGCATTGGTAATTTCTGAGAGGCTGGTGGAAGGAAGCAGGGAAAGACAGCGTTCCTTGGTATCCGCACCGAAAGCATACTCCGCGAGCCGCTCTACAATTTTATTATATTCTAATGTTCTTAAAACCTTTTGATTCATAAATATTCTCCATAAAATGTACTAAAAATCACTGCTTCTATTATACCCCAAACCGATTGTGGTGAAAAGGGCGGTTGAAAATAAGTTTCCGGATAAATGACGAAATTGGCACGTTTTTTACATTCCGGCATCTTTTTTAAAAAATGTTGCAACATAGGCAGATAGAAAGTATAATTAAAAATGGTTGTATTTACAGTAGAAAAGAGGATTCCCTATGTCAGAAAATGAAAAAGAGGAATTTGCATTTATCAAAGAGAAAATCAAGAACAAGCCGTTAAATAAGAGACGTATTATTTTAAAAACGGCATTTACGGTTGTGCTTGCGGTTGTCTTTGGACTTGTATCCTGTTTTGTATTTACATGGATGCGCCCGGTGATGGAAGAGTGGCTGAATAAGCCGGAGGATACCAGGGTGAGCATCCCGAAAGATGAAGAGGTACAGCCGGATACGGAAGAAGAGACAAATTCCACGGAGACAGGTGTAGACGAGCCGGATGCAGAAGAAGGCTTAAAAGAGCTTACACCGGAGGAATATCAGAAATTACAGAGTAAGCTTTATGCGATTGGAAGCGAAGCAAATAAGTCCATTGTTACGGTGACAGGTGTGACCAGTGATGTGGACTGGTTTAACACGCCTTATGAGAGACAGGGACAGGCAAGTGGAGTCATTATTGCGGATACCGGTCAGGAGCTTCTGATTATGACAGAGCGCAAGGTCATAAGCGGAGCAAAATCCATTCATGTGACCTTCCTTGATAACAGCACCGTGGAAGCGGAGCTTAAAAACTATGACGGAAATACCGGAATTGCGATTTTAAATGTAAAACGTTCCGACATCGAAGAAAGCACTCTGGGCAGAATTAAAGTGGCAGTGCTTGGAAATTCACTTCAGACCACACGGGGCAGCATTGTGCTGGCACTGGGCAGTCCGCTGGGAACGACTTTCTCCATATTGACAGGAAATATTACATCGACTTCTAACAGCATTTCCACCTTTGATGCAAACTACAATGTACTGACAACAGATATTGTGGGCAGTAGTCAGGGAAGTGGTGTACTGGTCAATCTCTCTGGTGAAGTGGTTGGAATTGTTATGCAGAATTACAGCAGCGGCGATGAGAATACGCTGACCGCAATTTCCGTTTCCCAGTTGAAAGACATTATCGAGAAGCTTTCCAATGGACAGGATATTCCGTATCTTGGACTGAAACTGACTTCTGTAACATCTGACATTGAAAAGGAATATGACATACCAAAGGGCGTATATATTAAATCAGTGGGAATTGATTCCCCGGCGATGGCGGCAGGCTTGCAAAGCGGTGATGTCATCGTAAAGATTGCCGGAGAAAATGTAGAGACAGCGCAGGCATATAAGAATGTGTTATCCGGGCAGACTCCGGGAGATGTTGTAAAGATTACCATAAAACGCCAGGGGGCAGCAGGCTATGTAGAAATCGAATGTTCTGCAACCGTTGGTGTACTAAAATAGAAAGAGGAAAATTATGCATTATATTGAAACATTACGCGAAGGCGAAAGAGTAAATGAAATCTATCTTTGTAAAAATAAGCAGTCAGCGCTGACGAAGGCAGGTAAGCCTTATGAAGCATTGATTTTACAGGATAAAACAGGCACACTGGATGCAAAAATCTGGGAGCCGGGCTCTGTGGGAATTGATGATTTTGACCGCTTTGATTACATCAATGTAGTGGGAGATATCACAAGTTTTCAGGGCGCATTACAGTTAAATGTAAAGAGGGTCCGGAAAGCAACCGAGGGAGAGTATGAACCAAAGGAATATCTTCCGGTCAGCGAATATAATGTAGATGAAATGTATGAGCAGTTACTTGGATATATTAAGCAGATGGAGAATCCGTACCTTAAGAAGCTGGCAGGCAGTTTCTTTATCGAGGATGCAGATTTTGCAAAACGTTTTAAATTCCATTCTGCAGCAAAAAGCGTACATCACGGTTTTGTGGGCGGACTTTTAGAGCATACTTTAAGCGTAACGAAGCTTTCTGCTTATTTTGCTGACAACTATAAGATTCTCAATAAAGATTTACTGGTTTGTGCCGCCATGTTTCACGATATCGGAAAGTTAGAAGAGCTTTCTACTTTCCCGGAAAATGATTACACCGATGAGGGACAGCTTTTAGGACATATCATGATTGGAGCCATGGAAATTGCTGAGCGCATCAAGACCATCGATGGTTTCCCGGTGAAACTGGCACATGAGATGGAACACTGTATTCTGGCACATCATGGAGAGTTAGAGTATGGTTCTCCGAAGAAGCCGGCATTACCGGAAGCTGTAGCATTAAGCTATGCAGATAATATTGATGCAAAGATGGAGACCATGCGTGAGCTTTTGGCAAACGTACCGGAAGGAGATACTCAGTGGCAGGGATTCAACCGTCTGTTTGAATCGAACATCCGCAGATCGAGTATATAAGAAATATGAAAAAAGATGACATTGTTACATTGACCATTGATGATATTGGAACTAACGGCGAAGGTATCGGAAGAACGGAAGGCATCACACTTTTTATCAAGGATGCTCTGCCGGGAGACATGGTTCGTGCCAAAATCATGAAGATGAAAAAAACTTATGGCTATGCCCGCCTGATGGAAATTCTTAAGGAATCCACCATGCGGACAACCCCGCCATGCCCGGAGCATAAGCGGTGTGGTGGCTGCCAGATACAGGCACTTTCTTATGGGAGCCAGCTTAAGTTTAAGGAAAATAAAGTACGCAACAACTTAAAGCATATCGGCGGATTTGAAAATCCAAAGGTCTTACCAACACTTGGCATGCAGGAGCCTTACCGCTACCGGAACAAAGCACAGTTTCCGGTGGGTTATGATAAAGAAGGCAACCTGGTGGCAGGCTTTTTTGCGTCCAGAACCCACAACATTATTCCGGTGCAGGACTGCCTTTTGGGAAAGGAAGGCAACGGAAGAATCCTGTCCCTTATTTTAGACACCATGAAATCCTATGGCGTCAGTGCCTATGATGAGAAAACCGGAAAAGGCTGCGTTCGCCACATCTTAATCCGTTACGGCGAGAAAACCGGAGAGTGGATGGTCTGCTTTGTCATCAACGGAAAGAAGCTGCCGCATGCAGAAAGTTTTATTGAAGTATTAAAAGATTTGCCGGGAATGACAAGTATTACTGTAAATATCAATGAATCCCGGGGCAACGTGATTTTAGGAGAAGAAACTTATACCCTCTATGGAAAGGGTTACATTACAGATTATATCGGAACGATTTCTTTTCAGATTTCTCCACAGTCTTTCTATCAGGTAAATCCGGCGCAGACAGAGGTGCTTTATAACAAAGCTTTGGAATATGCCAATCTCACCGGCGAAGAGACGGTCTGGGATTTATATTGCGGTATCGGAACCATTTCCTTATTTCTGGCACAGAAAGCGAAGAAGGTTTACGGTGTGGAAATTGTACCGCAGGCAATCGCAGATGCCAAAGAGAATGCTCTTCGAAACCACATCTCCAATGCAGAATTTTTTGTTGGGAAAGCAGAGGAAGTCTATCCGGCATACTGTGCCGCCCATGGCGAGGAAGCCCGTGCAGAAGTTATCGTAGTGGACCCGCCACGCAAAGGCTGCGAGGAATCCCTCCTTGCCATGATGTGTGAGATGGCACCACAGCGTATCGTCTATGTAAGCTGTGATTCCGCAACCCTGGCCCGGGATTTGAAATATCTTTGCAGCCATGGATATGACCTTGTGGAGGTGCAGCCGGTAGACCAGTTCGGTCATACGGTACATGTGGAGACGGTAGTACTGCTTTCCCACAAAAAGCCAGACGGACATATCAACGTAAAAGTCGAGTTTGGCGAGGGTGAGGGCAAAGTTCCGCTTGATAATATTTCAAAAAGAGCAGAAGCGTACAAGCCAAAAGAGCGAGTGACCTACAAAATGATAAAGGAGTACATAGAAGCTAAATACGGCTTCAAAGTACATACCGCATATATCGCAGAGGTAAAGAGAGATTTAGATTTGCCGATGTACGATGCTCCTAATGCGGTAGAGGAATTGAAACAGCCGAGGAAACATCCAACACCAGAAAAAGTTGAAGCGATAAAAGATGCGTTGAAGCATTTTGAGGTAATTTAATAATGATGAGCGTATCATTAAAAACAGTGGTACGCTTATTTGTTTACATATTTATCTTTTCGCTGACCAATATTTTATCTGATTAAAAAAGCGGAGGGTAGATTTCATACTAAACTGCCTAATTGATATGATTAAAAGTGTTCACTTTTCTATTATTGACTTAAAGAGAAAAATCGAATACAATATAGTAAAGTGACCAATTATTAGTTTGATTAAGGGCGATTAAGTAGAGGTGAAGATATGCTTCAGAAAAAAGATATTGAGACTTTGAGAATGTTGTTTAGCAGTCATAATTATATTATGACTACCGCTGAACTTACAGCTTCAAAGTTATACTATGCAGATATAAAACAACTTTTAGACGAAGGAATGATTGAAAGAGTCAGGCGAGGTTACTATCACTGGACTCAAGATTATGGAGAAAGTGAAGTTGTTATTATCAATGGCTTGTTTCCCGATGCAGTGCTTTGTATGGAGACCGCCCTATTCTATTATGGATACAGTGACAGAAATCCTGCTGAATGGAGTTTTGCAATAGATAAAAATGTCTCTAAGAGGCGAACAAAAATTGATTATCCGTTTATAAAGGCATATCGTGTAGAGTCAGAGTTGGTTATGCTGGGCGAAACTGAAGGTGAAATTGATTTCCATAAAGTCCGCATTTATGACCGTGACCGTACTATTTGCGATGTGCTGCGAAATATGAACAAGATGGATAAGGAGATTTTTAATAAAGCAGTACAGGGCTATGTAAAAGACCCGAAAAAGAATATACCGAATCTTATGGAATATGCGAAAATTTTGCGTGTGCAAAAGCGTGTAAAAGAATTGATTGGAGTGTGGTTGTAATGGCAGATATAGCGGCGTCCGTTCTGGCAAAGCTCAGAAATAAAGCAAAGGTTTCTGGCATCAGTTATCAGCAGTGTCTACAGCTTTTTATGCAGGAAGAATTTTTAAGAAAACTTTCGAAATCTGGATATGATGATTTTCTGGTACTAAAAGGCGGTTTGTTTATCTACACTCTTACAAACTTTGAAAGCCGAGCCACCATTGATGTTGATTTTCTGCTCCGTGGATATTCAAATTCAATAAACAATGTTAAGGATTTGATTTGCAAAATAATTGATACACCGACAGGCAACGATTATATTGATATGACTGCAAAGGGCTTTGAGGAGATTTCTCCGCAGAGAAAGTATCACGGCATCAGCACACAGATTATCGGACGGATAAAGAATGTGCGAGTACCGTTCAATGTCGATATAGGTGTAGGAGATGTTATCGTACCAAAGGCAGAACAGCGTAAAATCAATACGCAGCTTCCAGACTTTGAAGCTCCTGTAATCAAAACCTATTCCCTTGAAAGTACCATAGCTGAAAAGTTTGATGCCATTCTGCAACGCTTTGAGCTGACGGGCAGAATGAAAGATTTTTATGATATTTATTATCTTTCAAGAACATTCGATTTTGAGGGAGCAAAATTACAATCCGCTGTATTTGAGACCTTGCAGCGACGTGGCACTCCCTACGACCGAAATAGTTTTAAGCGTGTTGTCGCACTTGCCGAAGATGAGGATATGCAAAAGCGTTGGAAATATTTTTTGAAGAACATCAAAGATAATACGCTTGAGTTTTCTGTTGTGATAACGGAAATACAGACATTCCTTGAGCCTGTATTTAAAGCGATAGTGAATGAAGAAGAGTGGCTTGATTCTTGGAAAAGCCGCCATAATATGTGGATAACCAACCTAACGAAAGGTAAATGATACTAATGCAGCCAATAATAAAAGATATTATTTTATCAATTTCGGATGATGTTGTAAGTAATCTTACGCAATCTTTTGAAAAGACATACTATGGAAAAATGAATTACTCCAGTAAAAACACTATTCTTGATTCTGATAATAAACTTTTGAAAGAAACAATAGGATTCGAAATAGCATTTATTCATGTTATTACATACTTTTTGGCATATAGTATGAGCTGTTCGCATGAATATATGCATATACTAAATATTCTTGATACCGATAAATTATTTTCATGGTTTAAAATAAAAGATAATAGTATGTTTTTACAATTAAATGATTGTAACATACCCACAGAAAAGGAAATATACGAATTAATAAATGAGCATGACAAATTTATTGATAAAGATGTTAAGAAAAAATTAGGACAGTTTTATACTCCCACAGGAATAGCAAAAAAAATGGTGTTTGAAGTTAGAAATGAGTTAAAAGATCTATCCGAACGAGATTTAGTGGTGGATCCTGCCTGTGGAACTGGTGTTTTTGTTGTAGAGACTGTTAAGCAGATGAGTGCTTTTCTTTCGTTTGATGAATTAATTAAGTTTGTTGAAAACAACATGTTTGCCTACGATGTAAATCCTTTTTCGGTTATTGCAACGAAGATAAGTGTTTTAAATACATTGTTGGAGATAGCACCTGATAGCGTGCATAAAAACAATCTTTTACTTGGTATTCCAGCACTAAATAATATAAAATGGAAAAATACAATTGTAGATAAAGAGGAAAAAGAATTTTCAATTATACTTGGCAATCCCCCCTATTTTAAATTAAATTCCAAAGCATTAAAGGATATAGATGGGTATGATGCTATAATATATGGTCAGCCAAATATATATTCTCTGTTTATGCATTGGGGAATATCTCATTTGCGTACCAATGGAACAATGAGTTTTATTGTACCTCAATCTATTCGTTCTGGGCTCTACTTTAAGAATCTTCGTGAGGAAATGAAAGAGTTGAGAATTAAATCAATATTACACATTGATTCGAGACAAAACATATTTGACAGAGCAGAACAAGCAGTTTTTATAATTTGTTTGCAAAACAAACCTGTATGTAACACTAAAACTAGAATACAATATATCAATGGCAATCAGAATGTGTTATCTGAATTTTCAATATCTCGTTCAAAATTAATGATGGGTAAAGATAATAACTACATGTTTATTATTAACAAAAAATCTGAAATGTACGATGTATTGGAAAAAGTCTATAAGAATGGCACAACGCTATCTGTCAATGACTCATTAGTGAAATTCTCTAATGGTTTATTTGTATGGAATCAACATAAAGAATCACTCGCCGATTCATCTGATAAAGCTATACCAATTGTGTATGGTGGAGATGTTCAGCCTGTAAATTTCCAATTCATTACCTCTTGGGCTAACGATGAACGAAAGGCATTTGCGAGAATAACTGATAAAACTCGTCCTTATGTTTTATCGGGTAAGAGATTATTGGTACAACGGACAACTAACTTTGAAAAAGACATACGATTAAAAGCATGTCTGATATCTGATGATTTTTTGGAAAATTATGATAGTTACTTTTTAGAAAATCACGTAAATTTCTTATGTTGCAACTCTGGAAAAGAAGAAATTTTAACGGATGAAATAATGTATTATTATTTGGGATTACTTAACTCAAAACTAATAAATTATGTTTTTATAAGTAAAAGCGGTAATACGCAAGTATCGGCAAACGAATTGAATCTACTGCCATTTTCTAAAAATAATGTAAAAGATATTTCGGCATTTGTATCAAAATATTTGTCAGAGTTAAGAGAACATCAAGAAGAATTGGATAGGCTTGTATGCGAAGCATATGATTTATCCGTTAATGAAATAAATATGATTCTAGATTATTGAGGTGAGGCATTTATGAAAAAACTACAGTTTAAAACAAATTCCCGCCATATTAGCCAATTAGGGCGTGAGCTTGTTACAGATTTTGTTACAGCATTAGTGGAACTTATTAAAAACTCTTACGATGCGGATGCCTATGGTGTGAAAATCATTTTGGATAAACCCAATACCCCACAAAGCAGGATTGTTCTAATTGACACTGGTACAGGAATGACACAATCGGACTTCGAAAATAAGTGGATGGTAATTGGTACAAACAATAAAATTACTGAACCTTATACCCCTAAAGGTAGAAAAAAGGCAGGAAAAAAAGGTATTGGTAGATTTTCAGTTGAACGTTTAGCAGAAAAAGTTCAAATTTACTCATTTCCAGAATTTGAACCACCATATAGAGTAGATATTAACTGGAATAGTTTTGAGGAAATAAATATTCCTGCATTGACCCAAAGAATTGGTATACTAAAAGACCATCAAGAATCTACAGCTGCAAAATTCATTTGTAATCAGCTTGAGTATTTTATGGTTACTGATAAGATTCTTCAAGAAGATAAAGATACTGTGGAATCGATACTTGGAACAAAAAGTTTTGAATACCCTATGTTTTATAAAAACGAAACACTCAGGCTGCTTGAAGATAAAGTCGTACCGATAATAAAGAAATATGAAGACATTGAATTACTGATTGGCGATGTTTCAAGTTTATTGGATACTATAGATTCACAAAGCGAATCAGAAGTATTTACTATGCTTGAAGAGTTATATATTAAATTTAACTTATCTAAATCTCAAACTGGTATGATTTTAATCATGGAAGGTTTGAGAGATGAATGGAAACAAAGAGATATCGACAAACTACAAAAAGAATTACGCTTATTAGTAGCTCCAGATTTTATCGAAAGCGACCCATTCAAAATTGAACTAGTTGCTCCCGAATTTAAAGTAGAGGATATTGTATTAGTCAATGAAATTCTTGACTTAAGATATGCAAAAATTGATGCTGAGATTTTTGATAATGCTCAAAAATCACGTATAACTTATAGTGATAAGGAAGGGAAAAATGACATCGTTGAGGAGAACTATGAAAAGCCTTTGTTATGTGGAAATCTGAAAGCGGAGATATACTTCTTCCTAAGAGACAGTGCAAATTTATCTGATGCCGAGTCTGGATATAATTTTAGATTTGCTCAAAGAATTCTAGACACGTATTGTGGCATTAAGATTTATCGAGATAATTTTAGAGTTAAGCCATACGGAGATATTGGGAATGATTGGCTCTTGCTTGACCAGAAAAAGGTAAAAGATACACACGGATATCTTGTGGGTAATAATCAGGTTATAGGTGTGATTAAGATTGGGGATGAGACCAATCCTCTATTGATTGATGCGACCAACAGAGAAGGAATTATAGAAAAGCTGCCTAAAGATGAAATGTTCGAAAAAGCAGAAGAATATCTAAATGATAAGGGAATTGAAAACAGTCTGGTATTTGAAGAGTATAATATGGATTTTAAGATGAAATTCAATGGTAGTACATATTATTGCGAACTTTTGGTAGATAACTCACTGGAAGAAAAAACAGAATATAGAAAAAACATAAGTGTAGAAAAGTTGACTACTTGGTTTGAAAAATTAAATTCTAATTTTGGCATTTTGTTTTATTATCCCAGAATAAACCGCATGTATTTTTATCCTGTTTCAAATAACATGACACTTCCAGAAATTACTGATGGTAAAAAAATAAGACAAATAAAAATCAATGACAAGTGTTTATTATAGAAGGTTAGACTGAAGGACATTATTTCCTTAACTTGAGGTAATGAAAAGGCGGAGTCTGGGATGGGCTTATTGAAAGAATTATCAAAGCAAATGACTTGAGATTTTGTAAAAGGATTTACCGTTGCTAATTTAAAAATATGTGGCAGTTTTATTTAACATTTTATTTGTGGGAAAAGGGTTGCGTAATCGATATTAGTACTGCAAAAAAATACTGATATTTCCGTGATTTTTGTGGGGATATGTTTTAATTTGATACTCACGTCGAGACGGTTGTATTGATGTCAAAAAAATAAAATCAAGTGCCAGAAAGTAACGTATTTCCGGGCTTTTTCGGAGGTTTGGATTAGAAGCCAGACTTCTGAAAAAGCTCGGTTTTCTTATATGGAAACATATCTACTGCAAAATTTGTGTCAGGTTGTGACTTCGGATTAGATAACGCAAATTGAGTGTGTGGATTAGATGTCAGGGATTTTGAAGTGATTTTTGAAAGAGGAAAAAGTTGACAACAAATCCGGCAACTCGACCATTTTTGGTGGTTGTAGGCAGCGGAATAGATGTTGGGAAGGAGGAGGTTAGAATGCCGACCAAAAAGCAACACTTTGTTCCACGTGTTTATATGAAGGCATGGGAAACACAAGTTGAAACCCTTAAAGAGCCCAATAAAAAATTCAATGGAATTTATGTAATAAAAGATGGAAGTATTGGGGATGGCGCAAACAGAAATTCCGTTCTTTGGAAGCCTCATTTATATACCATAAATTTTAAGTATTCATTTATTTGCAATTCATGTGCAAAGGTGAAATCGCAATATGTTGATTTGATTTATGATTTGCTTAAGACGGGATTTAAACAGCCTGTTTATGGGAAATTAGGATATAGCATCATCAAAACAAAAAAGAGCATAAATAAGCATTTCTTCGAAATACATGATTGGGACTTTTATTATTACGATGGAAATGTAGCAAAGAAAGCTGCTATATTGAGTCAAATAGATGCACTTAACTGTTATATTTTAGAAGATTCATTTGATGATTACTTAGAAAAAAACTGGGAAAATATCATGAATTCATTCGTAAGTGGTGTTCATAATGGCCAGCCAATTGGACTTGAAAGAAGTGAAAGAATCATATCTGAAGACATCGCAAGGAATATGCTGGCGTCGTTTTTCATTATGCTTTGTAGAAATCCAAAATTTGACGCTATGGGTGTTTATACAAAAATTAAAGAGAAATTATTGTATCCTGTTTTTGAGTCAATGTGTAAAGATGAGGAAGCAGAAACACTAGATGTAGGGAAAAGCGAAGGAAAAGAGTATGCAGATGAGTTAATGACCGGAATATGGTATTCTGAATTATATAAAATGTTTTTTAAGAACAAAGGTGGCTTTTATCATAATGTTGTACAACATGCTTTAAGTGGTTGTCAGATGATTCTTTTTGAAACCTACGATAATGCAGGACAATTTATTACGTCTGATAATCCAGCGTTTGAGCATAAATCTACTGTTGTCGAAAGAAATAATGGAAGTGGTCTTATATTTCCGATATCTCCTAAATATCTAGTTTTTGTCGCTAAGGGAGATGAAGGAATTAATGTTGTTGACCATAGATTTGCAGATACAGATACTGTTAAGTATTTTAATAGAATAATAAATGCACACAAGACAGAGATAATAATATCTTCATCGAAAAGCTTAAAGGATATGATTTGATTCGCGAAATTTACAAGGCCTATTATAGAAAACCAAAGGAGGTATTTTATGGCAATAGCGCAAGATGCATATTTCATTCCTGATGATATAGCAACAGGATTAGCAACAGGAATATATCGAAGAATCGGTAGTGTGGTAAGGTGGGCAACTGGTCCTAATAAGGGACAAATAGTAAAGCACCTTAAGCCAATTGACCTACCAGCAGCAGAGCAGGTTCAGGGTGTTGGTGTTAAAGCATTACAGTTTGTAAAACAGCATAAAAAAGGAACAATAATTGTTGTGGCGAGTGCAGTAGCTGTTGGCGCTGGTGCTTGGGTTTGCAATAAAGTAAAAAAACATGAACCAAAGGTTGTAACAGAATTCAGAGCTAGCCTGAAAAGCTATATTGATGCAATTCGCAAGGGGGAGATGGATATTGATAAGATTAATAATCTAATGAGCTCTTTGGAAGCGTTGAAAGCTGACAAAAATTATTCAAAAATCAGTATTCAGCTTACATCAGAAGAACTTGATGTTTTAGTAGGACGAATTTATGAATATACCCTGAAGCTGGCAAGTGATAATAAAATAGAAATAGCCGCAGACGATTTAGAAGAAGAAAAAGATGTTATCAAGAATCTGCAATCTTATCTTAAGGTACAGAGACGTATATTTGCTGAAGCTGCATAGAATGGAGGATAAATATGGGCTTTTTCGGGAATTTATTTAAAAGTGAATTTGAAAAATGGGTTGAAGGAGCTTCTCATGAGGAGTTATCAGAGGCTTATGAAGAAGAAAGACAGGATTGGATTAAGAACGGATTCAATGGTGGAACCGGTGAAAAAACTCCTAAAATGAATCGTCTTAATAAAGAAATAAGTAAACGTGTAGCTGAAGAATGGGAAAATGACCCACGAAGAAATAAAGACCCAAACTTCCGTTGGACAGATGCTAATCGTTGGGATAAGGATTAAAATGATAAAGACTCCCCATCACCGGATGTATTCCAGTGGTGAGGAGCCTTTTTGAGTCTAAGGGACATCATCCTTCAATCTCAATTTTCAGTCCGGACTTAAGCTCCACAGTGAAGTGGTCATCCCAGACGATGATTCGCTCAAGCCGGCGCTTTACCAGGGCCTCGTCGAAGGCTTCCAGGTGAGAGGGTTGCTGCTTGATGAAGTCCTGCAGTTCATTGATGCGGGCAATCTGTGCGTCCCTGGCCGCGGTGTCAACCGTGCATTTTTCTCGCTGTTCCCGGAGTTTGAAGATCTCGTCGGCAATCTCATCATAGGCCTCTTTGTTATTGGCTTTTTTGAGAAGCTCTTTCTGGAGCTCCTGCAGTCTTTCGTTGATACCATCAGCGGTATTTTGCTGAGCGCTTCGGATCACCTTTGCAATGTTCTGTTGGAGCTGCGCCTGGTAGGTGGACTTATCGCCTAGGAGCGTGTTGATAGCCTGAACTACCACATTCTCCAATACCGGTTCATTGACTGTTCTTGCGTGGCATTCCTGCCCGGTAGGTTCCAGTCTACTGATGCAGCGCCAGACGATGGATTTGCAGCCGCGATTGTTCCAGTGAATTCTGCGGAACATTTCACCGCATTCGCCGCAAATGACAATCTGCGCAAAGCAGTGGTTGCAACTGTAGGAGCGCCTTTTGCCATTGGCGCTTGTCTTGACCACTCGCCTGCGTACCAGCTCTTCCTGCACCCGTAAGAAAATATCCTTCGGAATAATTGCTTCGTGGTTGCCCTCCACATAGTATTGCGGAACATTGCCGTTGTTCTTGACTCTTGTCTTGTTCAGAAAGTCGGTGGTGTAGGTTTTCTGTAGAAGCGCATCGCCGATATATTTCTCATTGCGCAGGATCTTGTTGATGGTGCTGGTCCACCATTTTGTTTTACCAGCGCCGGTGAGGATGCCGTCAGCCTCCAGACCTTTTGCAATCCGGTCCATAGAGTAGCCCTCCAGGTATTCCCGGTAGATGCGTTTTACCACCTCTGCCTGTTCTGGATCGATGATGAGATTTCCATCTGTATCCTTGGTGTAGCCGAGGAAGTGATTGTGATTTACCTGTACCTGGCCATTTTGGTAGCGAAAATGGAGTCCCAGCTTTACATTCTGGCTGAGGGATTGTGATTCCTGCTGAGCCAGGGAAGCCATAATCGTAATCAGGACCTCACCATTGGCATCCATTGTGTTGATGGCTTCCCTTTCGAAGAAGACGGGAATGTTCTTATCCTTCAGCTGGCGGATGTATTTCAGACAGTCCAGCGTGTTTCTGGCAAATCGGCTGATGGACTTGGTGATAATCATGTCGATGTTTCCGGCTTCGCAGTCGTCAATCATACGGTTGAAGTCCTCACGCTTTTTTGTGTTGGTGCCGGAAATACCAATGGCAACGGCAACAACAACAGCAGTGGCAATAACGGTTCTACCGATAAGCCAAAGCCTCATACCCATAGCTGGGATGGTGGTACGGTAACTACACAGCCTACTTGCACAACTGCTGGTACCAAGACCTACCATTGCTCTTGCGGTGAAACCAAGACTGAAAGCATTCCTGCTCTTGGTCACGATATGGTTCATCATGACGCAACTACGCATCCTGAACAGCGCCTTGTAAGTGCTGCTTGGACCGAAACCATTTACAGCAAGCGTTATGTGTGCACAGATTGCGGTATGCAGTTTACATCTGACGATGATGCTATCAAACATGTTGCAGATTCAGACAACTGTCATACCTACAGTCTGAAAAAGGTTGCAACTGGCACACTGTACCACGAGGCTCAGTACGAAACCATCCAGGTTTCAGACAATAACGCTTACGATGCCTGCAGTCGCTGTGGTTACAAGCAGTAACTATTGCCCTCAAGTAGAACTGGCTAATATCTGTTGTGATATAACATAGTTGTAACAGCTCGACCTAATAAGATATAATCTTAGGAGGAAACAACGTAAAAAGAGATACTCCAATATTCGGGGTATCTTTTTTTAGCAAGGCTCTTAAAAAGTAGTAAATTAGTAGTAAAATTATAAGATATGCAGTAGTAAGCTATTGAAAAACCTTGATAAATGAGGCTTTTCAATAGCTTACTACTTATATTTTATTTTGAACATTTTTATACGTTCTGCAATCATACTGTATTCATCCTTTCTTCATAGATTGTATGATAAGCAGAATGTATATGCATTATCCGTTAGATTATGCAACTTTCAATATGATTATTGTAATTGACACAATAAAAATCAGTTAGTACAATAAAATAAGATTTTGTGGAAAGGGTTGAATAAAGTGAAAAAGAAATTTATAACGTTAATGCTTGCCGTAACAATGACTGTAACATGTGTTGCTTGCGGAAACAAAACTTCATCAAGTAAAGCAGATACATTTTCTACAAAAGCGACAGAAAATCTTTCTGAAACTGAAACAGAAGAAGAGATAAAAACGCAGGATATCAAATCAGAAGAACTTACTGCTTTTTCAGATAAAGGTATCATCACTGGTGTAAAAAATATCACAGTAGAACAAGGTACAGATGTAAAACTTAATGAGCTTGTATATGCTGATAAGACAATAGTTAAAAGTGTTAATATTGATGATGGTAAAGCTGATTATAATAAGTCTGGAACATATGATGTCATTTACACAATTACATTTAACGGAGATAAACTTCGTGATTGTATCAAAGATAATAAAATGAAAGTTAACTTTGATACTGAGGGGGATACTGTTATTGTAAAGACTACTGTAAAAATCACTGTTGCTACAAAAGAAGAAACGGAAGCCGTTATTTCCAAAGGTGATACTTCTGTCGTAACGGAAGAAACTGTAAAAAAAGAGAACAAGGCGAAAGCTAACGACAATGCTGTTGCAAATAAGCCTAGCGAAACTGCTAAGAATAATAACAATTCTTCTAAGAATAACAATTCTAACAGCAACAGCGGTAACCACAATGGTAATTCCGGCAACAATGGCAATAACGGTTCTACCGATAAGTCAAAGCCTCATACCCACAACTGGGATGGTGGCACGGTAACTACACAGCCTACTTGCACAACTGCTGGTACCAAGACCTACCATTGCTCTTGCGGTGAAACCAAGATTGAAAGCATTCCTGCTCTTGGTCACGACCCTGTTACCAAGACTGACAAGGGTCACTACGTGCATACCGTTATCCAGGCAGCCTGGGACGAAGACGTCTGGGAAAGTCGCTACATCTGCAATGGTTGTGGTGCAACCTTCACACATGACTACGATGCCATTGAGCATATTGCAGAATCTGGTGTGAATGGACCTTGCCACAATTACTATGCGAAATCTGTCAAGGTTAACACTATCCACCACCCTGAACAGGCTACTGATGAATGGGTTGTTGACCCATATACAGTTTGCAGTCGCTGTGGTCAGCAGTTGTAACCATTGCATGCTATATGGGACTGGTCATCCGGCCAGTCCCATTCTTTTAACACTTTTTTCATTCTCTGATTCTATAGTTAGATAGCAGTATCTCTCTGTTTCCTTGAAATGTAACTAGGCAGATACAGATGATAATGCTGATTCGGATGATGATTTTTATGATGACGTTATTGCACAGAGCGTATTGAATTGGATGGAAAAAGATTGACGGCAGCAGTTAAAACATTTGTGTTGTAAAAAGCGATACATGGTGGTGCACTATAAGAAACAGGAGGTGCATACTATGGCAACAAAAACTGCAAATGTAACAGCGCGAATTCAACCGAATATAAAAGAGCAGGCAGAGGCAATTCTTGACAGACTTGGAATTCCTGTATCTGTATTCATAGATATGACTTACAGACAGGTTATTATGCGTGATGGAGTACCATTTTCACTTGATATTCCGGATAAACTTGTTACAAGAGATTCTATAACACAAGCTGAATTTGATACGATGATGCAGACTGGGCTTGCACAGGCAAAAAAGAACGATTCTGTATCTGTTGATGAGGCTTTTAATCAATTAAAGTCGGAGATATAGTGCATGAATGAATATGAGGTAAGGGTAACAAGGCTGGCATTAGAGCAGATGAAAATAACAGAGTTCAGGTAACAGCAGTTATTTATGGCAGGAGAGACCAGATCAGGCAGCTAGGTAATATGGATATGGAGTAGTGGCTTAATCCATAAGGATTACTATAAAAGTATATAGTTGCAAATATATAAAACTGAATACACGCAATGAAAGAAGCAGATATGTGGAAATATTCCACGTGTCTGCTTTTTTCATGCCCTAAAGATAACAACAAGTATCAGAGAAGCTTGTTTCATACAGTTATATATCCCACACCGCAGGTATGTATCGGCAGGGTATTAGGGGCAGCCGCCACTAACGAGATGGTTTTTTGTAACACGAAAACCGTATCTCGCCTACTATGTTACAGAAATTTCCAAAGCAGTGAAAATAGATTTACAAAGGACAGAAAAAGTAGCTATTACAGCAAAACAAAGTAAGAAGAATTACACGAGAGGAGGAATATGGTTATTCATTGAAAAAAGAAAATCTAAAAAGTTAGCAAAATCGGAGCAGATTGCAACTGTTCAGGAATAGGAGGAGCATATGAGAAGAAAATTATTGGGAATGTTAATGGCAGTTTGTATAACAGCATCACTTGTGGCGTGTGGAACTGGTGATAGTGGTGACAAGAAAGTTCTTCGGAAACTGCTGTTGAGAACGAAACCGGAGAAGAAAAAGAAACAACTGAGAACACAGTTTCAGATGCGGAGCAAAAGGATGATATGCAGGAGACTGGTAATCAGGAATTAACCGTTGACCCAGAGTATACAAATATACAGGAGTCTACAGGCTTTATGTTTGAAAGTAATGGAGCTTGATACGAAAGCGTTTCAGTCATGTGGTATTGAAGGCCTTACAATTAGTAATAGTTCATTAGAACTTGGCGAAAATGTATTTTCTTATTGTGAGGATTTGATTTCAGTATCTATGGAAAACAGTACACTAGAGATTGGTACATATTCATTTTATGATTGTCCGGCAGAAGAAAATTTCGCTTACTGATGAAGGGATTCTATTAAAAAGGCGTGCCCTGGAGATTCTTAATCTTGAGGAAATAATGCTGGAGGAACTTAAAGGAAAAGAAGAGATTGTAGAGGGCACTATAACCAGTGGACACGGAAGGGTTGGATTATATCCGGATTACGGATTGTGATCACTGGTGTGTTGGAATGCGGCCGGACGATCCATTGGCAGAAAAAGAGTTTATAAAAAAAGAAGAACTTATTGGAAAACCGTTAATCCTGCCGGAAAGAATGAATGTTCAAAGTGAACTTGCCAATTGGTTTGGAAAAGATTTTTCGAAGCTGCAGATTGCTTTTACAAGTAATCTTGGAACCAATGCCGGAGTCATGGCAGTAAATGGACTGAGATATCCGATATCGATCGAAGGAGCTGCAAGGTATTGGCGAGAGGATATTCTTGTACAGCGAAGAATTTCACCTGAAATCACGACAAGTACGGTGATTGCCTGGAGGCGAAATATCCCATATTCTCTGGCTGTCTGTAAAATGATAGAAGAAATAAATGCTGATTTATTTGAGATTGAGCCAGAAGTTCCATATACAAAGGCGGATCTTGACTGGATGAACAAAAAGTCAAGAAGCAGTGTGGAAATGACGGATAAGAAATACAGACCAGAAATTATAAAGAAAGAGATGGATATGAGGTCTTATGACGAGATCCTTTTAGGATTCCCTATCTGGTGGTATGTGGCTCCGACAATTGTCAATACATTTTTGGAAGCCTATGATTTCAGTGGTAAAAAGATTATGCTTTTTGCAACATCCGGTGGAAGTGGATTCGGTAATACTGTAAAGGAATTACAGCTGTCTGCACCAGATGCAGTTATCACAGAAGGTAGTCTGTTAAACCGTGGAACAAAACAGGAAATCAGTGATTGGGTAAAATCTTTATAAATAACAGCACTATGGAGGCATACAGAATATGGGAAAAATAATACAGACAGCAGGAAGAAATGCACTTGGTGAATTTGCACCGGAGTTTGCACATTTTAACGATGATGTACTTTTCGGTGAAAACTGGAATAACCGGGATATTGATATAAAAGCAATAAGGACTTGTCAAAAAAATTTTTAAAAAAATAAAACCTGCCATAATATTATTCCGTCATATAAGTGAAAACAATAATAAAAACCGGTGGAACATCGGAGAAAAGAGGAAAATATTATGGCAAAAGAAAAAAGAAATCTTTATGAAGAAGTGGAATTTGGTAACGATTATGGTTATGCAATGCAGGTAAAACGGGAAGCGGAGACACAGTTATATGAGATTCAGAAAATCTGGGGACTGGCAATTGCCGGAACGGTCTGTGGAGGTATCGGAATGGTGCTGGCATTCCATCCGATTTTTATTATGATAGGATTTGTTATGGGCTGTGTTTGTTACAGCAAAGTGGGTGGTTTTGGAATAGCGGCAAAATGGGCATGGAACATTGCAAAATTTGGCTGGTTTGTAGTCCCGTATTTTCCGATTGATTTATTAGTCGGTGCCATCGCATTGTGTTTAGGTTTTCTTTCCTTATTTTTCATGCCTTTTTTCGTGGTTAATCATATCAGAAAACAGGTACAGCAGAACCAGCAGCTGGCAGAGGCATTCCTGCATACATGCCAACAGAATGATGGTGCAGCTGCATAGTTGTTCGTCAAAATACATATAAAAATTACAGATTATCAAAATATTTTGCTATTTCATCCAAAAAAATTCTATTCTTTCCAGATTGGTTTGTGATTATAATGAATTTAGTCGATGAGACAGGTTCGGAGAAACCAAAATCAACAAATTGCAAACCAGGAGGAAAAAAGAATGAGAAGGAAAAAATTATTAACTGTATTGGTAGCAGCAACACTTGCATTATCCATGGTTGGATGTGGCTCTTCCGGAGGAAGCGGCTCTGGTGACTCAGGAAGCACCAGCAGCGTAGCAAACAAGGATAAACCACTTTGCTGGTTTAACCGTCAGCCATCCAACAGCTCCACAGGAGAACTTGACATGGATGCATTAAATTACAACAAAGATACCTATTATGTAGGCTTTGATGCAAATCAGGGTGCTGAACTGCAGGGACAGATGGTTCTTGATTATATCAAAGAAAATGCAGCGACCATTGACCGTAACGGAGACGGAGTAATTGGTTATGTACTTGCAATCGGAGACATCGGACATAACGACTCTATTGCACGTACCCGTGGTGTCCGTTCTGCACTTGGAACCGGAGTAGATGCAAATGGAGCAATTGATTCAACACCGGCTGGTACAAACGTAGACGGTTCTGCAAAAGTTGTTCAGGATGCAACACTGGATGTAGATGGAAAGACTTATACAATTCGTGAACTTGCTTCACAGGAGATGAAGAACTCTGCTGGTGCAACATGGGATGCAGCTACAGCAGGAAATGCAATCGGAACATGGACAGCATCTTTTGGTGACCAGATTGACGTAGTTGTTTCTAATAATGATGGTATGGGAATGTCAATGTTTAATGCATGGGCAAAAGATAACAAAGTACCAACCTTCGGATACGATGCAAATAGTGATGCTGTTGCAGCTATCGCAGAAGGATATGGCGGAACAATTTCACAGCATGCAGATGTTCAGGCTTACCTGACATTAAGAGTGCTTCGTAATGCTTTAGATGGAGTAGACATTGATACCGGTATCGGTACTCCGGATGATGCAGGAAACTGCTTAACAGAAGGAGAAGATTACAGATATAGTGAAGAAGAAAGATCTTACTATGCATTAAATATAGCTGTTACAGCTGATAATTATCAGGATTTCACAGACTCAACCAAGGTTTATAGCAAAGTATCCAACCAGCTGGACGCAGGCAAGAGTCCAAGCAAGAAGGTATGGCTTGATATTTACAATGCTTCCGATAACTTCCTGAGCTCAACTTATCAGCCACTTCTTCAGAACTATGACAAACTTTTGAACCTTGAAGTAGATTATATCGGTGGTGATGGACAGACAGAGTCTAACATTACAAACCGTCTCGGCAACCCGGGTGAGTATGATGCATTTGCAATCAACATGGTTAAAACAGACAATGCATCATCTTATACATCACTTCTTTCAAAATAAGGTTATTGCCCGGAAGAAAACAGCATAGATACAGAAGGGCATCAGATAAAAATGGTGTCCTTCTTTTCAAAGAAAAGGAAGTAGAATTATGGCAGAGGATAAGAATAAATATGTCTTATCGATTAACGGCATGAGCAAATCGTTCGGAAGAAATAAGGTTCTGAATCATATCAATCTGAATGTCAGACCTGGAACAATCATGGGACTTATGGGTGAAAATGGTGCCGGTAAATCGACAATGATGAAATGTCTCTTCGGAACTTATCAAAAGGACGAAGGAACAATAATATTAGATGGAAAAGAAGTTAATTTTTCTGGCCCAAAGGATGCACTTGAAAATGGTGTCGCAATGGTTCATCAGGAATTAAACCAGTGTCTGGAGCGCAGTGTCATTGACAATATGTTCTTAGGACGCTATCCGAAGAATTCATTGGGAATGATTGACGAAGGAAGAATGAGAAAGGAAACCTCCGATTTATTCCGTAAACTTGGTATTACTGTTAATCTGACACAGCCAATGAAAAAAATGTCTGTATCACAGCGCCAGATGTGTGAAATTGCAAAAGCAATTTCTTATCATTCCAAAGTAATCGTATTAGACGAGCCGACTTCATCACTGACAGCACCGGAGGTTGCAAAACTTTTCAAGATGATGCGGCAGTTAAAAGAACAGGGAATTTCATTGATTTATATTTCACATAAAATGGATGAAATTTTTGAAATTTGTGATGAAATATCAGTTCTTCGGGATGGCAGCCTTGTTATGACAAAGGCAAGTAAAGATACCAATATGAATGAACTGATTTCTGCAATGGTTGGCCGTTCTTTGGATAACCGTTTTCCACCGGTAGATAACCAGCCTGGTGAAACGGTTCTTTCTATACAGAATCTTTCAACTAAGTATGCACCAAAATTACAGAATATTTCTTTTGATATTAAAGAAGGAGAAATTTTTGGACTGTATGGTCTGGTTGGAGCCGGTCGTACGGAACTATTGGAAACTATTTTTGGTATGCGTACCAGAGCGGCAGGAAATGTAATTTATAATGGAAAAGTAATGAATTTTACATCCCCGAAAGATGCAATGGATCATGGATTTGCTTTAATTACAGAAGAACGAAAAGCAAATGGACTTTTCCTGAAAGCAGATATTACATTTAATACTACAATCGCCAATATGAATCATTATAAAAATGGATTCGCACTTTCCAATGATGATATGATTCGTGCGACGGCAGAAGAAATTAAAGTCATGCATACAAAATGTATGGGACCAGATGATATGATTTCCAGTTTGTCCGGAGGAAATCAGCAGAAGGCAATATTTGGTAAATGGCTGGAGCGCTCACCAAATATATTTATGATGGACGATCCTACAAGAGGAATTGATGTAGGTGCCAAATACGAAATATATGAATTAATTATCAATATGGCAAAACAGGGAAAAACAATCATTGTTGTATCCTCTGAGATGCCGGAAATCCTTGGAATCACAAACCGGATTGGTGTTATGTCAAATGGACATCTTGCCGGAATTGTTAATACTAAGGAAACAAATCAGGAAGAGTTATTAAGACTCAGTGCGAAATATTTATAATCAGGAAGGAGCATTGGATATGGCAGACAGTAGTATTATTCTTTCATCCGCTGCAGAGGCAGAGCTTTTGAAGCCGATTGATGAATATGTAGGAAAAATACAGGCACAGATTGATGAACTTCGTAAGGATGGTTCAGATAAGGTGCGCAGCTTAAAAAATCACATTGCAATCGTAAAGGAAAATAAGAATTTAACAAAAGAAGAAAAGAGCAGAATGATTGCAAAGGACAAGGAAGCCTTAGAAAAGGCAAAAGCGGTGGAGTCTTCGAATAAAGACAAAGTATCAAAGCTTATCGCAGATGCAGAAGGTTATCTTGCAAAACATTATAAAAATGATTACTATCAGAAAGTTGCTGATAGCTGCAAAGCTGAGAAAGAAGCTGAAAATGCAGAATACAAAAATATATGTGCTTCCATCAAAGCAGAGCATGAGCAGAATATGAGCAGACTCAGCGATGCAGATGAGAAAAAAGACGAGAAGTATGTTTATAAGAATAAATTATTTGATGCCCAGATGGCACATGAGTCCAGACTTCAGGAGATTAAGGACAGAAGGCATGATGCATATGCACATAAGTATCATCTGATTGACTTACTCCGTATGTCAAGATATACATTTGCACAGAAGAGAGCACAGAAATTTGAAAATTACAAATATACCTTTAATACCACACAGTTCCTTTATAAAAATGGATTGTATATTGTCATTATTTTAATCTTCATTGCTTTATGTATTATTACACCGGTTGTAAAGAATACACAGTTACTGACAACGACAAACATCTTAAATATTCTGCAGCAGGCTTCACCAAGAATGTTCTTGGCATTAGGTGTTGCAGGACTGATTCTTTTAACAGGTACTGACCTTTCTGTTGGACGTATGGTTGGTATGGGTATGGTAACAGCAACCATCATCATGCATAATGGAATTAATACAGGTGGTGTATTTGGCCATATCTTTGACTTTACCGGTATCCCGGTTGCTGCAAGAGCAATTCTTGCATTGGCAGTCTGTATTGTACTTACAACAGCATTTTCTATGCTGGCAGGCTTCTTTATGGCGAAGTTCAAGATGCATCCGTTTATTTCAACCATGGCAAACATGCTGATTATTTTCGGACTTGTAACATATGCAACAAAAGGTGTTTCCTTCGGAGCTATTGATTCTGCAATCCCGGCTATGTTTATTCCGCAGATTGGAAAATTCCCGACAATTATCCTCTGGGCTGTTGTTGCAATTATCGTAGTATGGTTCATCTGGAATAAAACAACATTTGGTAAGAATCTGTATGCGGTTGGTGGAAATCCTGAAGCAGCAGCAGTTTCCGGTATATCTGTATTTAAAGTAACATTAGGAGCATTTATTCTGGCAGGTATCCTGTATGGATTTGGTTCCTGGCTGGAATGTAACAGAATGGTTGGTTCCGGTAGTGCAGCATATGGACAAGGATGGGATATGGATGCTATTGCAGCCTGCGTAGTTGGTGGTGTATCCTTTACCGGTGGTATTGGTAAGATTTCCGGAGTTGTAACTGGTGTACTTATCTTTACATCCCTTACATATTCCCTTACCATTCTGGGTATTGATACAAATCTTCAGTTTATTTTCGAAGGAATCATCATTTTGGCAGCAGTAACACTTGACTGTCTGAAATATGTACAGAAAAAATAAGTAATTCGTAATCAGAATCATTCACATATAATCACCATAGGCCGCCCGCTCATCGTCAGAGATGAATGGACGGCCTAAACAATATCAGGTATTCAGAAAAAGACATTTGTCTGATATAATAAGAGCAGGAGAAGAAAGAGCTGAAAGAGGAACGTCATATGGAAAAGTATAAAGTGATTTTAGTTGATGATGAAATAGAAGCAATCCAGGCAATGGAACATAAGATGGACTGGGATGGACTGGGCTTTGAGGTGTCAGGCAGTGCAACCAATGGAGTGAAAGCCCTGGAACTGGTAGAAAATATACAGCCGGATGTTGTGATAACCGATATAAAAATGCCTTATATGAATGGCCTGGAACTGGCGCAGAAGTTAAATAATGATTATCCAAATATACATATTATTATTTTTACAGGATTTGATGAATTTGAATATGCCAAAGAGGCAGTACATCTGGAAATTGAAGAATATATGTTAAAGCCGGTAAATGCAGTTGAATTATCTGACTGCATGGAAAGATTAAAAGAGACTTTAAACCGGGAAAGAGAAGAAAAATTAAATGTAAAAAAACTGCAAAATTATTTCCAGGATGCACTTCCGGTGCTAAGGACGAATTTTTTTGTTTCGTTAATTGAAGGCAGGGTAAATGAGACAGAATATGAGAAATTTTTATCTGCTTATCAGATTCCACTGGAGGGACCCTATTATTGCAGCGTGGTATTTCATACTTCAGAGCACCATGTGCCGGAAGGAATGAATCCATTGTTGTTATCCATGTCTGTCGAGCATGAAATAAAGGAAAGGATTGCATCAGAACTCAACTGTCAGGAATTTATGTATCTTGGGAATACAGTTTTGATAGTATCGCTTGATTCAGAAGATAAGGCAACAGAACTGACAGATTTTTGCGATAGATTCTGCAGATGGGCGAATCGTGTGATTGGTGCAGTTGTAACGGCCGGTGTTGGAAGATATTGCGATAGTCTTTTGAATATCAGTAATTCTTATGAAGGTGCAAGAAAAGCAGTATCCTACCGGGTTCTTTATGGAACTGCAAGGGCTATAAATATTGCGGAAGTAGTTCCACGGGAGCAGACGGTAGCCGTACAGTCAGAAGATACAAAAATGCATGAGTTGTTTAAAACGATTTATCTTGGAAATGTAAAAGACATTGAGTCAGCAGTAGAAAGGGAAGTGGAAAAACTTCATAAAAGTGCTGCCACAGTAAATCAGTATCATTTATCAGTTATGGAGATGGTAGGTGCTTTTTACCGGTTCTGCGCCAATAATTTTATGGACTTTAATGATTTCTTTGAAGAAAAAGAAAATCTCTATGAAAAGGTGCCGGAACTGGATAAAGCAACTCTGATGAAGTGGATGAAAAAAGCAGCAGTGGCAATTAGTGAAAAGTTGAAAAGTGCAAGAAATAATACTTCAAGGCGGCTGATTACAGATGCAAAGAATGTTGTGGCAGAGCGTTATATGGAACCTGATTTTTCTCTGGATACGGTATGCTCAGTGCTTGGTGTATCCAATTCGTATTTTTCAACGATATTTAAAAAAGAAACCGGGAAATCCTTTATTACATATCTGACGGATTACCGGATGGATGTTGCAGTCAGGCTTATCGTAGAAACCAATGATAAAAGTTATGAAATTGGAGAAAAAGTAGGGTATCTGGACGCAAATTACTTCAGTTATGTGTTTAAAAAGAAATTTGGAGTATCTCCGTCAAAATACAGAAAATCACCAGAATAGGAACATGGAGAGGTATGAATCAGAAAAAAAACAGAAAGAAAAAGCACGAAAAAAGGAATACAATTCAAAATATGATGCAGAATATTTCAGCCTGGATGGATATACAGTCACTGCTTATGACAGTTCTTTCTGCCATGACCATTGTTACAACAATAGTTATGGGATTACTGATTTATAGCCGTTTTAAAATGTCAGTAAAAGAAACCGCAATTTCCAATGCAGAAAGCCGGATAGAGAGTACAGTGGATCAGGTAAATAATGAATTGCGGAATATGAGACAGATTTGTAATGCTGTTAATTATAATATCGTACAGGAATATGATATTTCTGATCAGGAATTCAGCAGGCAGTTCAGTCTGTTGTATGAAGTAAATAATGATAAGCTGCAGAGTATGGCCCTTTATGACAGTGATGGGAAAATTATTGCTGCAGAACCCGTAGCTACCAGAGAAAAGAATCAGAAAGTAACAGAGCAGGACTGGTATAAAAGTGCTACAGATGAGATAGAAAATATACATATATCAACACCCCATATTCAGGATTTGTTTGGGAATGAGACATATCAATATAACTGGGTGGTGTCTTTAAGCAGCCTGGTGGATATGAATCATGGTGACACTCCGGACAGTGGAGTATTGCTGGTTGATATGAAGTATTCCATGATAGAAGAGGTTTTAGATAACCTGAATGAAGCAGCGGGAGAGACGTATTATTATTTATGTACAGATGATGGAGAAATTCTTTATCACCCAAGAAAAGCAGAAATAGACAGGGGATTTTTTACAGAAGATAGCAGTACAGCTGCTGGTTACGCAGATGGTACATATGAGATTTCTGTGAATGGGGAAAAAAGTAATATAGTAGTGAACAGTCTATCTTATACCGGATGGAAACTGGTAGGAGTTGTACCGGAGGGGGTGCAGACGGCAAGCATTAATAAGTTCCGGTATTATATAATTGCCACGGCAATTATTCTTCTGATGATGCTTTTTGTTGTGAATAAAATTATGGCAAAAAAGATTTCAAAACCGATTTTGAAATTGGATGAATCCGTAAAGTCTTATGAAACAGGAGAAAAGACTGAAATATATATAGGGGGTACTTCGGAGATAAGGCATCTGGCATATTCTGTCCAGAATTCATATAAGCAGATAGAACAATTGATGGAAGAAATTATCCGGCAGCAGAATAAGCGGAGAAAAAGTGAAATGGATGCACTGCAAAGCCAGATTAATCCACATTTTCTTTATAATACACTGGAATCCATCACCTGGATGGTAGAGGCAAATAAGAATGAAGAAGCTGTTTTTATGATTTCGGAACTGGCAAAACTGCTTCGCATCAGTCTTTCAAAAGGAAAAACAGTGATAAGGATTTCGGAAGAATTACAACATAGCAAAAGTTATATGAATATACAGCAGATTCGTTATAAAGACCGTTTTCAGGTGGAATTTCTGATTGATAAAAACGTAGAGGAATGCTGTACTGTAAAACTGGTAGTACAGCCATTGCTTGAAAATGCAATTTATTATGGAGTAGGAAATATGGATGAAGATGAGGGCGGCAAAATTATTGTCCGCGGTGAGCAGAAAGGGAATGATATTTTCCTGTCAGTAGAGGACAATGGAATGGGTATGAGCCAGGAAGTGGTTGATAATCTTCTGACAAATAGTGAAAAAGTTCCAAAGCATGGTTCGGGAGTTGGGCTTATCAATGTGCATACCAGAATACAACTGATGTTTGGCAAAGAATATGGATTAAAAATTTACAGTGAGCCGGATGAAGGAACAAAGGCTGTAATACATATCCCGGCAATTCCTTATTCAGAGGAAAAACGTGGAGAACTTGAAAATCAGAACAGAAAAAGAGAGAGGGTAGAAGATGAAAAAAAATAAGATTACCTTTATCCTCACAGAGCTGATGCTTATTGTACTGGCTGCATTTTTTATAATCAGGATTTTTTCAGATAATGAGTCTATGAAAAGAGTTGCGGTTATTGTGGAAGATTCCGGAGATAAGAGATGGGATGCATTGCTGAATGGGTTAAAACAGTCTGCGGAAAATAATAATCTGCATCTGATCATTTGTAATACAGATTTAATTGAAAGCATGGAGGATGAAGAGGAACTGATTAATGAACAACTGCAGAATAATGTAGATGCATTTGTAATCTGTCCGGCTCCGGGAAAAGAAACAAAGACTATGCTGAACCGGCTGCAGGGAGAGAGACCGTTTATACTGATTAATGAGGATACCTACGCAGAAGAGCCATCTGGTTATGCAACGGTAAAACCGGATAATTATAAGATTGGTCAGATGCTTGCAAAGCGGTTAATACAGGATGATGAAGAACAACTGGAGAATAAAAAAATCGGTGTCATTCTTGGAAAGGCAGAGACAGAGGAAAATGTGAACAGAATTGCAGGGTTAAAAGATGGACTGGAGGGAAGTGGTTGTGAAATTTCCTGGGAGTACAATTATGCAAGGGGAAACCAGAACACCAGTGAGATTATTGCATCTAAGAAACAGGTGGATTATCTGGTAATTCTGGACAATTGGGCATTAGAAGAAGTGGGTGAGGCTGCAGAAGAAAATAAGTATCACGGTGCGAAGATTTATGGAGTTGGAAGCAGTGAAAAAGCAATTGTGTTATTAGATAATCAGAATATAGAATGTCTTGTCGTACCGGATGATTATGAGACGGGGTATATGAGTATGAATGAGATTGCAAAAAAGCTAAGGCATTCCTTTTATAAAATGAACAGTTGTGAAACAGAAGTCAGAATAATCAATAAAGAAGATTTGTATTCAAAAGATCTGGAAAGGTTTTTGTATTCATATGAGTAGAACAAGAAGAAGGACAATGGCGGTTACGGTAACACTGATAATACTGATACTGGTGCTGCCCGGATGCAATCAGAAGACAAAGCGGATAGAAAATACACTGAGGGTGAGTGTAGTTACCTATACGCATGATGACCCGTTTATCAACGCCACGGTGGATGAACTGAAGGAAGAGTTAAAGAAGCGGGAAACAGAAGAACGGAAGATTATAACATCTGTCAGAAGTGCAGATAATGATCAGAAAGCCCAGAATGAAATTATCGAAGAAATGATAGATGCCGGATGCGATATCTTATGTGTAAATCTGGTTGACCGAACGGATCCGACAACCGTTATCAGACTGGCAAGACAGCATGATATTCCTGTCATTTTCTTTAACAGAGAACCGGTTCCGGAGGATTTGTCGCAGTGGAATCAACTATACTATGTGGGATGTGAGGCAAAACAGTCCGGCGAGATGCAGGGAGAAATTGCAGCAGATTATATAAAGAATCATCCTGAGGTTGACAGGAATCAGGATGGGAGAATTCAGTATATTTTACTGGAGGGAGAGGCTGGACATCAGGATGCCATCAGCCGTACAGACAGTTCAGTAAAGACACTGATAGAACAGGGAATCAATCTGGAAAAACTGAGCTACCTGTTTGCAGACTGGAACAGGGGACAGGCGGAAAATAGAATGAATCAGATTATCAGTCAGTATGGGACAGAAGTGGAGATGGTTATTTCCAATAATGATGAAATGGCATTAGGGGCAATTGAAGCGTATAAAGATGCCGGTTATAATCAGAAAGAGTGGCCGATTATATTTGGCATTGACGGATTGGAAGATGCATTAGAGGCAATACAGAATGGAACCATGCAGGGAACCGTATATAATGACAAGGAAGACCAGGCTGGAGAAATGGCAAGGCTTGCAGTGGACATTTACGATGGAAAAAATCAGGAAGTACAAAGCCTGCAGGAAGAAAAATACTATGTATCCCAGTATCGTAAAGTTGACATCAGTAATGTTGAAGATTTTATAAAATAGTGACGAAGAGGAAATATTATGCAGGAAGATTCAAAGTGGCTGAATGATTTTTATCAGGAAGTTAATGCTGGAAAAAGAATGGAACTATGGCAGAAGCACGGGTGTACGGAACAAGCAGAAGGAGATACTTTCCGGGAGCAGCTTTTATATGCTCGATATGGAAAGAAGAAAAAGAAAGAGGATACCTTTATTGGTTATCTGATGCAGATGAAATATCTTTCGGAAAGTACCGGAGTAGATTTTTCGGGACAGCGGAAGAAACAGGCAGTTGAAATCATAAATGGGTTATATCTTCTGGATGTAGAGAATCGAAGCCGGGTGGAACAGGAGATACTTCAGGCAGAATTAAAGAATACGTTTCTTACATTTATGGATGTGAGTAAAAAGGGGAGAGGGTTCACCTCTTTCGTATTTGGAATGGGACAGCTGTCGGAGGAAGGAATTGCTAAAAAAATTGCAGAGCAGATAAGTGCAATTGCATTTACAATGCCACATAAATTTCATATGGACAGGGAATTTGCAGTTTTGCAGAAAGCTGCGTTGGAAGCATTCCGGCAGCAATACCCTGAGCGGGAGCATTTCCTGATGAAATAGCTGCGGACTTCTATCGGACAATAGCTGCAAAGAGTATTTTTGCAGCTATTGTCGAAAATTGACAAAAATCGTGAGAATAAATCAAATGAAAAGTGTGAATGTTTGACAATTTTGTTGAGAAATAATATCATTAACGAATAGACAAATATGGGATATTATTTGTTGAAATTGAAAAAGGTAATGTATGAGTATAAGTAAAGGGTGGTGCTTGAAATGAGTCTGGTTTTTACCAATGACAACTGTATTGGGTGTAACAAATGTATTCGCGTGTGTCCTTGTCCGGGGGCATGTGTGGCAGTAACAGAAGAAGATGGAACAGAGCGGATTCAGGTAGATCCGGCAAAGTGTATTGGTTGTGGTGCATGTATGGATGCCTGCAAGCATGGTGCAAGAGAGTTTGAAGATGATACGGAGCAATTCTTTGCAGACCTTGCAAAAGGTGAGAAAATATCCATACTATTAGCTCCGGCGTTCAAGGCAAACTATCCTGAAGATTATGAGAGGGTATTGGGAGGATTAAAGAATCTTGGAGTGAACCGTATAATCAGTGTATCTTTCGGTGCAGACATTACAACCTGGGGATATCTTAATTATGTAAAGAAATACAACTTTACCGGTGGAATTTCCCAGCCATGTCCGGCAATTGTGGGATATATTGAACACTACTTACCGGAACTTCTTCCAAAGTTATTCCCGGTACACAGTCCGATGATGTGCAGCGCAATTTATGCAAAACAGGAGATGGAAATTACGGATAAACTGGCATTTATCAGTCCATGTGTTGCAAAATGGTCAGAGATTCATGACCCGGATACAGAAGGCTATGTATCGTATAATGTGACATTTGATCATTTGATGAAATATGTAAGAGAACATAATATATCAGGCACATTTGCCAGTGATGAAATTGAATATGGACTTGGTTCCATCTATCCGATGCCGGGTGGCTTAAAGGAAAATGTATACTGGTTCTTAGGGGACGATGTATATATACGCCAGATAGAAGGAGAGAAGCATACATATCGTTATTTAGAGGAGCATAAGGAAGAAATTGCAAAGGGCATGAATAAGGAATTATTCATTGATGCATTAAACTGTGGCATGGGTTGTATTTATGGAACCGGTGTCGAAGAGGAAATTGCAAGAACAGATACAGCTTTATATAATATCCATCAGATACAGGAGAACTGTAAGAAGAATACGAAGAACAGTGCCTGGTCAAGAAAACTGACTCCGGCACAGCGGCTTGCAAAATTAAATAAGCAGTTCTCAAAATTAAACCTGGAGAATTATCTTAGAAAATATACAGACTGCTCCGAAGAGTGCAATTATAAACTTCCGTCTACAGAGGAACTGAATCAGATTTATGATGAGATGGGCAAGAAGACTAAGGAAGCAAGATGCATTGACTGCGAATGCTGTGGCTATGAAAGCTGTGAAAAGATGGCATTTGCTATTTATAATGGCTTTAATAAGAAGGAAAATTGTATTCATTTTGTAAAGGATACCGTAGAGGAAGAGAAGAAGAGAGCATTAGAACTTGCTGATGAAATCAAGGCAGAAAAAGATGCAGTGGAGAAACAGCAGGAGAATATTAAAACAACGGTGGAGACAGTCAATGACTTGTTTGTATCACTCTATGATTCTGTGGATGATATGGTGAATGGAAACGAAAGTAATGCGACGGAATGCAGTGCAGTATCAGAGGAAATTGGTAATGTGTCTGAATTCTGTGAGAAGCTGACTGGCAGAATGCAGGAGATTGATATGCTGTTGGAATCTATGGCAGAGAATAATCAGGAAGTAGTCTCCATTGCTGCACAGACTAACCTTCTGGCATTGAATGCCAATATCGAAGCAGCCCGTGCAGGAGAGGCGGGAAGAGGTTTTGCAGTAGTTGCAGATGAGATAAATAAACTGGCCATGAATTCCAAGGATACGGCATCCCGGAGTACAGAGAGCCAGACAAAGGTAAAAGAATCCATTGCGGAGATTATCAAAGATGCGGATGAGCTGGCAAATGTTGTAAATGATACCGGCAACCGGATTCAGAATCTTGCCGCAGCAACGGAGGAGATTGCAGCATCGTCCAATGTGATTTTAAGTGCCGCAAATAGTGTAAAGAGCACGTTGGAACAATTATAAAAATGGTTTACAGAATCGCAGGTGAGAAATCATCCGGTTGCATTCTAGCTTTCATTGGAGTATGATTGCGTTGGTATGGAACAGGTCAGTTCCTACGAATATAGATGCACAGGAGGAGAAAGACATCATGAAAATGAAAACCAGACAAATTACAGTTACTGCAATTATGCTTGCAATCTGTATTGCAAGTCAGTTCTTTAAGAACTTAAGTGTATACATAACAGGTCCGATTATCAATGCAGCATTAATTTTAACCGTATTATATGCGGGACTGGTATGCGGAATTATTTTAAGTATTATTACACCGGTTACGGCATTCTTTATTACCGGAAGCCCGGTAATGGCAGCCATTCCGGCAATGTTTCCATGCATTATGGCAGGAAATGCCATTCTGGTGCTTTGTGTAGCGTTGCTTAAGGGTAAGCTTGGTAGTAAAGCAGGATTCCCGGTTTCTATTGTAATTGGTTCTATCTTAAAAGGATTATTTATGGGAGTTGTAATTTCTCTTATTATCTTACCGAACATGCTACCGGAGAAAATGGCACCAATGTTAAAGGTATTGCAGCTTCAGTTCTCACTGACTCAGGTAGTTACCTCACTGATTGGTGGAGTGTATGCATTTATTATTGCGGCAGCATTAAGAAAGACTTCATTAGGCAAGCAGGATTAGTAGCTTGAAATGCTGCAAAAAAGCTGGGTGAGATAAATTTCTCATATTTTGAAACGGATGTAGACTGCACAGAATCTATCGTTTTCCTTATAGTGTTTTTATAATACGAAGAAAGGAAGGATAGATTTATGAAAATGAAACGTGCTTTAAAATGTATTGGTGCAGTGGCACTGGCAGCATCCCTGATGATGGTTCCGTCCATGATTCCGGTGCAGGCATCAAATGGACCATGCACGGAAGGAGAGTTTGCATTTGCCAATATTCAATTGAATGATACGGTTGTATTTTCCACCAATGAGAAAAATACAGTGGACGGAGCGTCTTATGACCAGGCAAGCAATACGCTGACCTTAACCAATTATGACCATCCGGATGTTGCACTTTATACCAACATGATGGGAGACGATTTTAAATTGAATCTGGTAGGCAGTAATAAGCTGCAGAATCTTGGAATCTGGCATGGCGGCTGGGGCGGCTCCCTGACAATCTGCGGTTCTGGAAGCCTTACCGTCAATGAAAACAGAAAGAACCCGGATGGTATTGAATTATTTGCAGAAGGCGGCAAGTCGCTGCTGACGGTTTCCGGGGACAGTACAGTAACGGTATATCGTGGAACTGACGGATGTCCGTTTGGTTCATCCTGGAATTATACGTCATCACCGATTGTGGCAAAGGGACAGGTTAATGACATGAAGATTCAGGCAGAGCATCCTTTTGAAATGATTCAGGTATATGGTGGTTATTTTGGAACTGATATCAGTCCGGTCCAGAGTGATGTGTATACAAAAACCGGAGAAGAAGGCCGGTTTGTTATAACAGAAGTAACCGATATGTCCGGAAATAAGACCTACCGGATTGAAAAATTGCAGGAATGCACTACGCTGGGTGCAGAGGTAGCAATAACTGTAGAAGATAAGCTTACGGATATTTCGGCATATACAGCAAATGGAGAGATAGCAGCTTATTATTCCACTACGATGGCAAGTGGAGGAAGTGATGCCTGTCTGGTAAAGAAACAGGATACGGGAGACACCTTTATTTATAGAAGAACCTATTATGAGGCTGGTAATTCTTACCGGATTCTTTGTCCGATTCTTATGAGTTATACGGATTATAATACACAGGAAACCAGATATCTTATGGACGCAGCACATCCGGTTATGAAAGAACTTGTAGAAAACATGGCGCTTGCGGAAGATACCTTACCGGCTGGTTATGAATTTGAAGGAAAAGAAGTAGAGAATGTTTACAATGTATATTCCGGGGCGGATGTGATTTCCTTTACACCGAAGCAGGTTGTAGTGAATGGCGTAGTGGATGTAACAGATGGAGATACCGCTATTTCCGACAATGGATTCCGGCAGATATTGGCAGAGAATCAGACAAAGGACATTGTTATCAAATCCAATGATGAGCTTTCCTTTACCTTTGGAAAAGGAACCATGTCAGCCGTTGATCATGTTTCCAGCTATGATTTTGGAGTAAAGATTGTAAAAGATTACAGTGAGCTGGGCACACTTCCAAGTGCAGTAAATAAGAATATTTTCATTGAACAGATTAAGTATAATTATTCCGGTCAGCTTCCGGCAGAAGCACAGATTCGTATTTTTGTGGGAACCCGGTATGCCGGAAAGACATTATATTACAGCCGGTTATTTGACAATGGAACGATTTTAAATATTGATGCGGGAGTAGTAGATTCAGAAGGATATCTGACCGTAAAACAGAATCATTGCTCTACTTATCTTATTACCACAGAAAAGCTGGCAGATACGGCAGTCACAGGAAATGGTGGTACAACATCCGGAAATGGCGGGACAACTTCCGGAAGTGACAGTACAGCTTCCGGTGGTGCGGCTGGGACAGCAGCAAATGCATCAACAACAGCAAATAGCCAGCCAACCGTAAAGACATCCGGTAAACCAAAGACAGGTGATAATTCTGCAATTGCAGTTTGTATGACATTGCTTGCAGCAGGCTGTGGCGGAATGTTTGTTTTCAGAAGAAAGAAAAGCAACTGAAAATGAATAATCAGAATGGAATAAACAGAACAGAATAATTAGAACAGAAAGGACAGGCATTGTATCAGAGCCTGTCCTTTTATAATGCCGGGAATTTATAGCTCACCCGCAGAAAGCCGGCTGTCAAAAGAATTGTACAATCATCTTATTTGCCGTATAATAAAAAATAATATAGTAGAAAGAAGCGATAATATGCGCATACAACTTGCAGCTACCATTCGTAAATATGATAAGAAAAATTTTCCAAAGGATATTCTGGCCGGTATTATTATTATGGCAGTTTCCATTCCGATAGCTATGGGCTATGCACAGATTGCAGGACTTCCGGCAGTCTATGGTCTATATGGTTCCATTTTCCCAATTCTGATATTTGCACTGTGTTCGACTTCACCACAGTTTATTTTTGGCGTAGATGCGGCACCGGCAGCCTTAATCGGTTCGGCACTGGTGGGACTTGGTATTGAGAGTGGAAGCAGTGAAGCAATTGCAGCAGTGCCGGTACTTACTTTCTTTGTGGCAGTCTGGTTATTGGCGTTTTATTTTATGAAAGCGGGAAAACTGGTGAACTATATTTCGGCACCGGTTATGGGTGGATTTATTACCGGAATCTGCACCACGATTATTCTGATGCAGGTACCAAAGTTAATGGGCGGTACCGCCGGCGTTGGAGAACTCATTGAGCTGGTGGAGCATATCGGGCAGACGAAGGTGAATCTGCCATCACTGATTTTAGGCGGCATTTCCCTTCTGATACTTCTTGTATCAAAGAAAGTAATGCCGAAATTTCCAATGGCAGTGCTTTTAATGGCAGCAGGAGCAGTAATGACAAAATTTTTTCCGGTGAGGGAATGGGGAATCCAGACACTGTCTGCAGTAGAACCGGGACTTCCACAGTTTGTGATTCCGGATATCCGCATGCTTCCGATGAAAGAGGTAGTAACTATCAGCCTTTCGGTGGCAGTGGTCATTATGGCAGAAACGCTTCTGGCAGAAAATAATTTCGCACAGAAGAATGGATATCGAATGAATGATAATCAGGAAATTTTTGCATTCTCCATGGGAAATTTCCTGGCAGCATTTACAGGCTGCTGTCCTATTAATGGCTCTGTTTCAAGAACTGCAATGGGAGAACAGTATCAGAGTAAGACACAGCTGACCGGAATCATAGCCGGTTTATCCATGCTGGTATTGCTGCTTTGCGGAACCGGATTTATCGGCTATCTTCCGATTCCGATGTTGACGGCAATTGTAATTTCTGCATTACTTGGGGCAACGGAATTTGAGCTTGCTGCAAGATTGTTGAAGGTCAGCCGTACAGAATTCTTCATTTTCTTAGGAGCATTCTTTGGCGTGCTGATGCTTGGAACCATCAATGGCGTTTTGATTGGCATTATACTTTCCTTTACTGAGATGATTATCCGTACTGCCAAGCCATCAAGATGTTTTCTTGGAATCCAGCCGGGACATCGCCATTTCCGGGATTTAAAAGAAAGTCATCAGATACATGCGATAGAAGGCGTTCTGATATACCGGTTCAGCAGTAATCTTTTTTTTGCTAATGTGCAGATGTTAAAGCGGGACATTGAAGACAATATAAAAGAGGATACGAAGGCAGTCATTTTAGATGCCAGTGCTATCGGCTCCATGGACATTACAGCGGCGGATCAGTTGGAAATGCTGTATCAGGGTCTTAAGAAACGTGGTATCTGTTTTTATATTACAGAACATATTGCAGATTTGAATGAACAGATGCGAAAGCTTGGTCTGGGACACATCATAGAAGAGGGCAGCGCAAGAAGAACAATACATATTGCTTTAAAGGATATGGGTTATGAACGTCCTTATCCGCTGGAGGGCGGTGTAGACAATAGACAGCGCAGTGCCTCAAGAAAGCGGGCGGATAACCGGGTGCAGGAATTTGTCTGGGCATTTGGTTCGGAAACTGAAGATGCTATAGAACGGCAGATTGTGGCACAGATAGAACAGCTGAAAAAGACAGGAGATGTGGAAAAGCTGTTACATGGAAGCTGGTCCCATATGGAAGAACTGGACGAAGATGAGTGGCTGGAGCATTTAGAGGAACATTTGAAAGAGATTGTTAATATTTCCGGTAAAGATGAAAGAACGCTGGCTATGCGGTTAGAGGAACATCGACGGGAAGTACATGAGCGTATTGCAAAGGAACATCCGGAACTGGCAGAGCGCTTTAAAGAACGCCGGCATGCGTTAGACGAACATCTGAAGGAACGGAGACCGGAGGTTTATGCGCTGGTAGAGGACTTAAGGGAAAAACGGACTTCAGGAAAGATTTAATTAGGCAGAGACATCTTGCTTTTTCGACAAAATTTGCAGGAACCAGTCTGATAAGCTGAAACAGATTGGAAGGTATTATGCGGGATGAAAAAGGAAAAGCAGGAAAAAAAGGTTTTTACGGTATTAATTGTATGTATTGTGGTTATGGCTTTGATATTTGGATGGATGTCAAAAGACCTTGGGGGTTCAAACCAATACATTGATAAGAACAGCAAACAGAGTTTATCTGAACTGATGGAACAGATGGAGCGTGCTTACCGGAACCGTCTGGAGATTACTTATGAACAGATAGATTCTATTGAAAAATATATGTTCGGGGATGGGGAAAGGGAAGCAGAACTGAAAGATTACCAGAACTATTTTGACTCTATGGAAAGTAATATGGTGCGGGATATTGTCTTTGTCAATGATGAAGGTGAATATCTGTGCATGCGTGGACTGAATGGCAGGATACAGATGCAGGATGGATTGTCGGAATTATTTGGTGAGAATAAAGGAATTGCCCAGTACTGCACCTGGAAGGATGGAGAGGAAATCTTTATAATTGCAAAATCAGTAGATTCTTTTTTGGTCAATGGGGAAGAATATGAAGCAATTGCATTTCTCTTCCGACCACAGATTATTAACGATCTTTTTGTAACGTCTGCTTATAACGGACAGGCTAATATCTATGTCATGGATGAAAACGGAGAAGTGGCATACGCAAGCATTAATAATGAGCCGGGTGAAGTAACCATAAATTATAATCTGTTTGATAGTTACCATGAACAAAAGATTATGAATAAGAAAGATTATGAAAAAGTGAAGTCGGACTATGCAGAACGTAGCTCCGGGTGTATAACCCTGGAACGTGAAAATGAGTCCGACTATTTTTCGTATCGTGCATTAAAAGGAACACAGTATATGATAGCCTGTGAAGTGGACAGTACGATTGTGCAGAATGTACTGGCAGATTATCAGATTATGATGCTGCATATCTGGCTGACAGTGACCTGCATTATCATTGCAATGTTAGCAGCACTGGGTATCAGTATTCTATGGATTTATAATGAAAAGAATAAGGTAGCTTACGCGAGACGAACTGCAATGCAGCAGGCAGAAGCAGCAGAGAAGCTGGAAGAAGTCAATACTGCATTGGAAGAGACGGTGCAGTTTGCAAATACGGCAAAAGCAGAGGCAGAGCGTGCCAATGAAGCGAAAAGTGTATTTTTATCCAATATGAGCCATGATATGCGGACTCCTTTAAATGCGGTTATGGGACTGGCTACACTGATTTCAAGAGATGCTGAAAATTCGGATTGTGTCCGGGAATATGCAAGAAAACTGACTTATTCAGGGGAACATCTGCTTGGACTCATTAATGATGTCCTTGATATGTCGAAGATTGAGGCCGGTAAAACGGTCCTTAATATTACGAACACGAATATTGCTGAACTGGTGGAAGAACTGGATATGATCATCCGTTCACAGACCAGAGAGAAGAGGCAGGAATTCATGATTCATGTACATCGGATAGAAACAGAAGAAGTGGAAGCAGATAAATTACGTCTGAAGCAGATACTGCTGAACATTTTATCCAATGCAGTAAAATATACCCCAAAGGGCGGTAAGATAGTATTTGATATTACAGAAGTACCAAAGAAAAAGGGAAGCTTTGCACAGTATCAGTTCCGGATCAGTGATAATGGACAGGGGATGGGTGAAGAGTATCTTAAGAATCTTTTTGATCCATTCAGCCGGGAAGTGCAAAGCACTGTTAATCCGGTTTCCGGAACGGGTCTTGGAATGCCAATTGCCAAGAGCCTGGTGGAGTTAATGGGTGGAAGCATTCATGTGAAGAGTAAGCTTGGAAAAGGAACTACTTTTGAGGTGATTTTGAATTTCCGGAAAATAAAGTACCAGGAGAAGGTTAACTGGTGGAAACTGCAGAAGATAAGCCAGGTACTGGTGGTTGATGATGAGAGTGAATCAAGAAGATATATTATGGATACGCTGCATCCGTTTGGGATTGATGTGCAGACAGCAGATTCCGGCGAAATGGCGGTTCATATGGCAGAACAGATGGTAGAAACTGGAAAAACAAAGAGTTGGGATGTTGTAATTATAGACTGGAAGATGCCGGGAATGGATGGTGTTACTACAGCAGAAAAATTGCATCAGATTCTGGGAGAGAAAACAGTATTACTGCTTTTTGCCTATGATTGTAAGGAGATAGAAGAAGCAGCGGGTTATGCTGGAATTCAAAGTATTTTAAGCAAGCCGTTTTTTGTGACAAATTTTAAACGGTGCATCGAACAGGCAAGAAAAGAGCAGCAATTGCAGGGAAAAGGACAAGCAACAGAAAAAGAGAAAATGACATTAAAAGGAATGCGTTTTCTGATAGCAGATGATAATGATTTAAATGCAGAAATATTGGAAGAACTGTTAAAAATGGAAGGTGCAGACTGTGACCGGGCAGTAAATGGCAAGGAAGCAGTAGAAATGTTTGCAAGAGCGGAGGAAGGACGATATAATATTATTTTAATGGACATTAAGATGCCTGTTATGAATGGCTATGATGCAACGAAAGAAATCCGGAGACTTAAGAAGAAGGAAGCAGCGAAAATACCGATTTTTGCCATGACTGCCAATGCCTTTGCGGAAGATATCCGGACCTGTATGGAAGCAGGGATGGATGCACACATTGCCAAACCGGTGGATCTGGATTTATTAGAAGAAAACATCCGGATTTATATGCAGGCAAAAGCATAACAAAAGAAGAAGGGAACAGAAGAATGGGTATTTTTAAGAAACGTCTGACTGTAAATGAAGCAATCAATGCAGCGCATACTTCGGAAAATGCAATTATAATTGACTGCCGGGCAAAGGAAGATTACCAGAAAGGACATGTGGCAGGAACAAAGAATATTCCGCTGGACAAGATAACGGAAGACCGTATTTTGCGGAGATTTCCGGATAAGGAAAAATCTTTTTATATTATAGGAAGTTACAGCTACCGGTCCGAAAAGGCGGTAAAAGCATTTAAGAAATTAGGCTATAAGAATGCCATTTTCGGCGGTTATATGGAGGAACACCACGGAATTCTGGTGAAGTAAGCTTAATGATTAAAATTGTATAAAGTCTATAAAGAATAAGAAAAATGCAGAAAATGTTTGTGAAAAAACAGGAAATTTCTGCATTTTTTTAATGCCAAAATATACAAATTGACGCAAGTGTACAAATTGCATAAAAAAACAACCAAAAAACTGGCAAAAATTGCAGAAGAATATGGAATATTTACACGAAAAAACGGCAAATGGTCAGACCTATTTTTGCAGAAAGAAAACGGTTGCGTTTGCATTTTTTTCTTGTTAGAATTTTAACGATTTAAAAATGCCTTAGAGCAGCAGAAGGAAGTGAGACAGATGGATGCTCTGGTAAATAGCCTGATGGAAGAATTGAACTGTGAAACGGTATTTACAATTCCGATTTTCGGAGGCATTCCCATTTATGAATCCGTAGTAGTAACCTGGATTATCATGGCAGTAGTTATTGTGCTGTGCATACTCCTGACCAGGAACTTAAGTGTGGAACATCCGGGACGCAGACAGATTATTCTGGAAACGGCTGTAAACGGGTTGAATAACTTCTTCCGGGATACCATAGGTGAGAATGGAAAGCAGTATATTCCTTATCTTATGACGGTGGCAATCTATATCGGAATTGCCAACTTAATCGGTCTGCTGGGATTTAAACCACCGACCAAGGATATGAATGTTACTGCAGCATTGTCCCTGATGAGTATCATATTGATTGAAATGGCGGGTATCCGCAGGAAAGGAACGAAGGGCTGGCTTAAGAGTTTTGCAGAGCCGATGCCGGTAGTACTTCCAATCAATATTCTGGAGGTCTTTATCAAACCATTGTCGCTGTGTATGCGACTTTTTGGAAATGTATTAGGTTCATTTGTCATTATGGAATTGCTGAAAATGGTAGTACCGGCAATTCTGCCAGCAGTATTTAGCTGTTATTTTGACATTTTTGACGGATTGATTCAGGCATATGTATTCGTATTTCTGACCGCATTGTTCGTCAAAGAAGCAACCGAATAGGGAAGAAAAAACAAAAAGAGAAACAAAAAAGTAGAAAAGAAAAGGAGTGCATATTATGTCATCAACATTATTAGTAGCAATCGGAGCAGGTATCGCAGTATTAACAGGTATTGGAGCAGGACTTGGAATTGGAAAAGCAACATCATCCGCAGTAGATGCAATTGCAAGACAGCCGGAAGCAGAGAGCAAAATCAGCAAATCACTTCTTCTTGGATGTGCATTGGCAGAGGCAACTGCTATTTACGGATTCGTTATCGCATTGTTAATCATCCTCTTCTTAAAATAATAAAGAAAGATTATAGAAAGGCAGGTACGGGAAATGCTTAGCATTAATTTTTGGAATATTTTATGGACCGTTGTAAATCTGCTGGTATTATATGTAGTCTTTCGTAAATTTCTTTATCAGAGAGTCATGAATGTGATTGAGGCAAGAGAAGAAATGGTAAAGAAGCAGTTCGACGATGCAAAGAAAAGCGAAGAAGATGCCAGAAAATTAAAGGCAGATTATGAAGAACGCTTATCGGATGCAAGAACGGAGGCAGACCAGATTATTATTGATGCCAGAGCAAGAGCAGAAGAAGAGCATGCACGCTCGGTAGAGAAGACCCGGGAAGAGACTGAGCATATGTTAGAAAAAGCCAAGGAAGATATTGTAAACGAGCAGGAAAAGGCACAGCAGGCAGCTCAGGCTGAGATTGCCAAACTGGCAGTTATCGCTGCACGGAAAATTATGAAAACAGGTGATGCTCATGACACAGGAAGCAGTAAATAACGCAAAGGTATTGTATCGGCTGGGTGCCACAAGACAGGAGGCAGATGAACTCCGGGAGCTTTATGAGCTTACACCGGAACTGCTTAAGGTTCTCACAAGTCCGGTGATTTCCATACATAAGAAGGATGCCGTGATAGAGAAAATTTATCAGGATGCCGGATTATCCAAGGTGCTTGTGAACTATACCAAGATGATGTGCAGACTGGGTTATATCGGAGAAATAGAGGATATCCTGGATGCATTTTATCTCTATTGGGACAGACAGAATCATATCCTGCGTGCAGAACTGACCTGTGCAGGCACACCACAGCCGGAAGAAGAAGCAGAGGCAAGAAAGATTCTTGCAGAGAAATATCCCGACTGTGAGATTGTTCTGACAGAAAAGGAAGATGAGAATCTCTTAGGCGGATACATCATTAAGGTTCATCATAAAGAATATGACAGAAGCTATGAAGGCCGCTTACGTCAGTTGGAAAGAAAATTAACAGGGAGGTGAAGCCTGTGGGCGCAATTAGTGCTGCAGACATAATCTCGATTATCCAGAGCGAGATAGAAGAATTTGACTGGGATGAATCCAGTCGTGAGACCGGTTCCGTAATCTGGGTTGGTGATGGAATTGCAACCATTTACGGAATTGACCATGCAATGTATGGTGAAATTGTTGTATTTGATAACGGTGTCAAAGGAATGGTACAGGACATCAGACAGAATGAAATCGGTGTTATTTTATTCGGCCGTGATACCGGAATCAAAGAAGGAACCAAAGTGGTTCGTACCAGGAAAAAAGCCGGAATCCCGGTAGGGGAAGGCTTTGTTGGAAGAATTATCAATGCATTAGGTGAGCCGATTGATGGAAAGGGCGAGATTAAGGAAGATGATTATCGTCCAATCGAAGAGGAAGCACCGGGCATTGTAGAACGTAAATCAGTAAATACACCAATGGAAACAGGAATCTTGTCCATTGACTCCATGTTCCCAATCGGTAGAGGACAGCGAGAGTTAATTATCGGAGACCGTCAGACCGGAAAGACCTCCATTGCAACAGATACCATCATTAACCAGAAAGGCAAAGGAGTAATCTGTATCTATGTTGCCATTGGACAGAAGGCGTCCAGTGTAGCAAAAATCGTATCTACACTGACCAAGCATGATGCAATGGATTATTCCATTGTGGTTTCCTCAACTGCAAGTGATCCTGCATCCATGCAGTACATCGCACCATATGCAGGAACTGCAATGGCAGAGTACTTTATGCATCAGGGAAAAGATGTGTTAATCGTATATGATGATTTATCCAAACATGCGGTAGCATATCGTGCAATCTCTCTGCTGTTAGAGCGTTCTCCGGGACGTGAAGCTTATCCTGGTGACGTATTCTACTTACATTCCAGATTGTTAGAGCGTTCCAGCCGTTTAAGTGATGAATTGGGCGGAGGTTCCATTACCGCACTGCCAATCATTGAGACACAGGCAGGAGATGTATCCGCATATATTCCGACCAACGTCATTTCCATTACAGACGGACAGATTTTCTTAGAGAGTAACCTTTTCTTCTCAGGTATGCGTCCGGCAGTCAACGTTGGTTTGTCCGTATCCCGTGTCGGTGGTGCTGCACAGACCAAGGCAATGAAGAAGGCATCCGGAAGTATCCGTATCGACCTGGCACAGTATCGTGAGATGGAAGTATTTACCCAGTTTGCATCGGACCTTGATGATATGACCAAGGCACAGTTACAGCATGGAAAAGCATTGATGGAGCTTTTAAAACAGCCACTCTGCCATCCGCTTTCCCTGCATGAGCAGGTAGAGACACTGTGTATGGCAAACCATGGTGTATTTGATAAAGTAGAAACAAAGAATGTAAAACAGTATCAGAATGAGATTCTTGAATATATGGATTTGAAGCATCCGGAAATCGGCAGGGAAATCGAAGAAACCAAAGTGCTTTCCGATGAACTGACCGATAAGATTGTTGCGGCTGCAAAAGAATTCGAAGACAGTAGAAATCAATAGGAATGAGCAGGTGTTGTTATGGCAAATGCAAAGGAAATTCAGGATCGGATGAAGAGTATCAATGATACATTGAAGATTACCAATGCAATGTATATGATTTCTTCTTCGAAGCTGAAGAAATCAAAGAAAATGCTTTCTGACACAGAACCTTATTTCTTTACCCTGCAGTCGGAAATGAGCAGAATCTTAAGACATCTTCCGGATATTGAGGACATTTATTTTAAGACCAACGAAGAGAAAAAGCCGGAAGAACGGATGGTAGGTTATATTGTTATTACGGCAGATAAGGGTCTGGCAGGCTCCTATAACCATAATGTATTAAAGCTTGCAGAGGAGCATTTGAAAGCACATAAAAATAACAAACTGTTTGTATTAGGTGAGTTAGGCCGTCACTATTTTGAACAGCGTGGAATTGAGATTGATAAGCAGTTCCACTATACCGTACAGAATCCGACACTGAACCGTGCAAGAAATATTGCAGAGGAACTTCTGGAACTGTACCGGAAAGAAGAGTTAGATGAAGTCTATATCATCTATACCAGCATGGTCAATGCGATTCAGGAGGAGACACAGATCAGACAGCTGCTCCCACTGAAGAAAGCAAGTTTTAACGTGAAACTGCCTGCAGATATTCCGATGGAGGAACTGGCATTGAAACCATCTCCGGAGGCAGTGATGGATCGAATTGTACCGGATTATGTAGTTGGTTTCATCTATGGAGCGTTAGTTGAGTCTTATTCCTGCGAGCAGAACGCAAGAATGATGGCAATGGAGGCAGCAACCAAAAGTGCCAAAGACATGCTCCATGAGCTGGATATCTTATATAATCGTGCAAGACAGGCAGCAATTACCCAGGAAATAACCGAGGTCATTGCAGGAGCGAAAGCTCAGAAACGGAAAAAGAGGCAGTGATAAGGAGGCTTTTTCATGAAGACAGGAAAAATCATACAGGTGTTAGGCCCGGTAGTGGATGTCTCATTTGAGGACGAAGAATTGCCGGCAATCAAAGACGCCCTTGAAGTGAAAAACGGCGATAAGAAGTGCATCATGGAAGTGGCACAGCATATCGGAAATCATACGGTACGTTGTATTATGTTAGCTTCCAGTGAGGGACTTTGCCGTGATATGGAAGTAACCGCTACAGGAAGCGGAATTAAAACTCCGGTCGGTGAGCAGACATTGGGAAGACTGTTCAACGTATTAGGAGAAGCAATCGATGGTGGCGAGCCACTGAAGGATGCACCGGAATGGGTCATTCATCGTGAACCACCGGCATTTGAAGACCAGAATCCGGCAGAAGAAATCTTAGAGACCGGTATTAAAGTTATCGACCTTTTGGCACCATATGCAAAAGGTGGTAAGATTGGATTGTTCGGTGGAGCCGGAGTAGGTAAAACCGTATTAATCCAGGAGTTAATCAGTAATATTGCAACAGAGCATGGTGGATATTCTATTTTCACCGGTGTTGGAGAACGTTCCCGTGAGGGTAATGACCTCTGGACAGAAATGAAGGAATCCGGTGTATTAGAGAAGACTGCCTTAGTGTTCGGTCAGATGAACGAGCCACCTGGAGCACGTATGCGTGTGGCTGAGACAGGACTTACCATGGCAGAATATTTCCGTGATGAGAAACACCAGAATGTGCTTCTTTTCATCGACAATATTTTCCGTTTCACACAGGCAGGTTCTGAGGTATCTGCATTGTTAGGACGTATGCCTTCCGCAGTAGGATATCAGCCGACACTGGCAACGGAAATGGGTGAATTGCAGGAGCGTATTGCATCTACAAAGAACGGTTCTGTTACATCCGTACAGGCAGTCTATGTACCGGCAGACGATTTAACTGACCCGGCACCGGCTACTACTTTCGCACATCTGGATGCGACCACCGTACTTTCCAGAAAGATTGTAGAGCAGGGTATTTATCCGGCAGTAGACCCGCTGGAATCTACATCCCGTATCTTAGAGGCAGATATTGTTGGAGAAGAACATTATCAGGTAGCCCGGAAAGTACAGGAGATTCTGCAGAAATACAAAGAGTTACAGGATATCATCGCAATTCTTGGTATGGAAGAGCTGGCAGACGAGGATAAGTTACTGGTATATCGAGCAAGAAAGATTCAGAAGTTCTTATCACAGCCGTTCCATGTAGCTGAGAACTTTACCGGTGTAAAGGGTGTTTACGTTCCATTAGCTGAAACCATTCGTGGATTCAAGGCAATCATCGATGGTGATATGGATCAGTATCCGGAAAATGCATTCTTCAACGTAGGAACAGTAGAAGATGTCATTCGTAAAGCAGAAGAGATGGAACACCAGAATGCATAGAAGCTATCATCTTTAGAATAGAGGTACAGGTATGGCAGGAAATACATTTTATTTAAAAATAATTGCAGCAAACCGGGTATTCTATGCCGGCAGATGCCGTTCTCTGATTGTTCCGGAATATGACGGACAGAAAGAGATTTTAGCACACCATGAAGATATGGTCATTGCCATTGATGAGGGTGAAATGCGTTTTCAGCCGGAAGGTACTGCAAATTGGGAATATGCAGTAGTTGGCATGGGTTTTGTGGAAATCGTCAACAACCGTGTGACGCTTCTGGTAGAAACTGCAGAGCATCCGGAAGAGATTGACGTTGCCCGTGCCAGAGAAGCAAAAGAACGTGCCGAGGAGCAGATGCGGCAGAAGCAGAGCATTCAGGAATACTATCATTCCAGAGCATCCTTATCCCGTGCCCTGACCCGACTGAAGGCAACCAGCAAGTACCAGTAAGCAACAGGAAAGTCGAGATATGCTGTGATAGTGTTATAAATGAAGATATAATATAGATAGAACCGGAAATAGAATTAGAACTAGAAATAAGATTATAGCAGGAAACCCGCAGATTATCTGTTTGAAAACAGGTGGTCTGCGGGTTTCTTGAGCTGCCGGTGGCAGGTTCTATGGGTATCAAATATTTATGTAATATAAAAGTTATTTCATGAGTGCAGTAACATCCTCTAAAGGAAGATTACAAAGTTCAGCTATTTCTTTCGTATCAAACTTTCCTGTTTTTAAAAGGCGAAGGGCAGTATCGGTAGAAGCCTGTTTCTGCCCAAGGGTAACACCCTGTTCAACGCCTTGTTTTAATCCCTGCTCAACACCGGCATCGAATTCAGCTTTTCTCAGTTTTTTCTCTTCTTCAACTTTATCATATTCAAAAATACTCATAGCAATTACCTCCGCCTGATTCTTCCTAAGAAAATCTGCCAGAATATTTTCCTGAATGCATTCGGTGACAGCCTTTTGCACGGCATCATCCAAAGGCATCTGTTCTGCAAGGGAACGAACCTTTGCAACATAAATGGAATATTCCTTTAATATCTGGCAATGGGACATTAACTCGGTGTTGTGTCCTGCGTTTACATTGAATGTAGTAACAATAAGTTCCAACGCTGGATTGTCGGTTGCATGATAAAAAGCATCTGACAAACGGCTGGTATAGCAATCATCTATCGGTGTGTTTCCATTATAAAATACAATGAAATGGGGATTTGGAATTTTCTGTAAGGCAGAAGAATACAGGGATTTCTTATCCACAAGCTTCTGGTATTCCGCTGAAATGTAAAATAAATCCCGAAGCGGAATGTTTGGATTCATTGTGGACTGATGCTCGTATAGATAGAGATTCATGTCCAGAATAAAAGCCAGATCGTTCTTCATTCCCATGTAAATGGCATTTTCCAGGGTTACAATTTCGAGGGCACCGGAATCCGTGTAATGACTGTTATTAACTGCATTATAAAGGGAGAGTAACGCTTCCTTACCCGAAAATAACATCCGGAAAACAGTGTCTTTAAATTTGCGGTTTGCTACCGGTGTGCGTTTTGTTGCTTCGTTTACTTCGTGTGCTTTTCCTGTCATAGGCAAGTCCTCCTTGTGTGTGGCAGGAGGATAAGCAGCAATAGAAAATAAGTATCATATCCAGTGGCAAAAGATTACCTGCTATCGAATAATGGCAGTTATTTCCATCCTGTATCGCTCCTGCTTTTTAGTTAAATAGTGAATTAAAAGCATAGATAGATACAGAAATGCTGGGTTCTAAACAGAACCGGATTTGAACTATAGAAAGTGCCATATAGATTGTATAATATATGCTTTTTCACATTTTAACATAGGAAGAAGGCAGGAGCAAGACGGAAAAATTATTCCGCGTCCATTTCCGCCTTGATTTCATCTTCAGTTGTAGCCATTGCCTGTAAGGTCATAGTAAGCAGTTTCTCTAAATCCCAGCCAAGCTGTGCGGCACCACGTTCGATGACTTCGCGGGAACATCCGGCAGCAAATCCTTTGCTCTTATATTTTTTCTTTAAGGATTTTAATTCCATATCTTTCGTGCTCTTAGACGGACGCATCAGTGCGGCTGCCCAGATAAGACCGGTCAATTCGTCAGCGGCAAATAAGACCTTTTCCATTTCGTGAACCGGCTCTACATCGATGGTTGTGCCGCATTCTACAGTAATGCCGTAGCCGTGGGAGCAGACCGCATGAATAATATCATCCGAGACGCCACCTTCCTTTAATAATTCCGGAGCCTTAAGACAATGCTCGGCAGGATACAATTCGAAATCAATATCATGAAGCAGTCCCACGATACCCCAGTATTTGGCATCCTCGCCATAGCCTAATTCATTGGCATACCATTTCATAACCGCTTCAACCGTAAGGGCATGCTGGATATGAAATGGGTCTTTGTTGTATTTTTTCAGTAATGCAAAAGCATCATTTCTTGCAATGTGTTCCATTTTTTCGTCCTTCTTTCTTTTGTCAGTTCAGTAAAATACTTTAGTAAAAATATACACCGGATAAAATAAATGTGCAAATCAAAATTGTGTGGAAAAAGGGCATTTTTTGCATATAGCATCATTATCCAAAGAACTGCTACAGGGATTGTTAAGAGGAAAGCTTGGTTTCAACGGAATGATTACTACAGATGCCACCAATATGGTAGGCTTTGGCTGTGCCGGAAGACGTAAAGAGCTGCTTCCGAAATCCATCAATGCAGGCTGTGACATGCTTTTATTTACGAAGAATCTGAAAGAGGATTACGAGACTGTTTTAGAGGCAGTTAAGAGTGGCATAATTTCAGAAGAACGTCTGAATGAGGCGGTTACTTATATTTTGGCAACAAAAGCATCTTTGAAGCTGCATGAGAAACAGAAATCGCATACTCTGATTCCGGATGAGTCCGCCCTTGATATTTTGCGTTGTAAGAAGCATATTGACATGGCATATCAGGTATCCGATAAAGCAATTACACTGGTAAAGGATGAGCAGAATCTTCTGCCACTTTCTAAGGATAAATATAAGAAGGTACTGACCATCGTATTAGGAGATGCCATCAGTGCCAGCGGAAAACCGGCAGTGGGAGACCACCAATCGGATATAATGCACCTTGAAGAGAACCAAAAAGAAATCCTTTTACTGGTACAAAAAAGTAATCGAAAGTAACGGAGAAATTCTAAGATAAACGGCTGTTATTATCTTAAAAAATATTGCATATTTACGAAAAAATAGGAAAAAAAGTAAAAAAAACCCCTTGTTCTATCGGAAAACCTGTTTTATAATAGAGGGAAAAATGAACAGGCAATACGGAGGAAGAAGTAGAAATGAACAAGAAACTGATTATCGTAACATCACCGCCAGCTTGTGGGAAAACATATATTTCAAAAGAACTGGCAAAGAGATTAAATCATATTGTATATCTGGATAAGGATACTTTAATTACATTATCTAAACAGATTTTTGTAGTGGCTGGACAGCCATATAATAGAAGCAGTGATTTCTTTGAGAAGAACATTCGTGATTATGAATATGAATGTGTCGTAAATCTGGCACTGGAGGCATTGGAGTATGAAGATCTGGTTCTTATCAATGCACCATTTACAAGAGAAATCCGTGATATGGAATATATCAAAGGTCTGAAAGCCCAGCTGGCAAAGAAAGATGCTACATTAGTAACAATCTGGGTACAGACAGATCCAGAAATCGTTCATGAGAGAATGATTACCAGAGCATCTGACCGTGATGATTGGAAGTTAGAGCACTGGGATGAATATATTGCATCCTGTAACTTTGAGATTCCGGAAGATCTGCATGATCCGAATGTAAAAGATGATTTACTGATTTTCAATAACAACAATGATGAAGAGTTTGAAAAGTCCATGAAAGAGATTACTGGAATCTTAAATGAGACTATCAATCAGGACTAATTACATAGTTTAAAAGTGGAACCCCGGGCAAAATGCTTCTTATGGGAAGAGAAGTATTTTGCCCGGGGATTTTTTACTTTACAGGAAATTGCTTTCCTGTAAAGTAAAAAATGTTCCGCGAGGATGCGCACTGCGGCGTATAAGGTAGATGTCGCAAGCGACCGCCGCAGGCGCGAGAATGTGCCAAGGCACATTCTTTTTTTATAACAGAATGTGGAGAACTTTTTGTATTTGTGCTATGATGTGGATATGTGGAGCATATATGGAATGGATATCCGGCTGTTAAAAGAGCATCCGGAATATAAAGAACAAATAAAATTGCTTCCCACACGTTGGGAGAAGGTAAATAAAATAAAAAAAGAAGAGGACAGACTGCGGAGTATTGCTGCAGGCATCCTGCTTTCCTATGGGTTACGGGAAAATGGCATAGATTTAGATGCCTGTCAGCTTATAATGGGAACCCATGGCAAGCCGCAGGTGGCAGGCTGTGAGGGACTGCATTTTAATCTGTCTCACACAGGAAACTATGCAGTGGCGGTATTTTCTGATGCACCGGTTGGAATTGACATCGAACACCGGAGAGCATTAAAGCAGACGCTTTTGGACAAGTGCTTCACAAAGGACGAGCAGGCATGGATACAAAGCCAGCCGGATAAAGAAATGGCATTTGTACGCCTCTGGACAGCCAAGGAAAGCTATGTAAAATGGAGTGGAGAAGGAATTACCTTTCCCTTAAAGAGCATTGCAGTTCACCGGAGGGAGAATGGCATCGCATCTTATCCGAAGAAAGATGGCATCGCATTTTACCGGGAAGGCATCCAGCAGCCGGTAAGCTTCGCAGAGTATGATGAGATACCGGATTACCACATCTGCGTGTGCACGGAGTCTGAGAAAGAAAATGTGGCAGAAATTATATGGCTACAAGAAGACAGCTTCTCATGAGCAATGTCAGCGCATGATTTACATTTGCTGTCTGCTAATTATGGGGCGGGGGAAGTGACAGAAAGGTAGAAGAAGGATGAAAAAATATAACACTGTTATCTTTGACTTGGATGGAACCTTATTAAACACATTAAAGGATTTGACTGATGCAACCAATTATGCATTGGAAAAATATGGACAGCCACAGCACAGTATAGAGGATGTCCGGAAATTTGTCGGAAATGGCATCCGCAAGCTGATTGAGCGTGCGTTAGAGGGCGGAGAGAAAAATCCGGAATTTGAGCATGTATTTGCAGCTTTTAAAGAATATTATGGTGAGCATTGTAATGATACTACCTGTCTTTATCCGGGCGTGGAAGAAATAATTACTTCCTTAAAGGGACAGGGCTATCGCCTTGCAATTGTTTCAAATAAAGCGGATTTTGCAGTAAAGGAATTACAGCAGATTTATTTTAAAGGAAAGATTGAAGTTGCCATTGGAGAAAAAGATGGCATTCGTAAGAAACCCGCGCCTGACACTGTTATGCAGGCGTTAAAGGAGCTTGGAAGCAGCAGGGAAGAAGCGGTCTATGTAGGCGATTCTGATGTGGACATTGCAACAGCAGCAAATTCCGGTATGCCATGTATCAGTGTGACCTGGGGATTCCGGGATGTTCCATTTTTAAAGGAGCATGGAGCAACACATCTGGCAGCTAGTGCTGAAGAATTGTATGCAATTTTAGATGAATTCAATGCATAAAAAGGAGAATGGCAAATGGAAATTATCCGACAGATGCAGGAGCGGAAGGACTTGACGGAACGGGAAAGAAATATTCGTGATTATCTGATGGAACATCCGGAGGCTGTCATTTCCATGACAGCAAAGCAGTTGGGGGAAGTTTCTTATAGCAGTACTGCTGCTGTAAGCCGCTTTTGCCGGAAAATCGGCTGTCAGGATTATGGAGAATTCCGGCTGCGTTTTCTAAGTGAATTGCAGAGTACGGAGGGTGGACAGGAGACGACCACAGAGCATTTTGTAATACAGCAGCAGGAAAATGCCATGACCATTATGAATAAGATTGCGGACATTGACACCCTTGCCGTTGAAAAGACAAAGCGTTTTCTTACGATTGATCAGCTGGCGCGGGTGGGAAAAATGGTGCATGAGGCCAAGTACATTGATTTCTATGCCTTTGATATGAATATACATCTGGCACGCTACGGCTGCAGTCAGTTCTTCCATTGCGATAAGGTGGCAAATACTTATGCGGAAGATAATATACAAAGGATGATGGCATTGCAGAATAATGAAAATCATCTGTCCATCATGATTAGTCATACCGGAAATAATAAGAAGCTGGTGGAACTGGTAAGGGATTTACATCGGGCAAAAGCAAAAACCATTCTGATTACATCCCAGGGCAAAAGCAGGATGAAAGCATATGTGGATGAGGTTCTGCTGACACCAAGAACACTGACAGAGTGTGGAAGTATCCGGATGGAAGGACTGTGGACAGTGGCATTTTCCGCAGCAACAAAATACCTTCTGGATGTTATGTTTGCAATGGAATTTTCTGCCGGTTATGATGAAAATATAAAACTGAGCAAGCAATATTATGAGATTGGTGCAAAGAACCTGTGTGATACAAAAAAATCATAGCAATAAAATGAAACAAAATTTCAAGATTTCATTCATAAGAGCCGATTCTTTTGAAACAATCATTCAAAATCCGTCACACTTGTTGCAGAGAACAGAAAACATGTTATCCTTGGACTGTAAGGAAGACATCGCCATATGTCCCTTGCATTTATAGCATGTTGGAGCCCGGAAAATAAATTCCGGGCTCCGTTAAAAAAGGAGTGACGCATATGAAATTAAAGAAGAAAATGAAACGAATGTTAGAAGCAAATCTGATGAATGTAATACTTGCAACAGAGCAACAGGGATTAAAGAAACTGATGATTCATTTCTTAGAGACTTTATAACTAGAATTTTGATAACTGCAATATTACATTTATAAAATAAAAATATTATCAGGAGGGAGACGCATATGAGTATAACAGTAAATCTTTATTACACCGGTGAAAATGGAAATGCATTAAAGTTTGCCCGGGAGATGGAAAGCAGCGGAACGGCAGATGCAATCCGCCGGGAAGAGGGCAATTTAAGGTATGAATATTTTATACCGATGCAGGATGAGAAAACGGTGCTTTTAATAGACAGTTGGGAGAATCAGCAGGCATTAGATGTGCATCATGCTTCTCCGATGATGCAGACCATTGCGGCATTGAGGGATAAATACGACCTTCACATGAGAGTAGAACGTTACGTATCGGACGATGAAACCACGCAGGATGATAAATTCATTCGAAAATAAGCAGTATATCTATAATGGCAATGACCGGAATATTCTTGCCAGATATTGTAAAGGAAAATTTGTGGCAAAACCATTTGCATAGCAGACATTGCATAGAATACGAAAGAAGACACGAGGTATGTTCAGACAAACAATAGTTGGTTGAAACATACTTCGTGTCTTTTACGTTGCTAAGAAGCTATAAAGCACTGTCTATGACAGAACCTGCATGTAGAAAGTTTATCCGTGCAGTCCGGTATACAACTGATAATATTTACCCTTCTGGGCAATTAGCTCGTCGTGGCTGCCCCGTTCAATAATGCGGCCCTGCTCTAATACCATGATACAGTCACTGTTCTTAACAGTGGAGAGACGGTGGGCAATGACAAAGGTTGTTCTGCCTGCCATCAGTTTATCCATACCATCCTGAACGATACGCTCGGTTCTGGTATCGATGGAGCTGGTTGCTTCGTCAAGAATCAGTACCGGAGGATTGGCAACAGCTGCACGGGCGATGGCAAGTAACTGACGCTGTCCCTGGCTTAAGTTGGCACCATCACCGGTCAGCATGGTATTGTAACCATCCGGAAGATGGCGGATGAAGGAATCAGCATTGGCAAGCTTTGCAGCAGCGATAACTTCATCGTCGGTAGCATCCAGTTTACCGTAGCGGATATTTTCCATTACGCTGGCGGTAAAGAGGTGGGTATCCTGTAATACGATGCCAAGAGAGTGTCTTAAGTCAGCTTTCTTAATCTTGTTGATATTGATACCGTCATAACGGATTTTACCATCCTGGATATCATAGAAACGGTTAATCAGGTTCGTAATGGTGGTCTTACCAGCACCGGTAGAACCGACAAAAGCAATTTTCTGACCGGGAGTAGCAAATAATTTTACATTGTGTAAGACAATCTTATCATCATTATATCCAAAGTCTACATCATCGAAGACCACATCTCCCTTTAACTCTACATAGTCAATGGAGCCGTCTGCCTGATGCTGGTGTTTCCAGGCCCAGCGTCCGCTTCGGGTATTGGAGGTCTCTACAAGCTTTTCTCCGTCTTTTTCTACATTGACAAGAGTAACATAACCTTCATCTGTTTCCGGTGTTTCATCCAAAAGGGTGAAGATTCGCTCGGAACCTGCCATAGCCATAACAATACTGTTTAACTGCTGGCTGACCTGGTTGATTGGCATATTAAAGCTCTTGTTAAAGGTTAAGAAACTTGCCAGTCCGCCCAGTGTAAATCCACCGATGCCATTTAAGGCGAGGACACCACCAACCATGGCACAGAGTACATAACTGATGTTACCAATCTGGGCATTTGCCGGCATTAAGATATTGGCAAATTTGTTGGCATTGTCAGCACTGTGGAAAAGCTGGTCATTTAATTTGTTAAAAGCTTCGATACTTTCTTCTTCGTGGCAGAAGACTTTAATTACCTTCTGACCATCCATCATTTCTTCGATAAAACCATTGGTTGCACCAAGGTCACGCTGCTGAGCGATAAAGTATTTACCACTTTTTCCGGCAAGATTTTTCGTGACAAGGAGCATGACACCAACCATTACAAGAGTAAGAACAGTCAGTGGGATATTCAGGATAATCATGTAAATCAGTACACTGACAATGGTAATGACACTGTTGATTAACTGCGGAATACTCTGGCTGATCATCTGACGAAGGGTATCAATGTCATTGGTGTATACAGACATGATATCGCCGTGGGCATGCGTGTCAAAGTATTTAATTGGCAGTGTTTCCATATGGGTAAACAAATCGATTCGCAAATCATTTAAAGTACCCTGCGTAACATAAATCATAATCTTAGAATAAGCAAAGGTACTTAAAACTCCCACACCGTAAAAGCATGCAACACGAAGGATGGCAGCAGCCAGCGGTGCAAAGTCCTTATCCGGTGAATTCAGAATCGGGATAATATAGCTGTCAATCAGGGTTTTCATAAACATGGTTCCCTGGGTGTTGGCAAGAACACTTAATACAATAAAGACAAGTACCAGGAAGCAGGCAATTCCGTATTTCCGGAAAATGTAAGCCATCAGACGGCAGAATAATTTGCCCGGATTCTTTACTTTCCTTTTTTCAGCCATTACTGAGCACCTCCATTCTCATCAAAGTCACCACCGCCGCCGGTCTGGGATTCATAGACATCACGGTAGATGGCATTATTTGCTAATAATTCTTCATGGGTTCCAAAGCCGTTAATCTTACCTTCATCTAAGACAATAATGCGGTCAGCACTCTGGACACTGGAGATTCGCTGGGCAATAATCAGCTTGGTTGTACCCGGAATCTCTTCGGCAAAGGCTTTGCGGATTTTTGCATCAGTTGCGGTATCTACGGCACTGGTGCTGTCATCCAGAATCAGAATCTTCGGTTTCTTTAAGAGGGCACGGGCAATACAAAGACGCTGCTTCTGACCACCGGATACGTTGGTTCCCCCCTGTTCGATGTATGTATTGTATTTATCCGGAAAAGTGTTGATAAAATCATCGGCACATGCTAATTTGCAGGCACGGATACATTCTTCTTCCGTAGCATTTTTATCGCCCCAGCGCAGGTTATCAAGAATTGTACCGGAGAAAAGCACGTTTTTCTGCAGTACAACAGCAACCTGATTACGCAGGGTATCAAGGTCATACTTTCTTACATCAATGCCGCCAACGGAGACAGAGCCTTCGTTTACGTCATACAGACGGCTGATTAAGTTCACCAGACTGGACTTGGAACTTCCGGTTCCGCCTAAGATACCGATGGTTTCACCGGAATGAATAGACAGATTGATATCGGAAAGAACCGGCTCAGCCGCATCTTCTTTATAGCTGAAGGTAACATGGTCGAAGGTAATACTTCCGTCTTTTACTTCCATAACCGGATGCTTTGGGTTATTTAAGTTACTCTTTTCGTTTAATACTTCAGAAACACGGCGGGCGCTGGCAACACTCATGGTAATCATGACAAATACCATGGAGAGCATCATCAGGCTCATCAGAATATTCATACAGTAGGTTAAGAGACTCATCAGCTCACCGGTAGTGAGGCTGCTGTTTACAATCATCTTTGCACCAAGCCAGCTGATTAAAAGGATACAGGTATATACCGTAAACTGCATGGCAGGAGCGTTGAAAACAACAACATTTTCAGCCTTTACCAGGAGCTTGTAAATATTTCCACTGGCTTTCTTAAAAGTAGAAGCTTCATGGTCTTCACGGACATAAGCTTTTACGACACGGATAGCGGAAACATTTTCCTGGACTCTTGCATTTAAGTCATCATATTTTGGAAAAGCTTCATTAAAATATCTGGTAGCAAACCGGATGATGATAGCAAGCACACCACCTAAGAGGATAACGGCAATCAGATAAACGCTGGCAAGCTTCGGACTGATAAAGAAGGACATTGCCATGGCACAAATCAGACTGGCCGGTGCTCTCGTACACATGCGGAGGATCATCTGGTAAGCATTCTGCAGGTTGGTGACGTCAGTAGTCATACGGGTAACAAGACCTGCAGTGCTGTATTTATCAATGTTAGCAAAGGAAAAGGTCTGAATATTTTCAAACATGGATTTCCTTAAGTTGCGGGCAAATCCGGTGGATGCCCGGGCACCATATTTTCCACCCATAATTCCGGCAAACAGGGAGAAGCATGCAGCAACGACCATCCAGGCACCGACTACGTAGATGTGATGGATGTCACCCTTGTTGACACCATTATCAATGATGGAAGCCATCAGAAAAGGAATTAAAGTTTCCATCAGAACCTCAAGAATCATAAAGATAGGAGTTAAGATGGAATCACGTTTAAATTCTTTAATCTGGGCAGCTAAAGTCTTTAACATAAATTTCACTTCCTTTTTTCTAAATTGTATGCTATAACATAAATGTTAGCATACTAACAGATATTGTTATATAACAATATTTTTTATATGTCAATGAATTTTTCGGGAAAGAAAAGAAGGATTATGAAATGTGCAAAGAGAGAAAACTTGGAAACGATATCCGGGTCATACACAATATGATAGGGATGTACTGCGACCGGTATGGTGCGGATCACCGAGATGGTGTGGCACCGATGCAGGGGCGGACACTGGGCTTTTTATATTGTAATAAAGATAAGGTCATTTGCCAGAAGGACATCGAGCAGGAATTCTTAATTTCCAGGGCAACGGCAAGCAAAATGTTACAGTCCATGGAGAAAAAGGAGCTGATTACCAGAAAAGAACTAAAAGAGGACGCACGATTAAAGCAGATTCTTCTGACGAAAAAGGGGGAACAGCAGCATTTGAAAATGATGAACTTCTTTTCTGGAGTGGAGAAGCTCCTGGTGGATGGAATGACAAAAGAGGAAGCGGATGAGCTATCCTCTCTTTTAAAGCGGGTGCGCCATAATCTTGAGAAGAATCTGTAAAGCTTAGGAAAAGACATAAGGAAAAGAGAAGGTTCTACTTCCTATATATATGACTTTTTGCTATAATAGATGCAAACGAAGAAAAGGGAGGAGCAGGAGATGATTATTTTCTGGTTAGCACTTTTTGTAATATTACTGATTATAGAGATTATTACGGTAGGACTGACAACCATCTGGTTTGCAGGCGGAAGCATGGCAGCCCTGATTGTGGCAGCAGTAGGAGGCCCAGTCTGGCTGCAGGTAATTTTATTCCTTGTGGTATCTTTTGTATTGTTATTCTTTACAAGACCATGGGCAGTAAAATATTTAAACCCGCATAAGACCCGGACGAATTACGAGGATGCCATCGGAAAGACCGTACGTGTAACAATGAAGATTGACAATATCGAAGAGACAGGAACAGCTGTATTAAACGGACAGGAATGGACGGCAAGAAGCAATGACGATGCAGTTACCATAGAAGCAGATACTACTGCAGAAGTTGTGGCAATAAGTGGTGTCAAACTGATTGTAAAACCACAGTAGAGTAAGAAAAGATAAGGCAGGCGATTGCATATGAAACTTGGAATGGTATTTGAAGGCGGAGCCAGCAGGACAATTTTTTCCTGTGGAGTGGCAGACGCATTTCTTGAAGAAAATATAATGCCTGATTATTTTATCGGCGTATCGGCAGGAATAGCCTTTGGCTTATCCTATTTGTCAAAGCAGCACGGCAGAAACTTAGAGCTTGCAAGAAAATATATGTCAGATGGCAATTATCAGGGATTTAAGTTCTTATTTGATAAGAACCGCAAGACCTTTTATAATCTGGATTACGTCTTTGATGAAGTGCCAAATAAATTACTGCCCTTTGATTATGATGCATTTGCAGCATTTCCGGGACAGGTGGAAGCAGCAGTGACCAACATTCATTCCGGTAAAGCAGAGTATCTTGAAGTGCCAAGAGACAGCTCCAGCATGTCAGTTATCGAAGCAAGCTGTGCACTTCCGGTATTTTTTAAGCCGGTGCAGGTAGGCAGACGCTATTATCTGGATGGCGGCGTGGCAGATTCCGTTCCATTTGAGAGGGCATTAGAGCAGGGCTGCGATAAGGTAATTGTCGTACTGACAAGAGAGCGTGGCTATGAGAAGCATACGGATGGAGGAACGAAGATTTCTTCTGCATTATATCGGCGTTATCCAAATATCGTAAAGGATTTGAAGGAGCGTCCGGCAAAATATAATGAGTCCATGCAAAAATTATTCCGGTTGGAAAAAGAAGGACGCGTTTTTGTAATTGCACCGGATACGACCCATGGGGTAGGCAGAACCGAAAGTGACCCGAAGCGGTTAGAAGAATTATACGAAGAAGGTTATCTTGAGGGAAAAGAACAGATGGTAGCATTAAAGAATTATTTGAAGAAGTAAGAAGCAGGAATGATGAGTGAACAGATAGAGCAGGAAAAAACAATTCATTATAATGATGCAAAGATCTGGCAGATTGCATTTTTTTCCATGAATAATACAGCAGCAAATCTGTATCTGGCTTTGATGGGCTATATCTCATACTATGCCAATTCCATGGCGGGCTTTTCTGTTGTGTTGATTTCTTCACTGGTAACAGCAATGAATATTTTTGATGGTGTAACTGACCCTGTGGTTGGTTTTCTGTTGGATAAGAGTAAAGGACGGTTTGGAAAATTCCGTCCTTTTATGGTGGCTGGAAATATACTGATGGCAGTCAGTGCTGTTCTCCTGTTTGCGACAACACATCTGATTTCAAAGTGGGTACGGATTCCGTATTTTATTATTATCTATGCAATTTTTATTATCGGATATACCTTTCAGACTGTGGTTGCCAAATCGGGGCAGACGATTATTACCAATAATCCGAAGAAACGCCCGCTGTCCACTTATTTCGATTCCATTTTCATCATGGCGGCATATGGTGGCAGTGCCTTGTTTGTAGCCAATTACCTGGTGCCGAAATACGGTGGATTTACCAACGAAAAGCTGTATGTGGAGTATGTATTCTGGGTTGTGGTATTGTCGGCACTGGCAACACTTTTGGCGGTAATCGGAATCTGGAAGAAAGACCAGCCGGGACGCTATGAACATCAGCAGACACAGAAGATTAAGGTGTGGGATTTTTTCTTGATTTTAAAACAGAACAAGCCAATCCGTATGCTGATTATGGCAGCCTGCACCAACCGGTTTGCGGCAACGGTATACAGCCATACAACAGTAGGCGTTATGCTTTATGGCATTATGATGGAAAATTATGGAATCGCCGGATGGATTGGTGTGGTGGCAGCATTGCCAACGCTTTTGGTAGTGACCGTTGGCATCCGGGCAGCACAACGGATGGGACAGAAGAAGGCACTGGTATTATTTACGGGACTTGGCATTTTCTTCCAGTTACTATTGATTGTGGTATTGATGCAGGACAATATCAATACGGTTACTTTTAATCTCAAACATTTTAATGCCATTTCCTTCTGGTTTATGTTATTCTTTGTATTGTTAAATGGCTGTAAGTCCATTACAAATAATATGGTGGTGCCGATGATTGCAGACTGCTCCGATTATGAGCAGTACCGCAGCGGTAAATTTGTACCGGGACTGATGGGAGCACTGTTTTCCTTTGTAGATAAAATTTTTGCAGCACTGGGAACGGCATTTGTAGGACTGGTAATGTTACTGATTGGATATAATAAAACATTTCCGCAGATTGGTGATGCCTTGACACCGGTATTGCGTTATACAACCATATTCCTATTTTGCGGAACACCGATTATCGGCTGGGTAAGTTCTTTGATTGCGTTGAAATTTTACCGGCTGGACAAGAAGAAAATGAATGAAATTGCGGCAGCATTGCAGGAGGAAGAGATAGAATGAAAATCGTTTTTTTAGATGCAAAATCAATTGGAGAGGATATTGATTTATCCGCATATGATGCATTGGGAGAAGTTATAAAATATGATTTCTCGACAGCAGAGGAAGCAGCAGTACGAAGCGTGGATGCAGATGTGCTGGTACTAAATAAAGTAGAAGTTAACGAAAAGACCATTGGAAATGCAAGCCACTTAAAGCTTGTGTGTGTGACGGCAACCGGAACGAATAATCTCGATAAGGCATACCTTGAAAAACGTGGTATTGCATGGCGCAACGTAGCGGGATATTCCACGGAATCGGTGGCACAGCATACCTTTGCCATGCTGTTTTATTTACTGGAAAAACTGCCTTATTATGACCGTTATGTAAAAGATGAAAAATATATCGGAGATAAAATGTTTACCCACTTTGATAAACATTTCGGAGAGCTGGCAAAAATGACCTGGGGCATTATCGGACTTGGAAATATCGGAAGAAGAATTGCAGATATTGCAAAAGCCTTTGGCTGTCGTGTCATTTACTATTCCACTTCCGGACGAAACAGCCAGCCGGGCTATGAGCGTGTCAGCTTCGAAGAACTGTTAAAGGAATCGGATATTGTATCCGTTCATGCACCGTTGGATGAAAACACGTTGGATTTGATGAATAAAGAAGCTTTTCATCAGATGAAGAAAACGGCTATTTTCTTAAACCTTGGAAGAGGACCGATTGTGGTAGAAGAGGATTTGGCAGAAGCCTTGGAACAGGGTGAGATTGCGGCAGCAGGACTGGATGTCCTCCGGGTAGAACCGATGAGTCCGGAAAATCCGCTGCGCAGAATCAAAGACAGTGAGAAATTACTGATTACGCCGCATATTGCATGGGCGAGTGTGGAAGCCCGCACCCGCCTCATGGAGATTATCTGTGGTCAGATTCAGGAATTTTTCTCTAATGGAAGTCCGGAATCATAAGAGTTGTTTCCTAGCTCTAAGGAAAGTGCATCTAACTGTTCCCGGTAAACCGGCGTTCCGATTGGAAGCGTAAACAGTCTTGCAGTTTTATTTAAGATGGACTGATACCGGGTTCCCGCAGTATCCAAAAGGTCAAAGAAGGACTCATGGGAGACATCTTCTTTGTTCCATGGATTCCGCCAACGGAAATGACGAAGATTCAGCGGGTCTACCGTAAAAGTAAAGTAGTCACTTGGAATCAACGGAGAAATACATGCATAACCTAAAGTCTTTGCCTCGATTTTACGGGCAAGGACTTTTTTCTTGCCCTGCGGGTCACGAATCCATGCGGTATTAAGCTGCACAGCTTCTAAGGCAGCCTGCATGGAGCGATAAGTAAAGCGGTACTCTTTATATGTGGAGCTGTAAGTCTTTAATAATAAAGAAGCAATGATGTGCCGTTCCTTCCGGCTGATGTGCAGGGTGGCACTCTGGTTGAATTCAGATGGAGCACAGTTCTTATAATAGGTAAGAAGTTCTGCATCAATATCTGTTTCTAGATATACATGATGACCAAAATAACCCTTATCATAAGTGCCATAGTGTGACTTGGCAAAGATATATGGATGACAGGTAGTATCTAAGACATAATGTCCAAGAAAGCCGCAGATATAGGAAATGGCAATCTGCTGCTCCGTCTCTTCCAAGAACATGTCCTTACTTTTTAAAAGCTGGATAAGAAAAACACCGGTATTTTTGTGGTGTGCCAACTGCCCGATATTTCCGGAAGAGCGAAGGTAGGACGGCAGGTAATAAAAGAAAATATCCGGTCCCTGTAAGCCCATACAGAATGCATGCGGAAATTTACGGATGCAGGAAACAAGATCCGGTTCCTCTAATTCACGAAAAGAATTCAGTCCAAATAAATAGTGGGTGGTAAATCCTGGCATAACAACAATCCTTTCAACTAATTATATTTTAAGTGATTGCAGCAAATTTTAAAGGGGTGAGTTTTTTGCTATTTAAAAGTGTCTTTTTCGGCTATAAAATACCGCAGTTCTAAAGTGCATGTTTTTCTTTCTGTGATAAAAACCGTCTTTCCAATGTTTGACAAAAGTACTGCACGGTTCGCCGAAATGCGGATGCATGATAAGGGCTGTTAGGGGCACCCGGAATTTCGTCTGGCATCCGGCAACGCTGGCACAGGACGTGCCAGCGAGGCGCATCTGAACATGGATGTGAATTTGCGCCGGTTGCCAGAACGAATGAAATGTAAATCGAAATTCCCAGTGCCCCTTGCAGGCTTTATGTCGCATCCGCATCCGGCGGACAGTGCGGTACTTCCGTCAAAGCAGGCGGAAAGACAGTTTACAATCAGGAAAAACATGCACTAAGAACTGCAGGCATTTCATATCAAAGAAAAAGATATCTTTTGAATATCAAAAACTCACCATTTAGAATTTCTTTCGTTGCAATCGCTTATATATAGATAATTAAAGTATAGCACTTTTTGCCAGGAAATATAATACAGAAGTTTGACAAAAAATGGATATTTGATATAATCCTGTGTGTGACGAATAATCCATGGAGATACGTGGTAAAATAGACAGGCAGCAGAGGAAAAAGAGAACTGGGAGTGAGGTTTTATTAATAAGCGGACAAAGCAAATACTGAAACTGGTTTTTGTAATTGCCATCGTAGCAATTATCATTTATACGTTCCGGGATTCAGCCGGACCAATTTTAAAGGAGCTTTCTACAACTGCACCTTGGGTGGTCATTACCATCTGCGGTGCCGGTGTTATGTATAATGTGGTAGAAGGATGGATTAATTATTCCTTCGCAAAGCAGTATAATCCACAGTTTACATACCGGATGGGTGTAGAGAGTGCCTTTTATTGCTCATTTTACCGTGTGGCAACCTTAGGCAGTGGTGCCGGTGTGGCAGCGGTATATTATTTCAATGAAAAAGGAATTCCGGTTTTTCAGGGAACCGGAATGTATATGGTAGAGTATGCGATTCATAAAGTAACGATTGCAATCTTTTCCATTATTTTCTTCTTGTTAAATTTCGGATTTATGAAGGAACATTATTCCGAATATTTTAATCTTCTGATTGCAGGATATGTGTTGACAGCAGTGATAGCAACTGCATTACTTTTATTCTGCTGTTCAAAGAAGTTCCATGGAATTTTACTTTTCCTGGTGGACAAGCTGAACCGCAAAGGAAAATTCGATGCGCAGGCAGCCATGTTACGGGAACAGTGTGGCATCTTAGAGGATGCAGCAGGCATGCTTCTGACCAAGGGAAAACTAATCGCATCCATTGTAGCTAAGAATCTGTTGAAATTTGCATTCTGCTATGGCATACCATTCGTGATTTTATATCGGGAATATGGATTGACACTGCTACAGTCCTGGGCAGTTACATCCCTTGCTTTTATGCTGGCAGCAGTCATTCCGTCTCCGGCAGGAATCGGTTCCTCAGAGTTTGTATTTACCGCATTGTTTACAGTATTGGTAGGAACCGGAGAAGCCGGTTCTGCGGCATTGTTATACCGTTTTGCAACATTCGTACTTCCATTTGTTATCGGTGGTGTGGTGGTATTACTGCATAAGCGTATTGACCGACGGATTGCAAAACGCAAGGCAGATAAGGCACAGCAGTAAGGGAAAGAGAAGGAATTAAGATGAAAGAAAGAAAAGGAATCAGTGGCAGCACACTGAAAATCATTGCGATTATAACGATGTTAATTGACCATATCGGAGCCGGAGTTCTTGGCAGACTGCTGGTAGTCCGTGGCATGAATGAGGCGGCAGATCTGAATGCATGGATTGATGCCAACAGTACCCTGGTGATTACATATCAGATGATGCGTTTTGTCGGAAGACTGGCATTCCCGATTTTCTGTTTTCTTTTAATCGAAGGCTTTGAACATACCCATGATGTGAAGAAATATGCACTTCGTCTGCTTTCCTTCTGCCTGGTATCTGAAATTCCATTTGACTTATTATTCAATGGAAAAATATTGGAATTCGGTTATCAGAATGTATTTTTTACACTGTTTATCGGACTGATGGTTATGTGGGGATTCCAGGTAGTGGAGAATCAGGAACGGTTTGCGAAGTTTAAGAAAGTTATTTTTGATGCGGGAATTCTTGCAGCAGGAATCCTTGCGGCAGAATTTTTAAATACCGACTATGCCGGAATTGGCGTTGCCTGCATCGTATTACTCTATGTATTTCGTAAGAAAAAATCCTACCAGCTGCTTGCAGGATGTATCGGATTTTCCTGGGAGCTTACCGCACCGCTGGCATTCATTCCGATTGCATTTTATAATGGAAAACGTGGACTTTCCCTGAAATACTTTTTCTACATTTTCTATCCGGCGCACCTTCTGATTTTGTATATCATCTGCTGGGCAATGGGAATGGGACCGATTGCAGTCGCTTAGATTTCTTTAAGATTTTGTGAAGAGACTTGCAAACAAAAAAGACCTGCGTTATAGTAGCGGATGGACAGAAGTTCTGTCACAGAAGAAGACGGCAGGATTGTAAGAAATGAATGAGAATAAAGCAGAAAGAAATGAAATAGAACAGAATAAGATTGAACAGAATAAAACAGAGCAGAATAAAAAACATTCAGTTAGACTTATCGGACTGGATTATAAGAAGACAAATATAAGAGCCGGACTCATTGCTTTTGCAGTGATGTTGGGCTTTTGTCTCTATGGTGGGGTAAATGTGCTACTGGCAGTTGCCGCAGGGCTGATTTATTTTGGAATCAAAAATCTTAGGATTACATTGCCGGAGAAAGCCAATCCTATCTGGGCTGCTCTTGAAATTTTCCTAAGTGCCATCATGACGGAGCATATGGTGCAGTATCTTTTGCTGGATGCAGAGCTGCGGGAGAAAATCAGTGTGAATCACACCAGATGGAATGTGCTCTGCTGCATGGTCTTTTATTTTGCCATGTTAGTGATTACAGCAAAGCCGAAGATTGCCTGCATGATAGGACATATTTTCCTTTTAAGCCTTGCAGGAATCAATTACTTTGTCTATCAGTTCCGTGGAAATGAATTTTCTTTCGGAGATTTGAAAGCAGCATCCACCGGACTTTCCGTAGCGGCAAATTATAAATTTGTATTGGAAGACCGGGCGGTCTATGTCATACTTTTTAGCATGATATATGTTGCCTTTATAAGAAAGCTGAATTTTGAATTTAAAAAGAAATGGATGCTCCGGATCAGTGCCTTTGCGGCAGCACTGGTGATGGGAATTTATGTGGGAATTGCCGCAGAAGATACGGTAATGGAATCCTGGGAACAGAAAGGAACTTACCGCAACGGCTATATCTTAAATTTTGTACTCAGCATCCGGGATTCCTTTGTGGCGGAGCCGGATGGATACTCAAAAGATGTGGTGGAAGAGATTTCCAAAGAATATCCGGCACTGGAGAATAAAGGCTCGGAAGATGACCCGACCATTATTGTTATTATGAATGAGTCCTTTGCGGATTTAAGTGTGATTTCCCATTATGGATTTGAGACAACGGAAGAGGTAACACCATTTTTCGATTCCATGGACACCAATGTCATTAAGGGATATGCACTGTCTTCTGTCTTTGGTGCAAAGACACCGGATTCCGAGTGGGAATTTCTGACGGGAAATTCCATGGCATTCCTGCCAAGCGGCTCCGTGCCTTATCAGCAGTATATGTCAAAGAAACCGTATTCCCTGGTGAGCACCTTAAAGGAGCGGGGATATTCCTGCATTTCCATGCATCCTTACTATGCGTCCGGCTGGAGCAGAAACAAGGTTTATCCGTTGCTGGGTTTCGATGAGAGTCTCTTTATCGATGATTTCGACCAGACCAATATCATGCGGGAATATATTACGGACCAGGAATTATACAATAAAATTATTGACCAGTATGAGGAAAAGACTTCCGATGAAAAATTATTTATCTTAGGTGTTACCATGCAGAATCACGGTGGCTATACCGATTATTATGATAATTTCCAGAATACCATAAATCTTAAGAATCATTATTATAGTGATGTAAATCAGTATTTAAGCCTGATTCATGAGAGCGATAAGGCACTGGAAAATCTGATTACTTATTTTGAAAATGTGGATGACAAGGTCGAAATCGTATTTTTCGGAGACCATCAGCCGAGTCTGAATAATAATTTCTATCAGTCCATGAATGGCAAGGGATTATCCGGTCTTACCTTGGATGAACTGCAGGAATTATTTACAGTACCATTTTTTGTATGGACGAATTATGACAGTGAAAGTAAAGATGTGGAACTGACCAGCCTGAATTACTTATCCACAATGACACTGCAGCAGGCGGGTATTGAACTGCCGGCATATAACCAGTTCTTAGCAGACTTGCAGAAAGAGATACCGGCAATGAATTCCAGAGCATTTTATTCCAAGAGTCAGGGCGAATTCCTGCATTATTTCGAGGCACAGGGAGAAGATGCAGACCTTCTGAACCAGTATAATATCCTGCAATACAACAACATGTTTGCCAAGGAAAAAGACAAGGATATAAATCTTTTTCCGTATTATGAAACATCGGATTAAAGAGTGAAAAACATAGAGAAAGTGAAGTGTATGGGAAAAACGGAAAGGCAGGGGGAAGATGTACCGGATTTATCTTGTGGAAGATGATGTAATTATAGCCAGAAGTATCAAAAAACATTTAGAAAACTGGGAATATGAAGTGCAGTGCACAAAAGATTTTTCAGCAGTTACAAAAGAATTTGCGGAGTTTGCACCGCAGCTGGTGCTGATGGACATCGGACTTCCTTTTTACAATGGATATTACTGGTGCGGTGAAATCCGCAAAATTTCTAAAGTGCCGATTATCTTTCTATCATCGGCTGCGGATAATATGAATATTGTCATGGCAGTAAACATGGGGGCAGATGATTTTATCGCAAAGCCTTTTGACTTAAGTGTCCTTACAGTAAAGGTGCAGGCAATGCTGCGGCGCACCTATGATTTTACGGAAGGCGGCGAAATGCTGACCTATCACGGAGTGATGCTTCAGGTGGCGGAAGCAGTCCTTACTTATCAGGATAAGAAAGTGGAACTTACTAGGAATGAACTGCGGATTCTAAAGACACTGATGGAAAATAAGGAAAAGGTAGTCTCAAGAGATACGCTGATGACAAAGCTCTGGGAAAGTGACTGCTTTGTGGATGAGAATACACTTTCCGTAAATGTAAACCGCCTTAGAAGGAAACTTGCGGATGCAGGTCTGGAGGATTTTATTCTTACGAAGAAGGGAATCGGGTATCGGCTGAAATGAGATTTGTCAAAAATTATCTGAAGGAAAATCTGAAATGGCTGTTGTTAGTGCTTGCCTGCTTTGGAATCCTGTGCTTTGTAATCGGATTTGAGCAGGTGCCGCTGGCACAATGGGGATATGCCGCATTTTTGTGCTTCTTTTTGTATTTACTGGTAGTAATCATAGATTTTACAAGGCGTTATCTGCATCATAAGAAGCTGGAAAAGCAGACTTCTGAAATTGCAGTGACAATGGATAAGCTGTCATTGCCGCAGGGACAGATGGAAACGGATTACCAGAAAATGCTTCGTTCGTTATATATCACACTGCAGCAGCAGATTAATGAGCTGGAAAACGGGCAGGTGGAGCAGGCAGAATATTTTACCATGTGGGTGCACCAGATTAAGACGCCGATTGCGGCACTGCGCCTGCTGCTGGCAGAGGAAGAAGATGAGCGGAGTCAGGAAATGTGGGAAGAGCTTTTCTCCATTGAGCAGTATGTGGAAATGGCATTGCAGTTTTCCAGACTGTCTGCGAAAAGTACGGATTTTGTGATTGGTGAAGTTTCGTTGGATAAAGTAGTGCGGGAGGCAATCCACAAGTATGCCAGACTGTTTGTGCGAAAGAAAATTAAAATGGAATTAAGTTCCATTGACACGCAGGTACTGACCGATGAAAAATGGCTGGAATTTGTAATCGAACAGATTTTATCCAATGCCATTAAGTATACTGCCGGTGGAACCATTTCTGTTTATTTAAAGGAAGAACCGGAGCAAGAGACAAAAGAGCTGGTTATCGAAGATACCGGAATCGGTATCGCACCGGAGGATTTGCCAAGGATTTTTGAAAAAGGCTATACCGGTTATAACGGTCATGCAGATAAGCGCTCCACAGGAATCGGACTGTATCTCTGCCGGAAAATTATGCGCAAGCTGTCCCATGAAATTACGATTGAGTCGGAGATTGGAGTGGGAACGAAGGTACATCTTGAAATGCGAAGTAGAGATAAGTGATATACAAAATTATGTCCTGAAAAATGTAAATATTAGCAAATTTATCACCTGAAAAATGTGGAATATAATTATGGTACAATAAAAAAGCTAGAAAATATAATTTCAATCTTACAAAAATGTAAGAGATAAAGGGAAAATGTAAGCAGAATCCATGGCTGACATTTTCCTTTTTTGCTATGATAATGGAAAAGATGACAGAGCAATAAAGTGAGGAGAAAACAATGGCAATCTTAGAAGTAAATAATCTGAAAAAAGTTTATACAACCCGCCTGGGTGGAAATCAGGTAGAGGCATTAAAGAATCTTTCCTTTTCAGTGGAAGAAGGAGAATATGTAGCAATCATGGGAGAATCCGGTTCCGGAAAGACTACGCTTTTAAACATTTTGGCAGCACTGGATAAGCCCACCGGTGGACAGGTCATATTAAATGGCAAGAACATTGTGGATATCCGGGAAAAAGAGATTTCCGCATTCCGGAGAGAAAATCTTGGATTTGTATTTCAGGACTTTAATCTTTTGGATAATTTTTCATTAAAAGATAATATCGTTCTTCCGCTGGTGTTATCCGGTGTGGATTATAAAGAGATGGAGCGGCGCATAACACCGATTGCGGCGCAGCTTGGAATTCTTGATATTCTTGGAAAATATCCTTATGAAGTATCCGGCGGACAGAAACAGCGTGCGGCGGTAGCAAGAGCCTTGATAATCAAGCCGGAGCTGGTACTGGCAGATGAGCCTACCGGAGCACTGGACTCCAAAGCAACGGAAGATTTATTGACATTATTTAATAAGATTAATGAGCGGGGGCAGACAATTCTTATGGTAACACATAGCACTAAGGCTGCAAGCCATGCAAGAAGAGTATTGTTTATTAAAGATGGGGAAGTATTCCACCAGATTTACCGTGGTAATTTAACCAGTGAGGAATTGTATGCAAAGATTTCAGATACACTGACGATGCTTACGACAGGTGGTGAGAAACATGAATAGGGGTTTATATGGAAAACTGGCAGTAAATAATATAAAGCACAATAGACAGTTTTACCTGCCGTATCTGTTGACCGGGATGCTGACGGTGGCATTCTTTTATACCATGCTGTACCTCAATCACAATCCGGGACTGGATGAACTGCCATTTGGTGCCGTGGATGTAGAGCTTGTGTTGGGACTGGGTGCAGTTATCATTGGATTTTTCTCTGTGATATTCCTGTTTTACACCAACAGCTTTATTATGAAACGGAGAAAAAAGGAGCTTGGTATTTATAACATTCTTGGAATGGAGAAAAGGCATCTGGCAAAAGTAATTTTTCTGGAGACGTTTTTTTCGGCAGTGGTTGCTATCGGTGGCGGACTTGTTGCAGGAATTGCTTTCAGTAAACTGATGTGTATGTTATTGTATGCCATGATTGGATACCATGCAGAAATTGTTTTTTATGTATCAGAAAGTGGCGTTGTAAGTACCATCCTTTTGTTTGCCGGTATTTTTATGCTGACCTTTATATATAATCTGTTTCAGATACAGCTTGCCAAACCGGTGGAACTGCTGCATGGAAGCAGCCAGGGCGAGCGGGAGCCGAAGACGAAAAAGCTGATGGCAATAGTTGGAATTGTAACACTTGCAGCTGGCTACTATATGGCAATTACAGTAGATAATCCGGTAACTGCAGTGCTTCTGTTCTTTGTAGCGGTAATACTTGTAATTATCGGAACCTATTTTATATTTATGGCAGGCAGCATTGCCGTGCTTAAGTTCTTAAGAAAGAGAAAAAGTTATTATTATAAAAAGAAACATTTTGTGGCAGTTTCTGGTCTTATTTACCGGATGAAACAGAATGCAGCAGGACTGGCAAGCATCTGTATTTTATCCACGATGGTACTGGTGGTAATTTCTTCAACGGTAAGTATGTATGCCGGACTGGATGATGAACTGGCAGCCCGTTATCAGGGAGATATCGGAGTATCCATTACCAGTGAAAATCCGATTACAGAAGGTGATGCGTTGCGGGAGTTAGTGAACTGCACCATCCGGCAGGAGAACCGCAGTATAAAAGAAGAACAGGGCATGATGACGCTGACATTTTCCTGCATATCAGAAGATGGAAATCTTGTAATTCGAAAACATGATGATGAGGGCGATTATGGTTCTGGTATTATTATGCTCCGCATGATTACAAGGGAAGATTATGAGGAAGCTTATAATGTAAGGGTTCCGGAGCTTTCGGATCACGAAGTGGTGTTGGCAACCAGTGATGACTATGATAAAGATACGATTACGGTTGGAGATTATACTTATCCTATTTTACAGAAACAGCATTTTTCTTCTGAAAATGGACATTGGATGGATAATCAGGTCTATTATATGGTAGTAAACAGCGTAGAAGATATGGCACCGTTGTATGAAGCACAGAAAGAGATTTATGGGAAAAATGCCAGCAGCTATTATTATTCTCTGTATATCGACATCGATGGAAACAGGGAAGAAAAAATTGCCTGTGGAAATGCAGTGTCTGCAGCAATTGGTGCATCCGGCATGGAAGAAGGGCACGACGGTAAATATTATATCATGATAGAAAAAAGGGCAGAAAATGAAGATTCCTTCCGGCAGATGTATGGCGGCTTTCTGTTCCTTGGTATTTTCCTTGGAATCCTGTTTTTGATGATTACCGTACTTATTATTTTTTATAAGCAGATTTCGGAAGGATATGAGGATAAAGAGCGCTTTGCCATTATGGAAAAAGTAGGAATGAGCAATGAAGAGGTAAAGAAAACAATCAGTGCACAGATCCGGATGGTATTTTTACTACCGATTGTTACCGCGGCGCTACATGTGCTGGCAGCGTTTCCAATGATCCGGATGATACTGGCAGTGATGAATCTGAATAATGGAAGACTGTTTGCGTATTGTCTCCTTGGTACGATTGCAGTATTTACAGTTATTTATCTGCTGGTATACAAGATGACCTCAAGAACCTATTATCGAATTGTCGGACGTCAGATTGGGTAGAGATTTTTATAATATCAAATAACCGTAAGAACCTGCTGTCGGCAGTTTCTTACGGTTGTCTGGCAAAGAAGAAGAAAGCTCTGCTGCATTATGGTGTCATAGGAGCTTTTTTCTCTGGTGTGTATTTAGCAATTGTTTTTAAAAGAAGTTCCGTATCCAGTGGTTTGGTAAGGTGTTCGTCCATACCGGCAGCATAAGTTTTCTGACGGTCTTCTGCAAAGGCGTTTGCAGTCATGGCAAGAATCGGAATTGTTTTTGTATCCGGACGGTCTAAGGAACGGATGGCACGGGTTGTCTGATAACCATCCATAACCGGCATCATGATATCCATTAAAATGATATCGTATTCATAAGGAGAAGCCTCCATAAAAAGCTGTAGTGCTTCCTCTCCATTGCAGGCTTTGGTAACCACTGCACCGGCATCAGTCAGAATAAATTCTGCAATTTCAAGGTTTAGCAAATTATCTTCAGCCAGCAGAATATGATAGCCGGAAAGAGAGATTTCTTCATCGGAAGTTTCTGCTTCGGAAGTGGAAGCGGCGTTATGGTCGATACAAAAAGGAATCGTAATCCGGTAAGTGGTGCCGACATCCTTCTCACTGGAAAAATCAATGGTTCCGCCCATTTTATCCAAAAGATTCTTTACAATTGCCATGCCAAGTCCGGTACCGTTGTAAGTAGAACGGGCATCATGGCTTTCCTGGGTAAAAGGTTCAAATAAATGCTCCTGAAATTCTTTGCTCATGCCGATTCCGGTATCAGAGCAGGTAAATTCAATCCAGGCAGTATCTTCCGTGAAACGTACTTCATGACAGCTTAGAATGACTTTTCCATTTTCCTTATTATATTTTACTGCATTGCTTACAATATTCATAAGAAGCCGTTGGATATGAATAGGACTTCCGATGAGACAGGGATGCTGGACAGAAGGAACTTCGGAAATAATTTCGATGCCACGTTCCGCAGCCTGCTTTTCTACAATGGTGGTGATATCATGGACCAGGTGCAGAACATGGAATGGGCGGGATTCTAAGACAATTTCGCCGGATTCCAGTTTTCCCATATCAAGAACTTCATTTACAAGTTCTAAGAGCAGACCAGAAGCCTCCCGGATTTTCCCGAGACATTCCTGCTGCTTGACAGGGTTATCTTTATAATGTCCGGCAATTTCCACCATACCACGGATTCCGTTAATCGGCGTCCGGATATCGTGACTCATCCGTTGCAAAAATTCAGTCTTGGCAAGGTTAGCACTTTCTGCTTTTTTGGCAGCCTCCTTTAGTGATTCCTGATAGAGCTTATCCCTCTTCAACTGGGCTTCCTGGTAGCTCTGGTCAGTCCTCCAGCGCAGCATCTGGAAAATCAGAAGAAGGCAGATATAACCAAACATATAATAAAATACTTTTCGCGGAGTCGTTTCAAAAACTGCATGCTCAGGCAGATAGACGTAGATATAATAATTCTGCCCCTGGTCTAACATACCAAAGACATGCTTTGGTGAGGAGACTGTATTATGAACATGAACCATCTGTCCACTCACCGCTTTTTTGTTTATATTCTGTAGTACTTCAATATTCTTAATATCTGTTCCTTCGAGTTTTTCTTCATTTGAGGCAATCACTTTATCACCACTGGTAATGACAATGGTGCTGCTACGGCTGATACTGTAGCCAGACAGCAAATTCTGAAAAGAGATGCTGTAACTTTCAATGTAATCAAGTGGTGTATGGTAATAAGTTACAATAATACCAGAGGTATCGGTACGTCCTACCGCTGCCAGATCGATATAAGAGCCATCTTCACAGTCGATTCTGGAAGAGTATGTTTTTTCCGGATGTATGGCAACATCCAGAAGAACTTCTTTTTCCAGCGTATCGGTTAGACCGGCACTGCCAATGGAATCAGTACAATATTCAGAGGTTACAGTTCCGGTTTCATCCAGAAAAATAATGCCGGTAATATAAAGGTCTTTTGTAAATTCTTCCATGGAAGCTTTTTCCATGGATGTTGTGCCATGCAGACGGTTATCCGTAGAAATATTGTGGGCAGCCTGCTGACAGCATTCAATAATACGCATCAGGCTCTTGGTTTCGGAGGCTAAATTTAAATTGCTGTAGGTGGAGCATTGTTTCTTCAAATAATTAACCGTATCTGCAAGGTGTTCTTCTGTGGATTCGATATCATCATTTGCGGAAGTAAAAAATACCAGAAGGAAGAACAGGATGCCAAGAAATATTGAAAAAGGCCAGAAAAAACGCAGCCTGAAGGGTTTATTCTTATTTGACTTCATAATTTTCTACCTCCAGATAAGTACTTGGATGTGCTAAGTATTTTCCAATAATTTTTTCAGAGGTTCCATCCTTTTGCATTTCCTCTAAGGTATCAGACAGTTCTTCGTTAAGCCCACTGGTATCATCGAGGGAGAAAGCCACACCCAGTCCGACAGTAAGAAGCGGTTTATCCAGAATGCGGTATTCCACATGATAATCGGACATATATTGTAAAATAGAAGTTTCGTGGGCAGCAACCGCATCCACATAACCTTTGCTTAACATTGGGTAAATCAGCTCACGATTCTGCATGGAGAAAAGCCCGTTAATGTTTGGAATGTCGGGGTCGGTCTGGTTGAGAAAAATATCTTCCGGTTTCGTGGTAGCCTGAACGGCAATGTTTTTACCGGCAAGATCCTGCAGGGTGTAAATATTGCTGTCCGGACTGACTGCAACCACCTGCTGGCTGATCATATAAGGGCCCGCCCATTTGTATTCATCCATTCGTCCGTCCATACTAAAACAGCCCCAGGCACAGTCGATACTGCCATCCTGCAGAAGCTCTTTTTTATTTTCCCAGTCGATGGTGACAAATTCAGCCTGATAGCCCATTCTGTGGAAGGCTTCTGTGGCAAGTTCCACATCAATGCCGGTTGGTCTGCCGTCTGTTCCGCTATAATTAAAAGGCGGATAATTGTCGCTGCCGATTACAATAGTTGGCAGCGAAGGCTCTTGTTTTGTGGAGAGAGTATTTTCTGCTTTTCTACAGCTGCATAATAAAATTGTAAAAATAAAGAGAACAGCCAATAGCTGTTGTAGTTTTTTCGAACCATTCATATAATAGAGTCACCCCTGAAAAAATTCTGTTTACTGTGTTACTATTATAAAGTAAGAAAGGCGCAGATACAACAGATTACAACAGTTGCAATAGAAAATCACTTGAATTTTCGACAAAAAAATTGTATATTTGATATAGAAATGTAAATTTTTATCTGAAAAGTTTAAACAGGTAGAAATGCTAAGGGATATGTTAGAGAAGAGGGGAATTAGGATGAAAGAAGTTACAAAACAGGCAGAGGAAACACAGATTAGCCATAAAACACTGAGACTGATGATCGGAACACTCTGTTCTGTCATCGGAACGCTGCTAGCCCTTTATGTGGGAGGATGGCTTATGTTATGTAAACCAATACAGGGAGTGGTTTCTGCATACTTTGCAGGAAATCTTACAATTGGAATCATCGCACTGGCGGTATTCAAGTGTCTGCTGTCTGTAACAGTGGCGGGAGCCATCTGGTGTGGTGGATATATTGCTAAGTGCAAGTTTATTGGACATGAAGATTATTAATGAGCAGATTCGAAAAGGATAGGAATGAAAAGGCATGACGGATTAACGTCATGCCTTTTTGACGTTTAATTGAAATGCAAATTTGTATCTGATTTATATATAAAAAACTTACGCTGATGAAGGGTGATATTATTCATAATAAATTGACTTGGATACCAATTACTTAGATAACCATTTTCTTCCTCTGGATTATGAAAACAAACAATTTTCATGCTTTACCTACTTTTTTTACTGCCAATTCAAGTTCTAAATCATGCAATCCACTATAAGCCTTTATCAAAAAATTTAATGGAACTTTTTTGACAACCTCACTACTCGGGAGATTATAATACCATTGATAATAAGCATAAAACTCCCCTATCCAATCTGGTAGAAATCCTTCAAGTGCCTTTCCATCCTTAAGTTCATATTTATCTGTTTTTTCAAAATAATCCCACAATTCATTGGCATTCATAGTATTCACATAAGCTTGGGCTTCATCAATACTTTTTCTTGTCTTACTTACCATATAAGCATGAATAAAATCTGCTGTATCTTTTTGAGGATATTTTTGAGAAATAAAATCAAATAGTTTCCCCTGATTTTCAACTACATCATTTAAATATGCATCTGAATATGCTCTCAATTCAATCACCTCTCAAATAATGTGCTAAACACATTGGTTACTTTATTTGCATCTGAGTTAACAAGCTCACGCATATTTTTCCTTGCAACTACGTCTCTTTGATTATATTTATCATTGAATTCATTATAATTAACACTCATCAACTCTGCGTCTATTTCTTCTAACTTTGAATATGCTAACTCTGATTTTATACAATATTGAATACCAAGACTGCCCAACGATAATAACTCCCCGAGAATTTCTATATCAATATTATCGCGGACAAACTCTTTTGCCACATAAAAATATGATGCATTAGCTCTCCAACCTTTGATAACATCATATTGACTTGTATCCATTCCGTACTTTTCAATAAACTTTTGGGCTAAAATTCTATAACGCTTGGTGTCTGCTGCATCTCGATGCTTCATTAATTCTGCTAACCAGGCCAAAACATTGTGTTGTTGAAAATCTAATATTTTCAAATTAGTAATATCCAATTCGTACTTATGAACCCATCCGTTCTTTTCATCTGGTTTACAAACAGCCCACTCTTTTGCAAGTTCAACATTCTCAGTAAGATAGAAACCTTTTCCGTAATCATGTTTCTCTTCACCCAATCCATATTGTGGTACGACTTTTTTATCTGGAGTCCCATGATACAAAATTATTTTTTCCATATTCTCACTTCTCCTATACAAACATCTTTTCAAGACACGCTTTTTTTAGTATTTTCAATTTTTCCAGCTTACGCTGATGAAAGTAATGAGAAAAGCTGCCGATGGCAGCTTTTCTTGCATTAAATTTAAATCCCCTCAAACCGTCCGGAAGCCCCACAAGGAAGTGTAAGTCCGTTGGAACTGACCGGAAGACCGATTTCGTCGGCTGTGACTTTGCCAGGGAAACGTTTTAGTTCTGTTCCAATAAGGTAAGAGAGAACCGCCGGCTGTAAGCCTGTAGTATAGGAATTAATCAGGAAGAACAAAGGTCTGTCCACCAGAAGCTGTGCACAGAGTTTGACCAGTGGATGGATGGATTCTTCGATTTTCCAGATTTCACCCTTTGGACCTCTGCCGTAGGATGGCGGATCCATAATGAGGGCATCGTAGTGGTTGCCACGGCGGATTTCACGTTCTACGAATTTGACACAGTCGTCTACAATCCAGCGGATTGGTGCATCTGTAAGACCGGAAGAAGCAGCATTTTCCTTGGCCCAGGTAACCATACCCTTTGAAGCGTCTACATGGGTAACGGATGCACCTGCTGCTGCGGCAGCAATCGTAGCACCACCGGTATAGGCAAAAAGATTTAAGACTTTTACTGGTCTTCCAGCTTTCTTAATCAGTTCAGAGAACCAGTCCCAGTTAGCAGCCTGCTCCGGGAAAAGACCTGTGTGCTTGAAACTGAAAGGCTTTAACTGGAAAGTAAGGTTGCGGTAGTGGATACTCCACTGCTGTGGCAGGTCAAAGAATTCCCATTCGCCGCCGCCCTTTTTACTGCGGTGATAGTGGGCGTTCATTTTATGCCAGCCTTTTTCTTTCCGTGGCGTATCCCAGATAACCTGAGGATCCGGACGAACCAGGATATAGTCACCCCAGCGCTCTAATTTCTCACCTTTTGAACAGTCTATTACTTCATAATCTTTCCAGTTATCTGCAAGCCACATAGCATTTCCTCCAATATTTTCTGGTATCAAATATTTTCTGTTTTGTCTTAAGACATCTGCATCTTATTATATAAGGGGGAAAATGTTCCGTCAACTTATTCCTGTTTAAAAATCACAGGCAGTTGTGAAAAGGGAATAGATTACCGCAATCGTATTTCACTGATTCGCAGGGGATTTTCTTTCGCTACGAAATACTACAGTTCTAAAATGCGTGTTTTTCTTTAGAGGATTAAAACAGTCTTTCCAATGTTTGTCAGAATAACTGCACGGTCCGCCGAAGTACAGATGCCTGATAAGGGCTGTTAGGGGCACTTGGAATTTCGTCTGGCAACAGGCAACGCTGGTACAGGGATGTACCAGCGAGGCACATTTGAACATGGACGTGAATTTGTGCCGGTTGCCAGAAGAAAGTATAATTATGCCGAAATTCCCTGTGCCCCTTGCAGGCGTTATGCGGCATCTGTTCTCGACGGACCGTGCAGCTATTCAGTCAAAGCAACCGGAAAGACAGTTTATCAGCATGAAAAACATGCATTCTAAGAACTGTTGGCATTTCATATCGGATAAAGAAAATCCCCTGCGAATCAGCGGAATATGATTCGGGTAAAAGTTCTGTCTTTTTCACAACTGCCTGTGAAAATCAGCAGAGAATAAGTGAAAGAACAAAGAGGACTCCAAGAAAAATCACATTGTAGAGGGTGAAAATCCCAAGAAACCGTCTTGTATCGCGTCCATTACTATTGGCATAGAACTTAAAGGAAATAAGGCTTGCCAGGGAAGCAATAAGAGTACCAAGGCCGCCGAGATTTACTCCAATCAGCAGGGCAGAATAATCATCGGTGAAGCCGGAAAGCAGGATGGCAGCAGGCACGTTACTGATAATCTGGCTGGCACCAATACCCATTAGAACTTCATGGTGGACCAAAAGCTTTGAAATCAGTTCGTGTACCAGAGAAATCTGCTTCATATTTCCGATAAAGATGAAGAAGCAAAGAAAGGTAAGCAGCAGGAAATAATCCACATCCTTTAATACGCGGTAATCCAGAAGCAGAAAGCCTGTGAGGACAAGAAGAAACATAATCTGGTAAGGCAGAATATGAAGCACCGTCAGAAGACACAGAAGAAATAGTATCAGATAGGCGGTAAAAAGAATCCGGGGATTTTTACGTGCTTTTACAGCTTCACAAATTACATTGGAAGTATTGGAAGCAGTTACAGTATTTGTAGAATTTGCAGTGTTTGCAGCAGTTGCAGTGGAAACCGTATCCTTTGGGAGAAACAGAATAAAAATCAGCAGAAGGATAGCAGATACAAAAGAGTATGGCAGCATAATCCGGACAAAAGCTCCAATGGATAATCCGGAAATCGTATAGAGATAAAGATTCTGCGGGTTGCCAAGAGGCGTCAGCATGCTGCCGAGATTGGCGGCAATGGTTTCAAGAACGATAACTGGAATCAGAAACTTCTTTTGCTCGGCCATGGACAGAACCAGTATGGTAAACGGTACAAAGGTAATCAGCGCCACATCATTGGTGATAAGCATGCTGAAGAAGAAGCACAGGAAAATGAAAAGTGCCGACAGCATCCGAAGGGAATGCACATGGGTTAAGAGCATGGTTCCAAGCCGGGTAAAAACGCCAATGGAAGAGAATCCCCGTACCACAGCCATCAGGCAGAATAAGAGTGCAAGCACCCGGAAATCAATGTAAGAAATATAATTTTTTGAAGGTGAAACGAAAAAAATGGAAATAACTGCAAGCAGAAAAGCAATGCAGCAGACCGTTTCTTTCTGGAATAATTCTTTTACTTTTGTAAACATGGCTGGCTCCTTTATGAAATCATTTCCCGCGGGGATTTTCCAAACTGCTTCTTATAGGCACGAAGAAAAGTAGAATAATTGTGAAAGCCGCAGGCAAAGCAGGCATCGGTTACTGCAGTGCCGGAGCTGATTAAATCCCTGGCAAAGAGAAGCCGCTTTGTGGAAAGATAATTTCCGATGGTATACCCGGTCTGCTCCTTAAAAGAATGCATCAGATAATAGCGGCTGGTAAAAAAGTGCTCTGCTAAAGAATCCACGGTAATATCCTCCGTCAGATGTTCATTCATATAGGTAAGAACCGACAGAATCTTTTCATTTGCCTGAAAGGAATCTTCATATTGCAGGGTGCCGGATAAGGCAGCCCGGTTTAAGTGAATCATAAATTCTAAGAAAAGCGTATTCTGGTAAATCTCATTGGCAAAGCTGTCTTCGGAAAAAGAGTGGACAAGTTCCATCATGGTATCTAAGAGCCGCCGTTCCTTCATGCCGGATAAATGCAGGACATTGGACGGCATGGCAGCGTCCGGAAGAAAGCACTGGTTTAAGAAAATAGTCTTATCGGATGATGTAACTGCAAAATCCGGAGAGACATAAATAATCATCCGCTCGTAGGGTGTGGTATCATGAATGACCGGACGGTGGACTTCACCGGCACGGACAAGAACCAGATCCCCCGGGGTAAGCTGGTAGGATTTTCCTTCAATACAATAGGTGACATTGCCGCTTAGGAAAAAGAGCAGTTTGTGAAAATCATGATAATGAAAGTCGTAGGCAGACATTTCGTGGTCAGTCAGGTGAAATATCTTGAAATCATGATGAAGATATCCGGTTTTCTCATATTTTTTCATAAAAATCACATCCTATATACAAAGTCAATCTAGGAACAGTATAAAGCACGATTTGCAATAAGGAAAGCATTATTTTACTATCAATTTCAATAAAATGTTGGTATAATAATTGATATATGAAAAAGGACAAGTGCATCAATAGACGGTTGTCCTGTTAGAAATGAAAATATCTGGTGGGTAATTAAGACGAAGAAAGGCGGTAACAATATGAAAAACTTCAGCAACTATACCGATTACAGTACAAAAGAGGATTTACATTTTGAATCCAAGGCAGTACATGGAGCATTAGGAACGGAACCATTAACCGGCGCAGTCAGCATGCCAATCTTTCAGGCAGCAACCTTCCGTCATCCGGAATTAGGACAGACAACAGGATTTGCCTATAGCCGTCTTGAGAATCCGACCAGACAGGAATTAGAGCGTACCATGGCAATTTTAGAGGGCGGTATCCAGGGATTTGCATTTTCTTCCGGACAGGCTGCGAATATGGCAGTATTTTCCTTATTAAATCCGGGCGAGCATGTAATTCTTTCCGATGATATTTATGGTGGAACCTTCCGTATCATTGGAGATGTATTTGGAAAATATGGAATCGAGCATACTTATGTAGATATGTCTGAATTAGACGAAGTAAAGGCAGCTATCCGCCCGAATACAAAAATGTTCTTCGTTGAGACACCAACCAATCCGATGATGAAGGTGGCAGACATTCATGCCATTTCTGAAATCGCAAAATCCATCGGAGCATTAACCGTTGTAGATAATACATTTTTAACACCATATTTCCAGAAACCGCTGCAGTTGGGAGCTGACATCGTAACCCACAGTTCAACAAAATATCTGGGGGGACACAATGACACCATTTCCGGAATCGTCGTAGTAAAGGATAACAAAGAAATCGCAGATAAGATTCACATCCATATCAAATCCCATGGAAGCCAGCTGGCACCGTTAGACAGCTGGCTGGTATTAAGGGGAATCAAGACCCTTGCAGTCCGTATGGACCGTCACAATGAGAATGCCAGGAAGGTTGCAGAGTGGCTTCGTACACAGCCGAAGGTAAAGAAAGTATATTATGTTGGTTTTGAAGACCATAAGGATTACGAAGTAACCTGCCGTCAGACAACAGGATTTGGCGGAATGATTTCCTTTACCGTAGACAGCTATGAGACCGTTAAAAAGATTCTTAAAAATGTAGATATGATTATGTTTGCAGAGAGTCTTGGCGGAACAGAGACCTTAATCACATATCCGACCACACAGACTCATGAGGATACACCGCTTGATGTAAAAGAGAAGCTTGGTATTACAGACTGTTTCCTTCGTATGTCAGTAGGAATTGAAAATGTGGATGATATCATTGCAGATTTAGACCGGGCAATGAATGCTTAAGAAAAATAAAGGAAAGAGAAAGCAAGGAGAAAATAAATGAAATTTACAAAGATGCAGGCATTTGGAAACGATTATGTATATATCGATGCCATTCATCAGCATCTTGACAATCTGCCGGAGCTTGCGAGATTCGTAAGTGACCGGCATTTTGCCATTGGTTCTGACGGAATGGTATTGATTTGTCCGTCCGAAAAAGGGGATTTCCGGATGCGGATGTTTAACCCGGATGGAACAGAGGGCGAGATGTGTGGAAATGCATTGCGCAGCGTAGGAAAATATGTATACGACCACAGACTGACGGATAAGACAGACCTTGTAATTGAAACCTTAGGCGGCATGCAGCATCTGAACTTAACCGTAACGGACGGTCTGGTAAGCAATATCAGAGCAGATATCGGAGCACCGAGAATGTCTGCAAAAGTGATTCCGGTCAACACAAAGCTGGATGAATTTGTAGAGCAGCCGGTACAGGTGCTGGATAAGACCTTCCATATTACGGCAGTATCCTGGGGCAACCCGCATTGTGCCATGTATGTAGACAGCGTGGCAGACCTTGATGTAGAAAAATACGGAAAAACCATTGAACATATGACAGAGCTTTTTACCAATAAGACCAATGTAACTTTTGTGGAATTTGTTCGCAGGGATTATGTGAAAATCCGGGAATGGGAAAGAGGAACCGGAGAGACTATCGGATGCGGAACCGGATGCTGTACTGCAGTGGTAGCCGGCGTATTAACCGGACGCTTAGACCGGAAAGTAACGGTAGAGCAGATTGGCGGACCGCTCTATATTGAGTGGGAGGAAGAAAGCGGACATATGTTTATGACCGGACCTTCCCATACGGTATTTGAATCGGAAATTGATGCAAGCCACATTATCGGAACAGCGGAATAATACATTAGGAGAGAAGTATGAAATTAGCAGAAATATGTGAAGAATTGACCTATACCTGCCTGCAGGGAGAGATGGAGAAAGAAATCAGTGATATTATCTATGATTCGAGAAAAGTAGAAAAAGACACCATATTTGTCTGTATGGTAGGAGCTGTTGTAGACGGACATGACTTTGTTGAAGATGCGGTAAAGAAAGGTGCTGCAGCCCTTGTGGTAGAGCATGCAGTAGAAATTGATATTCCGGAGAACTGTACGGTTCTTCAGGTAGAAGATGCCCGTTATGCCCTGGCAATTATGTCGGCTGCTTTCTTTGGACACCCGGACAGAGAGCTTACCACCATTGGACTGACCGGAACCAAAGGAAAGACCACTACTACTTATATGATAAAGAGCGTTTTAGAAGAAGCCGGTAAGAAAGTCGGACTGATTGGAACCATCGGTGCCCTGATCGGCGAGGAGAAGCTTCCGGCAAAGAATACCACACCGGAATCTTATGAATTACATAAGATGTTCCGTGCCATGGTAGATGCCGGCTGTGAATATGTAGTAATGGAAGTATCCTCCCAGGGACTTAAGATGCACCGTGTGGCAGGAATTGTATTTGATTATGGAATCTTTACCAACTTATCACCGGATCATATCGGACCAAATGAGCATGCTAGCTTTGAAGAATATCAGGAATGCAAGAGTCTTTTATTCCGTCAGTGCAAAGAGGGAATCGTAAATGCAGATGATGAGCACGTAGATGGAATTATCAAAAATCATACCTGTAAGCTTCATACCTTCTCCTGTAAGAAAGACGCAGACCTGATGGCGGGAGCTGTTGGATATCTGGATGAAGAGGGACAGATTGGAATGCATTTTACCACTACCGGCTGTATGAATGTTTATGCAGTGGTTCATATTCCGGGAAGCTTTTCAGTATACAATTCACTGGTAACCATGCTGACCTGTCATCTGGCAGGAATTTCCGATGAGGCAATTTTACGTGGACTGGATAAAGTAAAAGTCAGAGGCCGTGTGGAATTAGTTCCGGTTTCCAAAGATTTTACGGTAATTATAGACTATGCCCATAATGAAGTCAGCACAAGAAGCGTGCTTACCACATTAAAAGAGTATCATCCGAAACGTTTAATCTGTGTCTATGGTGGCGGTGGAAACCGTTCCAAGCTGCGCCGCTATGACATGGGAGAAGTGACAGGAGAACTGGCAGATTTAAGCGTGCTGACCTGTGATAATCCAAGAGATGAAGAAATCCGCGACATCAACAACGATATTAAGATTGGCCTTGCAAAGAGCAACGGAAAATATATCGAAATCGATGACCGCAAAGCAGCCATCAAATATTGTATCGAAAATGCCAAAAAGGGTGATATGATAGTGCTGCTTGGAAAAGGTCATGAAGATTATCAGGAAATTAAAGGTGTAAAATATCATTTTGATGAAAGAGAAGCCATTGCCGAAATCAAAAAAGAGTTAAATTTATAATTCACATATGTGAATTATACTGGAATATAAGAATTGCAATAAGTAACCGGAGTCATTGACTTATAATTGTGCCACCATTATAATAAAGATTATGTATCAGCAAAACAGGTGAAAGCCTGTGACGCAAAGCTATAGGGTCTTTGAAATGACAGCCAGTTGCAAGAAGGAAGCATCCGTGCATTGGCGGAAGCTTCCTTTTTTCGGTTATGCGGGAAATGCGCAAAGTGTGTTTCCTGTAGCCGTACGCAGGTAACGAGGGAAAGGAAACAAATATGCAGAAGTTTGATTATGAAGTATACACAGGAAATGATTTAGGAGCGGTATACTCACCGAAAATGACAAGATTTAAGGTCTGGGCACCAGAGGCAGAATCCGTGAAGCTGAACCTTTATAAACAGGGCGAAGGAGATAATCTCATAGATCAGCATATTATGAAGAAGTCAGCAAACGGTACTTACGTTTTTGAAAAACAGGGAGATTGTAATGGAATCTACTATACCTATACAGTAGTAAATCACGGGGAAGAGCAGGAGGCAGTAGATCCGTATACAAAAGCTGCCGGGGTAAACGGGCAGCGCGGTATGGTTATCAATCTGGCAAAGACAAACCCACAGGGCTTTGAAATGGATGGGTACCGGAATCCGGAGCATATCACAGATGCCATTATCTATGAAGGCAGTGTCAGGGATTTTACGATGGATGAATCCAGCGGCGTATTTCATAATGGAAAGTTCTTAGGCCTGACGGAAGCCAATACTACAAATCATTTTGGAGAAGCAACGGCACTTGATTATATTAGTGGCCTTGGTGTGACACATGTACAGATTCTTCCGGCATTTGATTTTGAGACTGTAGATGAGAAAAATCAGAAAGCACAGTATAACTGGGGATATGATCCGGATAATTATAATGTTCCGGAAGGTTCTTATGCAGTCAGCCCATATGATGGAGCAGTGCGGATTCAGGAAATGAAACAGATGGTGCTGGCTTTGCACAGCAGAGGAATCGGAGTGATTATGGATGTGGTCTTTAATCATACCTATCGAAGGGATGATTCCAACCTTCAGAAGATAGTGCCGGGTTATTATTATAGAAGTGATGAGACCGGATATACCAACGGCTCCGGCTGTGGCAATGAAGTGGCCAGTGACCGTCCGATGGTGCAGAAATTAATCGTAGATTCCTTGATTTACTGGGCAAAGGAATATCATATCGATGGATTTCGCTTTGATTTGATGGGCGTTCTGGATATTGATACGATGAATGTTATTGCAGAGCGGTTAAAAGAAATACGTCCGGATATCTACCTTTACGGAGAAGGCTGGAACGGTGGCCCATCTTCTCTGGCAGAGGAGAAATGTGCATTTAAAGCCAGTGCGAAAAAGATGCCGGGAATCGGCATGTTCAATGATGACATCCGTGATACCATAAAAGGAAGCGTATTCTATGATGATCATCTGGGCTTCGTTAATGGCGGCACCCATCTGGAAAATGCATTGCGCTATGGCATTACAGGAGCAGTCGCACATCCACAGGTAGATTATGATGCCTATGGCAGTAAGTCGTGGGCGAAAGAGCCGGGACAGAGTATTAATTATGTCTCCTGTCATGATAACTATACCCTGTGGGATAAATTATCCGTCTCCTGCCCGGAGGCATCGGAAGAAAAGAAGAAAGCCATGAACCGGTTGTGCGCAGCCATTGTATTTACTTCCCAGGGTGTGCCTTTTATCCAGGCAGGTGAAGAATTCCTCCGCAGCAAACCGCTGCCGGAGAAAAAAGGTTTTGCAGAAAACAGCTATAATATGCCGGATGCGGTAAACAGCATCAAGTGGGATAATATACATGAATATCCGGATATGATAGCATACTATAAGGGCTTGATGGCACTGCGGAAAGCCCATCCGGTATTCCGTATGCAGAGTGAAGCGGAAATGACACAGAATCTCTGCTTCTTATCAGATACACCGGAAAATGTTGTGGCATATCTTTTAAAAGGAAAAGGTGCAGATGATACACCAGAAAACATTTTGGTAATATTCAACGGAAATGATGAAGAGATTTTGTATAATTTGCCGGAAGGAAAATGGAAAATTCTGGTGGATGACAAAACGGCAGGTGCAGACGGTAAAAAAATTATTTCCGCAAAGGCCGATGTAGAGCCGCTTTCCGCTCTTGTATTAGAAAAAGAATAAACAATTTGGCACAATACCTTGAAAAGATAATTTAATCTGATACAATATATAGTATACGCGTTGAAAATGAATTATTTTGAATAGGGGTGCGAATATGAAAATCATTAAGAGAAGTGGGACGGAAGTTATATTTGATAAAGAGAAGATTTTAGCGGCTGTGTGTAAAGCCAATGAAAGTGTGGTAGACAGCGAGCGTATGACAGAGGCACAGATTAATGCCATTGGTGAAAATGTGGAGAAGGCATGTAATACCATGAACCGTGCATTAACCGTAGAAGAGATTCAGGATCTGGTGGAGAACCTGATTATGAATCAGCGTGCGTATACGGTAGCCAGAAATTATATTACTTACCGCTATAAACGTGCTCTGGTAAGAAAGACCAATTCTACCGACGACCAGATTCTGACGCTGCTTGCCTGCAAGAATGAGGAAGTAAAGCAGGAAAACAGCAACAAGAATCCAACTGTAAGCAGTGTGCAGCGTGATTATATGGCAGGAGAAGTCAGCAAGGATATTACCAAGCGCTTCCTCTTGCCACAGGATATTGTAGAGGCTCATGAGCAGGGAATTATACATTTCCACGATTCCGATTATTTTGCACAGCATATGCATAACTGTTGTCTGGTTAATTTAGAGGATATGCTGCAGAATGGTACGGTAATCAGTGAGACCATGATTGATAAGCCAAAGAGCTTTGAGACTGCCTGCAATATTGCAACCCAGAGCATTGCCCAGATTGCAAGTTCACAGTATGGGGGACAGAGTATTTCACTGGCACATTTAGCACCATTTGTCAATGTGAGCCGTCAGAAATTCCGTCGTCAGGTAGCAGCGGAATTTGAAGCAGCAGGACTGGAATTAATAGAAGAACAGATTAATAAAGTAGCAGAGATTCGAGTAAAAGACGAAATCAAGCGTGGCGTCCAGATGATTCAGTATCAGGTTATCACATTGATGACCACCAATGGACAGGCTCCGTTTGTAACAGTCTTTATGTATATTGATGAAGTACCGGAAGGACAGGTAAGAGACGACCTTGCAGCGATTATTGAAGAAGTCTTAAAGCAGAGAATTCTTGGTGTGAAAAATGAGCAGGGCATCTACATTACACCGGCATTTCCAAAGCTGATTTATGTGCTGGAAGAGGATAATGTTGAGCCGGATTCCAAGTATTATTATCTGACAGAGCTGGCAGCAAAATGTACCGCAAAGCGTCTGGTACCGGATTATATTTCAGAAAAAATCATGAAACAGCTGAAAGAGGGCAACTGCTATCCATGTATGGGCTGCCGTTCTTTCTTAAGCGTATACAAGGATGAAGAAGGAAAGCCGAAGTATTACGGACGGTTCAATCAGGGTGTCGTAACACTGAATCTGGTGGATATTGCATGTTCCTCCGGCGGAGATATGACCCGTTTCTGGGAAATCTTCGATGAGCGTCTGGAATTATGCTATCGGGCATTGATGGCAAGACATAACCGCCTGAAGGGAACACCTTCTGATGTGGCACCGATTCTCTGGCAGTATGGTGCACTGGCCCGTCTTAAGAAGGGCGAGACCATAGACAGGCTTTTATATGGCGGCTATTCCACTATCTCTTTAGGCTATGCAGGATTGTGTGAATGTACCCGTTATATGACCGGTAAATCCCATACTAATCCGGAAGCAACACCATTTGCACTGGCAGTGATGCAGCATTTAAATGATGCCTGCGATAAGTGGAAGACAGAGACAAATATTGCTTTCAGTGTATATGGGACACCGCTTGAGTCTACGACCTATAAATTTGCAAAATGTTTACAGAAGCGTTTCGGAATTATTCCGGGCGTTACGGATAAGAGTTATATTACCAACAGCTATCATGTTCATGTGACAGAACATATTGACGCATTCAAGAAGCTTGGTTTTGAAGCAAAGTTCCAGGAGCTTTCCCCGGGCGGCGCAATCAGCTATGTGGAAGTGCCGGATATGCAGGATAATATTGAGGCGGTACTGTCTGTCATCCGTTATATTTATGACCATATTATGTATGCAGAACTGAATACCAAGAGTGATTATTGTATGGAATGTGGTTACAATGGCGAGATTAAAATTGTGACAGACAAATACGGCAAGTTGGTGTGGGAATGCCCAAGCTGTGGTAACCGTGACCAGGATAAGATGAATGTGGCAAGACGTACCTGTGGTTATATCGGAACCCAGTTCTGGAATCAGGGAAGAACTCAGGAAATCAAAGACCGTGTATTACATTTATAAAGAAAATTTAGAAAAAGGAGTACTTTAAAGTTGGCTCCATAAAAATACCCCGGAAACAGAAAGATTCATTCTTTGGAAGAAGGAATCATCTGCTTCCGGGGTTTCATTTTAGCAAACATTTCAATTATGCGACAGATTTTCTATACTGCACTTTTTCGGAATAACTTCCTACGCAGCAGGTAATAGGCAAGGAGCATCATGCTTCCGGTCAGCACCCAGGAAATCGGATAGATAATCATAACTACCCAGAACTCATGGAAATACCGGCAGACGGTAGATACCCAGATGAGCCGCAGGACACAGGAACCGAAAACGGTAATCAGTGCAGGCGACAGGGAATGTCCCAGTCCACGCATGGCGCCTCCGCTGATTTCATAGGTAGAAGTCAAAAGCTCTAAGGTTGTTGCAATTAACAGACGCTGGACGGCAAAGGTAAGTACCTCCGGGTCGTTGCTGTAAAGGTGCAGGAAGAAGCCCCGTCCTAAGATGAAGACACCGGAAAGGAGTCCGCAGAAGATAAGGGAAAATATCATATTTAAACGGAATACCTTTTTGCAGCGGTCATATTCACCGGCACCGTAATTCTGGCTGGTGAAAGTAACGGTTGTCTGGGCAAAAGCATTTACCACAAAATAGGAAAAATATTCAAAGTTTAACGCTGCGGCAGAACCAGCGACAGCATCAGAGCCGAAGCTGTTAATGGTGCTCTGGATGCAGACATTGGCAATGGAAAAGACCATACCCTGCAATCCGGCAGGAACGCCGATGACAAGAATCTTCTTTAGTTCATGCCAGGAGATGGCAAGTGCCTTTGGCTCTAAACGAATCGGATCATCCTCATGCAGCAGGATGTAAATCAGGATTCCGGAGCTTACAATATTCGAAACCACGGTAGCGATAGCAACACCGGATACGCCAAGGTGGAAGGCAATGACCAGAATAAGATTCAGCCCGGTATTGATAACACCGGCTGCAATCAGTGCATAAAGCGGCCGTCTGCTGTCTCCGGTACTTCTGAGAATCGAGGAACAGAAGTCATATAACAGAATGAATGGCATACCAAGGAAGTAAATCCGAAGGTATAAGACCGCAAGGTCAATGACATCATCCGGTGTTCCCATCAGCACCAGAACCGGTCTTGCAATAAACTGTCCCAAAATCAGCAGGAAAATGCCGCCTGCTAAAGCTACCACAATGGCAGTATGAATGGCTGCTTTGATATTCTTATGGACACCCTGACCGATATACCGGGAAATAATAACATTTGAACCCAGTGAGATACCGATAAAAAGGTTAATCATCAAAGCAATCAGGGAACTGTTGCTTCCCACGGCAGCTAAAGCCTGGCTGCTGGCAAAGTTGCCGACGACAGCGGTATCAACAGAGTTAAAAAGCTGCTGTAAGATACTGCTGGCAGCCAGCGGCAGCGCAAAAATCAAAATTTTATTCCATAAAGCTCCATGTGTCATATCAATGGAGTTTTTCTTCTTTTCCATCATTGAAATCCCTCGTATATTAGATGTATTGGCAATTGCGAAAGAAAAAGATTCTAAAATATGTTACATATGTTTTCTTTCACAATTGCTCTATCATTTATGATAACCACAGTGATTATAGTTTCACGGAAAAGAAAAGTCAATAGAATGGATTCCGGATAGAATAAATTAAAAAAAGATTGATTTTTTGAAAAAATTGAAGACAATAGAAAAAGATACTCGTTATATATTGTGAGAACGTTCTTAAGAGACAAGGAGGTGGATAAAAATGTGTCAGGAACCATTTACGCAGATGGTTCATAAATACCAGAATCTGGTATTTTCTATTTGCGTTAAGATGACCGGAGATTACTTTGCAGCAGAAGATTTGACGCAGGAAACATTTTTATCTGCCTATCGGCACAAAGAAGAGTTCGACGGTAAGAATGAGAAAGCCTGGCTTTGCAGGATTGCTTCCAATAAATGTATTGATTACAGCAGACAGGCGGCAAGGCGGATGGTGCCCACCGAAGACGAAGTCTTAGGAAGCCATCCGGCGAGAGCGGGAGGACCGGAAGAGCAGTGCATCGAAGAGGTGGTCCGGGAAGAACTGCAGGAAAAATGCGGACAGTTGAAACCACCTTATGATGAAATCGCAAAGCTGTACTTCTGTGAAGAACGTCCTGCCAGTGAGATAGCAGAGTTAAAGCAGAAGAATTTGAAAACCGTGCAGACACAGATATACCGGGCGCGGGCAATGCTTAGAAAACTATATGGAAAGGAGCGGAGCTGATATGAGAAAAGAAGATACACCGGAGTATTTAAGTGATGAAGAGTTAGAGGCACTGATCCGGGAAACAGAAGAAGGACCGATGATAAAAGCACCGGAATATTTAGAAGAAAATATTCTACATAAAATTGAACAGCAGCAGAAGGTTACCGTATACAAAGAAAAAGTGTCAGCGAAGCGGAAACTTCTGATTTATAGTATGAAAGTAATGGCAGCGGCGGCAGCGGCAATCGCATTTCTGATTGTAGTTCCTACGGTGGAGCAGCAGAGCAGACCGGACATGGAAACTTATGTGGCAGAAGCAAAAGAGCGTGCCGATAAGGATTTGCAGGAACAGAATGAGAAAGCGAAGAAGCGCAGTGAAGAGCAGAATTTCTTGCAGAGTGTAAATGATGCGTCCAGTGCATTTTGCAATTTTATTACTGAGACGACAAATGGATGGTTTTTAAAGGAGGAAAGATAACATGACGAAAAAGAGAAATGGATTTTTAAGATTTTGCTGTTCCCTTTTACCGGGAGCAGGGGAAATGTATATGGGATTTATGAAAATGGGCTTAAGCCTGATGTCGATGTTCTTTGGCATTATTGTAGCAGCATCCATTTTTGAACTTGGACCGCTGGCAGTGCTTGCAGTAATTGCATGGTTTTACAGCTTCTTCCATGTACACAATTTAGCAGGCTTATCCGATGAAGAATTCTATGCCGTGGAGGATGATTATTTATTCCATTTAAGTGGAGAAGGCGGGAAAGGTAAATCCTTTGTAAAGCGTTATCGTACCATTATTGCAGTCGTGCTGATTCTGCTTGGTATTATGTTAATCTGGAACAGCTTCTATTGGATGATTGCAAATTTAATTCCGGATGAAACGGTCTGGGTATTTCAGGAAATCAGTTACCGGCTTCCAAGACTGCTGGCAGGAATTGCAATTATAGCAGCAGGAATTTACCTGGTTCATGGTAAGAAAAAATCCCTTGAGGAAGAAGAAACAAAGGAGGCATAGGGAAAATGGATGAGAATATGAAAGAAGTACGCACCCACAGAGTGGGCAGCATTACCTTAGGCAGTGCACTGGTTTTGTTTGGAATCCTGTTTCTGGTGCATCTGTTTGTGCCAGCATTGACCTATGAAATCATTTTCCATATCTGGCCATGTATCTTTCTCCTGCTTGGAATAGAAATCCTTCTTGCCAACCGGAAGAAGAATGTGGAATTTGTCTATGATGGTAAGGCGGTATTCCTTACCATCACATTAACCTTTTTTGCCATGCTGATGGCAGGAGCAGATGTGGTAATCCAGCAGGCAGATATTTATATGCACCTTTAAGAATGTTCTTTTAAGAGGAATGCTCCATCCGGTATTGTTTGGGTGTCATTTTGTGCTTGCTTCGGAAAGCCTTAATAAAATGGCTGCAATCGGAAAAGCCGGTTTCCTGACTGATATAATTCAAGTCAAGATTGGTAAAGAGCAGCAGATCCTCAGCCTTACAAAGGCGGATAAATTCAATATATTTTTTACAGGACTGGCCATAGAGTTCCCGGAAGCTTTTGGCAAAATAGGAATAACTCATATTACACATTCTGGCAAGGTCTTCCACCTTTAATGGCTCCTGGGCATGAGCGTCGATATATTCCGTAATGGAGTGTATGGACGCTTCTTCTGTGTTTTGCGGAATAGCCAGAGCTTTATCCGTATTAAAACCCTGTGCCCGCCAGATACGCAGGATAAAGGTTAAAAGGGAATTAATCTGGGACTGTACCAGAATCCGGTAACCGTATTCCTGCTGCTGCATTTCGCGTTCACAGGAGGAAAAGATTCCGGCAATGGGATAGTCTGTTAACATCGCTTTGGAAAAATATTTCGGAGCATGGGAATCACCCTTCGCCAGATTAAAAAGTGATACAAAATTAATCCCGGAAAAAGTGGTGCTTAATGCATTGCCGGATGGTGCAAGCTGGTTTAAGTCAAATTTCATGACATAATAAACCAATGGCTGCTCTGTGGCAGTATAGATAGAATGGATTGCCTGCGGAAGAAATAACGTCATATCACCTTCTTCTAGTACATAAGTATCATCATCACAGTTGATGATGGCGGTGCCCTCTAACATATACAGAATTTCAACAAAATAATGCCAGTGGGACCGGATGGGAAAAGAATGGATTCTCGTGTCAAATAAGAAGCATTCAAAAGGAGCATTCAGCCGGTCACTGTATTCAAAAAGTGAATTCATAAAGTCATCCCCCAATATATTTAAAATAAATGAATTCCTGCCATAAGAGATTTTTACTATTTTTATAATAAATCATTATAGCAAGATTACAGGGCGAATGCTATAGTTCCCATCATAAAAAGTCATTGAAAGAGGAGAAAGGAAACACTTACCATGGAATATATCTGCGGCATGACATATGCACCATTTGCAAGAAAGGGGAGCTATCAGGAGAAGAGTGCTTTTGACAGCTTAAAGAAAATGAAAGAAAATACCAATAGCAATTTTGTTATCTTAGCGCCCAATGGATTGCAGGACACGGCACAGTCGGAAGAGATTTGTTATACTTCTGAAGCAACGGTGTCAGATGATGAATTAAAGGGCATGATTGATTATGCGAAAGAGCTTGGTATGCGTGTGGCATTAAAGCCTACGGTAAACTGCAAGAACGGAACCTGGCGCGCCCATGTCAATTTTTTTGACGAAGACGTAGTCTGTGAACCGAAGTGGTGCAACTGGTTTGAATCTTATACCGAATTTCAGCTTCATTATGCGAGACTGGCAAAAGAAATGGGCGTGGAAATGCATATTGCAGGCTGCGAAATGGTTATGGCAGAACGCAGGGAAGCAGAATGGCGGAAACTGATTGCCGACATCCGGAGTGAATTTGACGGATTTGTTTCCTATAATACCGATAAATATCAGGAGCATAATGTGAAATGGTGGGATGCGGTAGATGTGATTTCTTCCAGCGGATATTATCCATTGGAGGACTGGGAGAACCAGCTTGACCGGATTGAAGCGGTGGTAAAGAAATTTCAAAAACCATTTTTCTTTGCAGAGGCAGGATGTATGTCTATCGTGGATTCCAATAAGGTGCCAAATGACTGGGCGGTGCAGGGAGAAGCAGATGCTAAGGGACAGGCAGACTGGTATGAGGCAATGCTTGAAGCCTGCTTAAAAAGAGACTGGGTGAAGGGCATGGCATTCTGGTCCTGGAACAGTCATCTCTACACGAAGAATGATGCCCTAAAGAGAAAAGATTATGAAATATATGCAAAACCAGCGGAGAAAATCGTGAAAAAATACTACGATTCTATTCAAAAGTAACAAAAAGTCAAATGACTTAAAACAAACTGTTATGTCATATGGAATCCGTACATTCTGATTTTTCTTAATAAAATAGATTTCTACCATTTTTAAGGTAAAACACTCTATCCCGGAACAGTTGTTTCGTGGTAGAGTGTTTTTGTAACGAAAACGATTAAGAGAATGCTTCTGCAATTGTGAAAAATGATATATTTTTATGATTGGAATATATCTGGGTGGTTCGTCGAAGTACGGATGCATTTTAAGTACTGCTAGGGGCACTTGGAATTTTGTCCGGCATCTGGCAACGCTGGCACAGGGAAGTGCCAGCGAGGCACATATGAACATGGATGTGAATTTGTGCCGGTTGCCGGGAAAAAGAAAAGGGTTCGCAAAATTCTTAGTGCCCCTTGCAGTTCTTATGTGGCATTCGCACTCGAGGAACTGCACAGATATTCGAACTGAAAAAATTATAGTATTTTTCACAATTGTAGAAGAATAACACAAGAAATAGAATCAGGAGGAAAACAAATGTTTCGAAAAGACTTTGTATGGGGCGTTGCCAGCAGTGCCTATCAGGTAGAGGGAAGAGACAAAAACGATGGCGCAGGAACCTGCATCTGGGACACCTTTACCGAAGAGGGAAGAACCTTCGAACATCATAATGCCTATGTCAGTGCCGATGACATGCACCGTTATAAAGAGGACTATGCGCTGATGAGAGAACTTGGTGTGAAGGCATACCGTTTTTCCGTAAGCTGGGCGAGACTGATGCCGGAGGGAACCGGAAGAGTCAATGAAAAAGCGGTGGCACTCTATCGTGATATGATTCTTGAAATGAAGAAAAACGGCATTGAGCCATATATGACACTTTATCACTGGGAACTTCCGCAGGCATTGGAGGATAAAGGCGGCTGGCTCAATGAAGAAATCATAGATTGGTTTGCAGAATATGCAAAAGTAGTAGCAGAGAATTTTACTGATATCTGCGACAAGATTTTTACTTTGAATGAGCCACAGTGCTTTATCGGACTGGGATATTACCGTGGTATTCATGCACCGGGAAAGAAAGTCACACCAGAGGAAAGCTTCCGGATTGCCCATAATGCATTGCGGGCACATGGAAAAGCAGTTATTACTCTCCGGAAATATGCAAAGCAGCCGATACAGATTGGCTATGCACCAACCAGTGGGGTGGCATATCCGGCAAGTAATTCCCCGGAAGATATTGAAGCTGCAAAGAAGGTATATTTTGGCTTTTATAATGATGTCGACAACTGGACCTGGAATGTATCCTGGTATTCCGACCCGGTTATTTTAGGACATTATCCCAAGGAAGGTCTTGAGAAATACAAGGAGTATCTGCCGGAAATCACGAAAGAAGATATGGAACTGATTCACCAGCCTATTGATTTTTACGGTCAGAATATTTATAACGGATATCCGGTTCGTGCAGGAGCAGATGGAGAGCCGGAATTTGTAGACCGTCCGGCAGGATTCCCAAAGACTGCCGCAGAATGGCCGGTGACACCGGAATGCCTATACTGGGCAGGAAAATTCCTCTACGAACGTTATCAGCTTCCGATTTATATTACGGAAAATGGAATGTCCTGTCATGACAATGTGGAAGCAGATGGCAGTGTACATGATGCCAACCGTATCCAGTTCTTAGATGAGTACCTTGGCAATCTGCAGAAGGCGGCGGATGAAGGAGCAGAGATTGCCGGTTATTTCTTATGGACTTTTTTGGACAATTTCGAATGGCATGAGGGCTATTCCGAACGGTTCGGAATTATTTATGTGGACTTTGCAACCCAGCAGCGTTATGTAAAGGATTCAGCATTCTGGTATAAGAAAGTCATGGAAAGCAATGGAGCAGCGTTATCCTGCAACCAGCCGGATAGAAAAATCCGGATAGAGCGTGGTGCTGCAGAAGTAACAGGTGCAGGATTTAAGGTAGAGAGGGAAATGGATCTGCTGCTTTCTGACAGCACAGATGTCATTTATGTGGCATCCGGCAGCGGTCTAATTGGCAGCATCTGGGTAGATACCGGAGACAGACTTACGATACCGGAGGGCATCCGGAAGATGCATTGCAGTGGAAAAATGACACTGGTGCAGGCGTAGCATGAAAAAATAATTGTTTCTTCTAGACCAGAGAAGATGATAATAAAAAAGTTTCTTTTATTCCGATGAGCAATCAGAAGGAATAGAAGAAACTTTTTTTGCTTTACAGGAAATTGCTTTTCTGTAAAGCAAAAAACGCTCCGCGAGGATGCGCACTGCGGCGTATAAGGTAGATGTCGCAAGCGACCGCCGCAGGCGCGAGAATGTGCCAAGGCACATTTTTTTTGTGTAGATACATTTTAGATACAAATATATGTTAAAATAAACATCAAAGAGTAGTAAAAGGAGCGGGCAGCATGATACGGATATTGGTTGTAGAGGATGAAAAGGCAATATCGGATTTAATCCGGCTGAATCTGATGAAGGCAGGCTATCAGTGTGTCTGTGTATACAATGGAATGAAAGCTGCAGACCTGTTGGAAACAGAAAATTTTGATTTGATTATATTGGATGTTATGCTGCCGGAATTAAATGGATTTGAATTGATGGAATACATCCGTCCAATGGGAATTCCGGTGATTTTTCTGACTGCAAAGGATTCCCTAAAAGACCGGATGCAGGGGCTGACCTCCGGGGCAGAGGATTATATGGTAAAGCCTTTTGAAGTGGTAGAACTTTTGGCACGGGTTAATATTGTGCTGCGCCGCTATCATAAGATGGAGCAGAAGATTACTTTTATGGATATTGAATTAGACAGTGAAAATCAGGTGGTGACAAAGGCAGGAAAAGAAGTGGAGCTTACGCCAAAGGAATTTGAGCTCTTAGAAATTCTGATGCGTAACCGGAATATTACACTGTTCCGGGAAAGAATCTATGAAGAAATCTGGGGAACGGAATATTCCGTAGAGTCAAGAACCTTAGACCTTCATATCCAGAGATTACGGAAAAAACTGAATCTTGGAGCGGAGCTTAAAACAGTATTTAAGGCAGGATACCGGTTAGAGGATAAAGCATGAAATTTCGATATAAAGTATTAATTACAAATTTAATCCTGCTTTCAGTCAGTCTGGGACTGGTGGGCTATCTGATGATACATAAGAATTTTGAACTGGCGAAGGAAACACAGATTTCTAATGCAGTCATTCAGAATAATCTGGTGCAGTCCTCAGTGGAATATGAAGTACTTCAGGCGTTGAACCGGGAAGAGTCGGTAAAGGGCGCACTTCCAGACATTGGAGCACAGGTCAGCAGCGGTATGCGGGCAGAAAATGTGACATTTTTTATTTATTATGGGGATAAGCTGGTTTATAACGAAACAGAAGAAAATGCCAATTTAAAGAAAGTCTGGGAAGCACAGCAGGAGGATGGAAATAAGAACTATGCCATCTTTGAAGAGGACGGTCATTATTATATTTATGTGACGGCAGCCAGTAAGGTAGGGGATGAGAACCTCTGCATGATCAGCAGAAGTGATGTGTCCGATGCCTACGCATTAAGAGACCGGGAAATCCGTTATTTCCGGCTGATTCTTTTCATTTGCCTTATGATAGAATCTCTGCTTATTTATGTTATCAGCAGGTATCTGACCAGGCCATTGGAGCAGTTGAACCGGGTGGCAGAGGAGATTACCGATGGCTCTTATGAGACGAGGATTACAGTAAAGAGTCAGGATGAAGTAGGACTTCTGGCAGAAAACTTTAACCGGATGGCAGAAGCAGTATCAGAAAAGATAGGAGAGCTTCAGGGAATGGTACGGAAAAGGGATCAGTTTGTAGCAGACTTTACCCATGAGATTAAGACACCGATGACTTCCATTATCGGTTATGCAGATACCATGCGTTCCATGGAGCTTCCAAGAGAAGAACAGCTTCTGGCATTAAGTTATATCTTTTCCGAAGGCAGACGGTTAGAGCGGATGTCGGGAAAGCTCTTTGATTTGATTTATTTAAGGGAACATGAAATGGAAACGGAAGCAGTTCAGGCTGAAAATGTAAGCAGTGAAGTACTTAAGGTGGTGACACCGTCCTTTGCGGCAAAAGGGCTTGTGTTAAAGGAAAATATCGAGCCGGCAGTACTGTACGGAAATAAAGAACTTCTGGTGACTGCACTGGCGAATTTACTGGATAATGCAAGAAAAGCATCCAAAGAGCATGGTGTCATTGAATTTAGCGGAAAGAGAATACAGGAAGAAGAAAATCCATTTTATTATGAACTTTCCGTAAAAGATTATGGAATCGGCATGACCAAGGAAGAGACAGAGCGGATTTGCGATGAATTCTATATGGCAGATAAATCTCGGGCAAGACAGGAAGGCGGAGCCGGAATCGGAATGTCATTAGTGGCATTAATTTTAGAACATCATCAGGCGGAGCTTATCATAGAAAGTGAGCCAAAGAAGGGAACGAAGACGCGGATATGTTTCAGAAAAGAAGGACAGGAAAACGAAAAAGAAGAAGAACAAAAATAAAGATAAAAGGAAGTGTCTGCGGAATGATAGCAGGGACATTTCTTGTGGTACTGACAGGAATTTTTCTGCCGGGAATTCTGATTGAAGGACAGGAGCGTAAAGCAGTGGGAGAAGTGCAGGCAGTTCCGGCGCAGTACATAGCTTCCGATTCCCTGCTGGCAAAGGAGGCATCGGAAAGCCTTAAGCTTAATGACCGCATCCAGCTGATTACCGGGCAGTGGGAGAGTGAGACACAGGAAGCCTATTCCTATGAGATGACTTTAAAGGATTACGAGGCAGCGGCACTGGCAAGAGACAGTATGGAAGCCATTTATCAGAAAGGGCAGTATCCTTCCGATTTAGCTTCTTCTTATGCCAACTGGTATACCTGGGAAGCATTTCCGGAGAAAGCGGTGGATACAACATTTCATACCTACAGTGCCTACTACTGGAAACTTATTTTTACAAAATATGATGGCACAGAGAAGCATGCGGTATTTCTGTTAGAAGATGGCACCGTTTTGCTGGCGGAGGCAGAAGGAGAAGATATTTTATCGGAGACGGCAGCAACAGAGGAAACTTCCTCATCTGGTAAAGATGATGGCGAAGAGAAAGAAAAAACAGTGGAGAAAGAGCTGGCAGAACAGCTTTCCTATACCGGGCTTGATGTGTCCGGAATGAAGGTAAAATCCGATATAACACAGGAAGAAAAAGATGCCGGCTACCGATACTTTGAATTATATGATAAAACAAAATTTATCTATGGAATCAGCACAATATCCGATAGCCAAACGAAGCATAACATGGTAAGATAAAAGGCGAAGGTAAGGGTATTTTGTGGGGCGTAAATAATCGCCTGTAATGATTGAAAAAAGGATGATTGCAGATGAAGCAGGAAGACTTCTGGATGGGGGATGCAGACTTTTTTGCAGGCATGATGAGTAAGGTAACAGATTTGTCAAGGAATCTGTATCTTTTAGTGACTGATTTGCAGAAAAATCAGACATTTGTACCGGAGAAAACAGCAGAATTTCTTGGAATGGAAGCCGGATACAGTCTGAATTTTTATCAGAAACTGACGGCACATGTTCATCCATATGATATACCGGAATATGAAGAAGCAATGGGAAAACGTCTTAAGAAGGAGGCACTTTCAGAACCTCTTTATATTCGTATGGGAAAAGAGAAAACGGATTATATGATGGGCTTTTCTGTGGATGTATTAAGAAAAGAGAACCGGGAATATCTGATTGTTGTACTGAAGAATGAAAATGCGCTTCAGGAGATTGATGCGCAGACGGATTTATATAGTCAGGTCAAGTTTGAAGAACATATCAAAGATTATCTTGCGACCAGACGGAAAGTGGCAGTCCTTGAAATCGAATTTGACCATATGAATGACATGAATATTTTATATGGAACGAATTACAGCGAGCAGATGCAGCGGGAAATCGGACTGCGTTTCATCTATATGATGGATGCTGATACAGCAGTATATCGCATGAACAGTTCCAATTTTGCCTTTATCTTAAGGGATGCAGACCGGGAAGAAGCGGAAGCATATATGGAAAAGATAAAGGACACCTTAAAGGAAAATGCATATATTGACGGGCATTTTTTTGAATTTAAAATCTATGCCAGCGGGCTGATTTTAGATGATTATAAGGGAGATATTTCCACGGTTCAAAGTAAGCTGGAATACACCTTGGAGAAAGCAAGGGAACGCCGCAGCACCGGCATTTTATTCTTTAATGATTTAGTGCTGTCCTATGGTGGCATGGATCTGGATTTGATGAAAATTATTCATCAATCTGTTTTGAATCATTGTGATGGATTCTATGTGGAATATCAGCCGATTGTGACCTCTGAGGATGGAAAGATAATGGGGGCAGAGGCACTGGTGCGCTGGAAGAAGGAACCTTATGGAGCAATTCCACCGGGACTTTTTATCGACTGGCTGGAAAATGACCCATCCATGTATGATTTGGGAAATTTTGTACTGGAACAGGCATTGTGGGACAGCAAACTCTTCCTGCAGCAGAACCCGGACTTTTTTATTAATGTAAATGTATCTGCCAAGCAGTTGGAGCGGCCGGATTTCTGCCGGGTGGTATTAGAGCTTCTGGATAAGACGGAATTTCCGGTAAGACATCTCTGCCTTGAGATTACGGAGCGGTGCAGAAGCCTTCCGGTATCGGTAATCAATGAGCGGATGGCAGTATTAAGAGGCTATGGAATCAAATTTGCCATGGATGATTTTGGAACAGGAAGTTCATCTTCTGCCATGGCACTTGAGATGCTGATTGATGAGATTAAGATTGATATGAGCTTTATCCGGAAGATTCTTGTAAATAAAAAGAATAAGGCGATTGTCCAGAGCATGGTGGATTTTGCCAATGCAGCCAATATCAAGAGTTGTCTGGAGGGCGTGGAAAATAAGGCATTAGAAGATTATCTCCGGACTGTGGGAGCCACCTGGTTTCAGGGATACTATTATTCCAAACCGGTTGGAGCAGATGAACTGGAGATACTTCTTTCTGCTAAGAAATGACCTCTTTAAGGATATAATAAATGCGATAAAGTTAATTGTAATAAGGAACTTTATCGCATTTGTTATTAGATGAGCCGCATTGGAAATGGTGTAAATTGGAACTAAATAATAAACTGGAACTTATCACCGATACATAGCTGTTTGCAAAGATTTGTGATAGTGTTGTCAACATCGTGGATGGTACTTGATATCCGGAGCAGAGGATACCCCTTACTGATGTTTAAAGTCTTAGCCTCTTGGGCATTAGCGAAAACAATATCAAGTGTTTTACGTGAATGATCCAGAATGATATTGTGTTTTCTTAGTATTTCATACAAAGATGAGTCGTTTAAATCTTCTCCAAATAAAAAAGAAAAGGATTCAGGAAATTTATTGAACTCTAAGATGACAGGGACATTATCCATATAACGGATTCTTTCCACTACAAGTATTTTATCCCCTTCGTGTAGTGACATTTCAGTTAAATCCCGTTCAGAAGGATCTTCCAATGCAATTTTGATGGTCTTAGCTCCAGGTGTTGCATTTTTCATCCGGCACATCTCAGAAAAACTTATGACTTCTGTAATATTACGCTGCAATTTTTTTTCCGCTACAAAAGTTCCTTTTCCTGATTTCCTTTCTAAATATCCGGATTCAGATAAAACGGCTAATGCTTTTCGGACAGTAACTCTGCTCACATGGTATGATTCGCTTAATTCATTTTCTGTAGGCAGACGACTGCCGGCCGCCCGTTCTCCGGCGTCAATTTCTTTTCGTATTTTTTCCTCCAATTGTTTGTACAGTGGTGTGGCAATGGTGTTGTTCAGTTCCATATAAATACCTCTCTCCTAATATAACTTTCACAAATATTATAAAACAAAGTTGCAAAAATGTATATATTTTCCTATATTGTATGATATATATTGACAGAATGTATTATATTGTATTATAGTAAACATATAGAACAAATAAATACATTATAAAAAGGAGAGAAAAAATGGGATACGTAAGTAAAGACATTAAAAACATTGTGAAAGAAATTTTAGAAGAAAAAAAAGACATCGGTGGAATTAAAAATATTTATTTTGTGGGATGCGGAGGATCACTTGGTGCACTTTATCCGGCAAAAACATTTATGGAGAGAGAATCACAGGTTTTAAGATCAGCCTGGATAAACAGTAATGAGTTTGTGCATAGCACACCAAAGGACTTTGGAGAAAATTCTATTATATGTCTTGCCTGCCACAAGGGAAATACACCGGAAACGATTAAGGCTGCCAAATTAGGAAAAGAAAAAGGAGCGGCGGTTATTATTCTGACATGGCTGGAGGAATCAGAAATTATAGAATTTGGAGATTATATTATACATTATACATTTGATGCAAGTCCTGATCATCTTGCAGGGGATATTGATTATGCAGGAGAAAAGACGCAGTGTGCATTGCTTGTGGCAGTGGAATTAGTTGCACAGACGGAGGGATATGCTAATTATGATAAATTCTATGAAGCTTTAGGCATGATTAGCAATATCATCAGAAATGCACGTACACATGTGGCTGCCAGAGCAGAGGCATTTGCAGAAGAGTATCAGAATGATTCAGTGATTTATACAATGGGAAGTGGTGCAGCATATGGAGCTGCCTATATGGAGAGTATCTGTATATTTATGGAGATGCAGTGGCTTGATTCAAGCAGTATTCATACCGGTGAATTTTTCCATGGTCCATTTGAAGTTACAGATGCAAACCGTCCGTTTATGATTCAGATATCAGAAGGCTCAACCCGCGAACTGGATGAGAGAGCACTTACATTCCTGAAAAAATATGCAAAACGTATTGAGGTTCTTGATGCGAAAGAGCTTGGCTTATCCACAATTGATGCATCAGTAGTAGATTACTTTAACCATGCACTGTTTAATAATGTATATCCGATTTACAACCACGCACTGGCAGTAAAGCGTGAACATCCGTTAACAACCCGCCGCTATATGTGGAAGGTAGAATATTAATGAAAAAATTCTGTGAAAAAAAATATGTATTGTTTGACTTTGATGGAGTTATAGCAGATACAGAAGAGAGTAATGGTAATTATCTGGGCCTGGCATTAAAAGAGTTTGGAGTGGAACTGACACAAAAAGACAGGGATAGACTAATTGGCTCACATGATTCCCATATTCTGCAGGGACTGCTGGAACGCTCACCGGAAAAAATAACAATGGAACAGCTTTTGCAAAAAAGAAAAGAAATAGGAAATACATATGAAAATGGCTGCATTAAGCCGATGGAGGGATTACTGGAGTTTATTGCCGGTTTGAAAAAACAGGGGAAAAAGCTGGCAGTGGTTTCTTCAACCTCTACACGGCTGATTGTAGTAGCATTGAACCGGATGAAAATGCTGGGTTTGTTCGATGTGCTGGTATGCGGAGACATGTGCCGGAATAGAAAACCGGATCCGGAATGCTATAGAAAAGCAATGCAATATTTAGAAGCAGAGCCGGAAGAATGCATTGCAATAGAAGACTCGTTTATTGGTATACAGGCAGCAAAGGCTGCAAATATAGAGGTAGTTGCGTATACAGGAGCTGGTGAGAATCAGGATGTAAGTCAGGCGGATTATGTTATTTCTTCATACATTTAACTGCTTGAGTGAAAGAAAGAGAAAACAGAAGAATAAAAAGTATTTAATTGTATGCCCGCCAGTGCTCCTGGCGGGTTTTACTATGCACAATTAAATTGATATTGATGTACAAAAAGTGAAACAAAAAATTGTGCATAATGTCGAAAATGTATTTCTTTATTGACACAAATGTATGGAATATATATAATACAAATAGATACAAAATAAAACAATACAAATAAAAACAAATTAACACATTTGGGTTTTAAAGTAGTGCACATGCTTTGGAATAAATAAAAAAGAGGAGGTAGATGTCCATGTTTTGGATTGAATTTATTGTTTTAATGCTGATTATTGTGTGGGGAACCAGAAAAGGTGGAAGTTTCCTGGCAATGGCTGGCGGCATCGGAATGTTGATTTTCGTATATATCTTTAGAGTGACTCCATCAGATCCACCGATTACTGTTATACTGATTATGTTGGCAGTAATTACCGCAGCCTGTACGATGCAGGCGACTGGCGGATTGGATTTTATGGTACAGCTTGCAGAAAAAATATTACGGAAAAATCCGAAAAACATTACTTTGGTAGCACCTTTTGTAGCATATTTATTTACATTCTGTTGTGGAACCGGACATATTGTATATTCGTTACTTCCGGTTATTAATGAAATAGCATTGGAAAATGGAATTCGGCCTGAGCGCCCGATTTCTGTTAGTATTATTTCATCCCAGCAGGCAAATACCGGATCACCAATAACAGCTGCAACAGTAGCTATTGTGGGTTATATGACTATTTTTGAAAAAGTAAATCTGGCAACAATTATGCTGGTAGCAATTCCGGCAGCACTGATAGGAGTGTTGATTGCAGCATTGTCTGTATACAAGAAAGGCCTGGAGTTAGAGGATGATCCTGAATATCAGCAGAGGGTTGCAGATGGACTGGTAAAAGATTTTAAAAAGAAAGTAGAAGGAGAAAAACAGGTAACCAAAAAAGCAAAGATTTCTGTTGCTATCTTCCTGGTTTCTATGGTAGTAATTGCAATATGCGGTATTTTCCCGGCGCTCCGTCCAACATTTAGCGATGGTACACAGTTAGCAATGACATCTTTAATCCAGATTATTATGTATGTAGCTGCCGCAATTATTGTTATTGTAAGTAAAATTGATAGTAACGACATTTTAGAAGTACCGTTGTTAAAGACTGGATTCTTTGCTGTTATTCTTGCAGCGGGACTTTGCTGGCTGGTAAATACTTTTGTTGGTGCACAGACAAACTTCATTACAGAAAATTTGTCAGCTTTAACAAATGAACATCCATGGATTTATATTATTGCAGTATTTCTGGTAGGTGCACTGACAAGTTCACAAGCGTCTACGACAATGATTATGATTCCAATTGCAATTGCATTGAATCTGCCGGCTTATATTATTGTAGGTGGATGGATGGCATGCTCATCCAACTATTTTATCCCGGATTCCAGCCAGTGTATAGCAGGTCTTGCTTTTGACACGGCAGGTACTACGAAGATTGGAAAATTTATATTTAATCACAGCTATATGCGGCCGGGACTTGTATGTACAATTGTATCAGTATTAGTAGCAACAGGAATAGGATATTTTGTTTTCTGATAAAAACCGGTGGTGGCAAAATAAAGAAAACAGTAACAGCACACAGCCTGTGTTATTCTGACAGGCTGTGGGAACTGCCACCTCATGATGGATTGCCAGATATACATAAATATTAATAATGGCTATCTGAAAAAATGAAAGAGCGAATCTGGAAAAATAATTGCTTGTTGCAAAAAGAAGAGGTGAGGGAGTCTGGGTGAAAGAAAAATTGAAAGAAAGGAGAAAGAAATAAAAATGAGACAGCCTAGAATAATTGCAATTGGAGATGCAGTTTGTGACAAATATCTTTCCAGGGGGAAAATGTATCCAGGAGGTCAGTGTGTTAACACATGTGCATATGCACATATGAATAATGCAGAAAGTGCATTTTTAGGTAAATTTGGAAATGATGAAGTAGCAGAATGCATTCAGGCAGCACTGAAAAATATGAATGTAGACTTTTCACATAGCAGGAATTATGAAGGTGAAAATGGATTTGCATGTGTGACACTGAATCAGGGAGATCGCGTATTTGTCGGGTCCAATCATGGAGGTGTGGCAAAAGAGTATCCTTATGATTTTACGCAGGAAGATTTTTCATATATAAGAAAGTTTGATTTGATTTATACAAATCTGAATGCCTATATAGATGATGACATAGAAGAAATTGCTTCTTTGGGTCTTCCAGTTGCATTTGATTTTTCAAATCGATGGACAGACGAATATCTGAAAAAAATTTGTCCGCATATTAAAGTGGCAATGCTTTCCTGTGCACATTTAAGTGATAAAGAACGCGAAAGGGAAATGAGTAAAGTAAAAGAGCTTGGAGTTCCGCTTGTTCTGGGAACAATAGGAGAAGATGGTTCATACATTTTATACCATGGTGAAATGATGTATGAAAAAGCTGTAAAGGCAGAAAGCATTATGGATACTATGGGTGCAGGAGACTCTTATTTCGCGACATTTTTGACATATATTTTACGGTATAAAGAACCGGAATTTTTTAAAGAAGAAAGTAAAGATGATGGGAATGTTAAAGAACTTTTAAAGAAAGCCATGCAGGCTGGAGCAGAATTCGCTTCAAAGATTTGCGGTGTCGAAGGAGCGTTTGGGTATGGAACGCCAATTGCAGGAAGAATAATTGATAATAGAAATAATTAAAAGGTTTAAGGAGGAACGCTATATGGATATAAAGCCGACAAGTTACAGGTATGATGGAGAAGGAATAGAATGTGCATATCGGAATGAAAAATGGGTTGTTTGTATCAAAAATTGGAAACCGAATAATGACATTGATGGGTTAGAGCATTTAGAGATACATCATACGACAGATGAACAATTCATTTTGATTTCTGGAAAATGTATTATTATTACAGCGGACAGAAAAGATGGAAAGTTTAATATTGAATTAACTCCGGTGGAGAAAGGAACATTGTACAATGTACCGAAAGAGCGTTGGTTTTTTACCATTGTAGAAAAGGATACCAAAATGATGTATGTGCAGGATGCCGGATGTAGTATGGATAATAGTGAGTATTGTAAACTGAGCCAGGAAGAAATTTCATATATTCAGAAATTAGCGAGACCAATGCTTGCAGAATAATATAACAACAATGTATTAAAAATATTTATAGGAGGATTATCAATGAAGCCAACAGAAATCAAGAATGTAATTACAGAAATTTTAGAAAGCAGAAAAGAAGAAGGTGGTATTAAAGCATTATATTTTGTGGGATGCGGTGGTTCTAATGGAGCACTTTATCCAGCGAAAACATTTATGGAAAGAGAATGTGCAAATATTAAGTCAGCACTAATTAATAGTAATGAATTTGTATATAGTACTCCGAAGGATTTGGGAAAAAATGTAATCGTGTGTTTATCATGCCATAAGGGAAATACACCGGAAACAATTAATGCAGCGAAGCTGGCAAAGGAAAAAGGTGCAGCTGTAATTATTCTGACATGGAAAGAGGAATCAGAGATTACCCCATTTGGTGATTATATTATCAATTATACTTTTGGGGATAACAAGGATATTGCTGGTGAAAAAATTATCTGTGCACTTCTGGTGGCAGTGGAACTGTTGAATCAGACAGAAGGGTATGAGCATTATGAAGAATTTATGGATGGTGTTGGACGTATTGATGGTATTGTGAAACATGCATGTAAGCATGTGGAAAAACGGGCTGAACTGTTTGCCAAGGAATATAAAGATGATAAAATTATTTATACTATGGCAAGCGGAGCGGGTTATGGTGCAGCATATATGCAAAGTATATGTATTTTTATGGAAATGCAGTGGATTCATTCTTCCAGTATTCACAGTGGGGAATTTTTCCATGGACCTTTCGAAATTACAGATAAAGAAGTACCATTTGTGCTTCAGGTTTCTGAGGGAACCAATCGACCGTTGGATGAACGTGCATTGAAGTTTTTGAAGACTTATGCAAAACGGATTGAAGTAATTGATGCAAAGGATTTAGGGCTGTCTACAATTGATGCATCAGTGGTAGACTATTTTAACCATTCCTTATTCACAAATGTATATCCGGTTTATAATAAGGCTTTGGCTGAGGAGAGACAGCATCCACTGACAACACGACGCTATATGTGGAAGGTAGAGTATTAAAAAACTTAAAAAATGATGTAAACATACAGCATGTCAGATTTTGATGGAAAATTTGAAGTACATTACAAGGAAAGCCTGGAAATGATAATGATTTCCGGGCTTTCTGAGCTTTGACACATGACCTGAGGAAGAAGGAACGGAATTGAAAAAAACAATAGGTATTATTGGTGGCATGGGACCGATGGCTACCTGCGATTTAATGAAAAAGATTTTTGAAGTGTCAGATGCAGACTGCGATCAGAACTATGTGCATGTTTGTGTTGATTGTAACACGAATATTCCGGATAGAACGAAAGCTATTCTTGAAAAGGGAGAGGATCCTATACCAGAGATGGTAAAAAGTGCAGTAAGTCTGCAAAATATGGGAGCAGATTTATTGATGATACCTTGTAACACAGCACATTTTTTTTATGATCGGTTAAAAATATTTACTGATATCCCGATATTGCATATGCCCCGCGAGACAGTAAAAGCTTTAAAAGAGCAGAATATATCATGTGCAGCCGTATTGGCTACGGATGGCGTGATAAAGAGTGGGGTTTATGAGAAAGAGCTTCGGGCACAGGGAATCAAAACGATTTATCCGGATGCAGAGCAGCAACAGAAAATTATGGCAGTAATCTATCAATGTATTAAAGCTGGAAAAAAGGATGTAGAAAAGTACGGACTTGACGATATTTTAAAATCCTTGATTAAACAGGGTGCGCAAAGTGTGATTCTGGGATGTACTGAATTACCAATTGCTTTTTCCTTGGCAGGAATCAGAGAAAATATAGTTGACCCGACGGAGATTGCAGCAAGAGCTGCATTAAAATTTCTGCAATTACCAATACATGCATTATAAAGCAGCTGTATTTTTATGAAAATAAATGGTATCGGAAAAGTGTGAAAACTCCCTTCAAAAACTCCCAAAAAAGTCGCAACAAACATTGACAATCCGTGGGTTTGAGGACTATACTAATATATAAATTATAAATACCAGACAGGTTATTACAGAAAGAGAAAGGGAGGTATATGATAACAGGAAATTATCATATATTTTCAGAGCCTTTTTGAATATTTCTGAGGGGGAAACAGATGATTCAAAAATATTATAACAGTATTCTGGAACAGGTTTTTGCACAGATTGGAAAGAAAGAACACAACATTGTTCTGGCAAAATACAGTAATGATTTTTCATTAAAGCAGCTGGAAATATCAGAGCAGATAACAAATAATAAAAAGGTTCATTTTGCAGCCCACGAATTCCGGGCAGAGAAATTATCGGGAGCATATGAGCCGTTTCTGGATTTGATTTTTGAACTTTTCGACCAGCAGAAGGAGATGACATTTGATGAATTTCTGGACAAGTGTAATGTCTATTCCCTGCAGCGTCCGATTATTGCAGCATACCGGGAGACCGGAAAATGTATCCGGAAAGAGAGTTTATTGTATACAGAAGTTGACTATGAGCGGGAGCGGATGCATGATGCTATTGTGGCAATGCTTGTTGAAGTTTCTAAGATACAGCCGTTTATGCTTTGGATTAACCGTGTGCAGTTTGCCGGAATGGGAACCATAGAAATAGTCTATGAACTGTTAAAGGCAGAGCATACAGAGAATATCGGAATCGTTCTCGGCATGAATGAGCAGCAGCGGCTGTCGGAATATATGCTGCCGGGCTGGGAAAGCGTAACGGAGGAATTGGACAATAATGTTGCAATATTCCGCATTGGAAATGCCGGAGAATCCCAGGAACAAAGAGATGAGATTATTACAGCAGAAAGTATTGAAGAAGATATCAGAACATTACAGAATCTTGTTTTTTTCATGGATTTTGAACAGGCATTGTTTTATCTGGAGAAAGTAGACCGCAGAATCAGATTTGAAAATTTTACCGTATCGGATGAAGTGAAATACGAACTCTGGCAGTTCTATGCATATGTATCGGTATATATGAGGGATTTGCCAAAAGCACTGGAAATAAGTGAGGGTATCTTACAGCTTGCAGAGAAGAAAAAGAACCGTAGGATGCGCTTTCATGCATATTATATCCGCTCTGTAATTTATATGTATCAGTCAAAATTGCAGGAAGCCACTGAATGTGCAGGTGTTGCAAAAAGTATTGCAATAGAAGGTGGCATGGAGCGCGGTCAGTTTGAAGCAGAGCTGGTAGAAATACAGGCGAAGATGGCAGGCTGGAATAATATTTTCTTCTGTGCACAGAACGTGGAAGTCAGCGATGCCATGATTGAAAAATTAATGAAATATGACTACCGGAATCATCTGGCGTACATTTATGTATATGCCTATGACAATAAGCCGGAGATTGTAGCAAAGGCATATTATTCCGAATCCCAGCTTATTTATTTCAGTAAGGGAATCAGACTGGCAACAGAAATTGGCAATACACAGCTTATTTACAATGCATACCAGAAGAATATTATGCTGGCGTCTACCAACGGTATGTATCCGATTGCGCTGCTGTATTCGGTAAGAACTTTTGAAGCACTGGATAATAAACGCTCCTTGGAAAGTGGACGTATTTTCTCGGGAATCGGTTATACCTTAACGGCATTAAGACAGAATGACCTTGCAAAGCGTTATTTTCAGAAAGCAGTAGAAATTTTATATAATCTGGAATTGCCGGAGGATATTGCGGAAGTATATTACAATATGGCAATTAACTGTATTGCAGCAGAAGAATTCAAGGAAGCCAATGAATATCTGATGCGCTGTATGAAGACCATTGAACGTCTGCATTTAAATAGTCTGAGGGTCTGTAATTTAAGTAAATTGTATGGACTTCTGGCACTGTGCAGCCAGAAACTTGGCAACCGCTTCAACTGTGAACAATACCTCAATAACTGCAAACAGTTCTTAAATTACATAATTGAAAAAGAAAAGCTTCAGAATGATGTGGGAATCATCCACGATTATGCACGTTGTGATGATGATATGTTCCTTTATCATTTCACACGGGCATTACTTGGAATGGATTCCGGTAATGATTCGTCAGCATTTGAAGATTTTAATTGTGCAGAGACACATCTGGTGCGGACTGAGGGAAACCAGTTCTTCTGTTATCAGCTGTTCCGTAAGGACAGGATCCGCTTTTATGGGCAGACAGGAAGAATGGAACTTAAGAGCAATGAAGAGGCAATCTTAAAACAATATCTTGGGGATAATACCCATTCTCTCACAGATGAAGAAATTAAGGTATTAGAGCCATTAGAACAGTATTTATCAGAAGAACCTCTTCATGTGATATCTTCTCAGGAGATGGAAATGCAGCTGAAGCAGGAAAGCATAAACCGTGCTTACAAGCAGGAACGCCGTCAGATGGATTTTCTGTCGACATGGCAGAAGACCATTGATGTGACGGATGTTTCGGCAGAAGTAATGGTAGAGAATGTGATGCGGACATTCCTGTATCATTTTAATTTGGACCGGGCATTATATATACAGTATCATGGAAGAAAACCAAAGGTACTTTATGATAATACAGAAGCCAGTTTTTCTATGAAGGAGCAGAAGTATTTAAAGGAAGTGTTCGAAAAGACACAGAGAGGGTTTGTTGTATCGAAAATCAGCAGTAACTATTCGGAACATCTGAATGTGGTCAAACTGTTTGGTGAAGATAATGTATGCTCCCTTGTTGCTATTCCATTCTTTGACAATGGAAAAGTAACAAGCATTATGATAGCATATATTCTGATGAAGGATAACTGGCATTCTTCCGTCAGCCGCTATATGTTAGATGAGAGTGATATGCGGATTTATGAGCTTTTGTTCCGGGAAGTGCAGTATGCACTGAATCGTCTCTATGCATATGAGAAGCTCTACGAAATGAATACTGCATTGTATAAATCTGCAGTAACCGACCAGCTGACAGGAATTTTCAACAGGAAGGGATTCTATCAGAACATCGAGGAAATTATCCGGAAGATTAAAAAGGGCCGCATGAAGCATGATTTTGGTATTATGTTTATCGATCTGGATAATTTCAAAGGATATAATGATACCTTTGGACATGATGTAGGAGATTTGCTGCTTAAGTCCATGGCAAATATCTTCAGCAGGGTCTGCAGGGACAAGGGCTTTGTGACACGTTTCGGTGGTGATGAATTTATTATTTTCCTCTACACCGGAGAAAAAAAGACCTTAGAGGCTACCGCAAAGGCTATCTATAAAGAGATTAAGAAACAGGATGGGTTCAGGGAACTGATTGCAAAAGAAATCGGACAGCCGGTTGAGCTTGATGATAAGAAATTACTTTCCTGTTCTATTGGTATTATTTCTTCCAATCAGGTAAAGAAGGCAGAAGACATTGATGAAATGATTAAAGTGGCAGATGATCTTCTGTATGCAGTAAAAGCAGAATCCAAAGGAACGTATAAGTTCTTTGAAGAACAGGAACAGAAGTAAAGCAAAGGAAACGGGAAAACGTATGGTAATGAAGCTTCCAGAGCATGTTAAGTTTATAATTGAGAAGCTGCAGGAAGCAGGCTTTGAAGGATATGCAGTAGGAGGGTGTGTCAGAGACACCCTCCTTCAACGTGTGCCTCAGGACTGGGATATTACCACTTCTGCTTATCCGGAAGACGTAAAAGAAATTTTTGGGCGCACCATCGATACCGGAATTGAGCATGGAACGGTAACGGTAATGCTGGATAAAAAAGGGTATGAGGTGACAACTTACCGGATTGATGGCGAATATGAGGATGCCAGACATCCGAAGGAAGTAACCTATACAGATAATCTTTTAGAGGATTTAAAACGCAGGGATTTTACCATTAATGCCATGGCATATAATGAACAGCGGGGACTGGTGGATGCTTTTGACGGAGCAGGAGATTTAAAGCGTGGCATCATCCGCTGTGTAGGAGAACCAAAGGAGAGATTTGGGGAAGATGCTTTAAGGATGCTTCGGGCAGTGCGCTTTGCGGCACAGCTGGGCTTTGATATAGAAGAAAAGACAGCAGAGGCGATTCGGGAACTTGCACCAATGTTAAAAAAGGTCAGTGCAGAACGTATTCAGGTAGAACTGGTTAAACTTCTTACCTCAGTCCATCCGGAGGAGATGCATACCGTATATGCCACAGGAATTGCGGATGTGGTACTGCCGGAATTTTCGGTGATGATGCGTACACCACAGAATAATCCCCATCACTGTTATACAGTAGGAGAGCATACCATTGAAGTGTTAAAAGGTGTGGAAGCAGACAAGGTGCTACGGCTTGCAGCATTATTTCATGATGTGGCAAAACCCGACTGCCGCAGTACAGATGAAGATGGAATTGATCATTTCTACGGGCATCCGCAGGTGGGAGCAAAGAAGACGAAGACAATTTTACGCAGATTAAAATTCGACAATGCAACCATTGATATGGTCTGCCGGCTGGTGGCAATTCACGATATTAACCCGGCACTGACACCGGAGTCCGTACGAAAGGCAATACAGAAGGCGGGATTAGAGTGCTATCCGGTTATATTTGAATTGAAGAAAGCAGATATTTTAGCCCAGAGTGATTATCAGAGGAAAGAAAAGCTTGAAGCATTGGACGGATATCATAAGATTTATGATAAAATAATCAAAGATGCAGACTGTCTGACACTAAAAGACCTTGCACTTAACGGACGGGACTTAATAAAACTTGGTGTGAAGCCCGGTCCGCAGATAGGAAACATTTTGGCAAAGCTTTTAGATGTGGTAATTGAAGAACCGGAAAAGAATACAAAAGAATATCTGACAGGTTATACTTTAAAGAACCTCTTCATATGATAGAAAGACGCATAAAGATTTGTGCGAATTCGTCGTATGGAGGGGTTTTTGTGTATAATTTATCGAGCCAGTTGTTAGAACAGTATCCGTTTGAGGTAACCGCCATCCAGAAAGGAAGGGGAACCTATATCTGCACGACATCAGAGGGTGGAAAAATAATAATAGGATCTTTTCGCGGGTCAAAAGGCAGAGCGGAAGCTATAGAACATGTTTTGCTCCGTCTGAAAGAAAATGGAATAGAAGCAGATGAAATCATACATACCAGGGAAGGAGAAATTTTAGTCCAGGAGGTGGATGAAACATGGTACTATGCCAGAAAATATATAGAGGGCAGGGAGTGTGAGACCAGGAGCCGTGATGATGTACTTGCTGCGGTAGAAGAACTGGCAAAGCTGCATCTTGTCCTGCAGAAGGTGGAGGATGAAAATTTAAAAATTGGCGGACAGGATTATGCCATGGAGGTATTCCGGCACAACCGGGAGCTTAAAAAGGTGCGCAATTATATTCATGGAAAGCATAAAAAGAATGAGTTTGAAATGATATTTATGCGCAATTATGAGATTTTCTTAAAACAGGCACTGGACGTGGAACATCGGCTGATGAAACCAAATCCGGGTGAAACGCAGGGGCAGAGCGGAAAGCAGAGCCGGGAAGCAGCAATGTATGGAATCTGCCATGGAGACTTTAACCAGCATAATGTATTATTTACCCATGGTAAAATTATAATTACAAATTTTGAACAGGCACATTATGATGTGCTGGTAGGGGATCTGGCGCATTTCTTACGGAAACTGATGGAAAAACATAATTTTAATATCGGGCTGGCAACGGATATGCTGGCAGCTTACGAAAAAAGACGAAAATTATTACCAGAGGAATGGGAGCAGCTTTATGTAAGGATGGCATACCCACAGAAGTTCTGGAAAGTGGCAAATCATTACTTTAATGCCAATAAGGCATGGGTGTCCGGCAGAGACATTGAGAAGTTGAACCGGGTTATCGAACAGGAAGAAATCCGCCAGCAGTTTTTAAGAATGTTATTTTATTTTGTGGAATAATCATGTATAATCATGTACAGGCAATTGCCGGAGGAAAAGAGCATACAGGAGAAAAAGAGGTGCGAAATGAAGCAATCAGAGAAGCACTGGCTGTTGGCTTTGGTTATTTTCACAGTATTTGTGGCCTTGAGCGGCTGTGGAAGGAAAGACGATGGGCCTGTCAGCATGAAAGGCTATGCATCAGGTGTTGAGGCAGCAACGGAGGAAGTGACACAGGCAGAGGAAAGCAGCCTGTATACGGTAAGTGGTGCTGATACAACACTTTCAACAATGACATTTCTGAATATTGACACGGGACGTTATGAACAGTATTCTTATACAGACGGGACAATTTTTAAAGACAGACATGGCAGTCTGATTTCGGCTGCATCCATGGTACCGGGAAAAGTGGTTACTTTAACACTCCGGGATAAAGACCTGATATTAGAAAAGGTGGAGCAGTCGGCAGATGCATGGGAGATGGACGATATCGGAAAATTTTCCTATAATGAAGAAGATAAGATATTTACCATCGGAGACACAAAGTATTCTTATGATGAAGAATTACAAGTGTTTTCCGGAGATGCAGCCATAGAATTGTCCGCAGTTACCGGACAGGACACCTTAAGAATACAGGGAATTGACCGGAAAGTGCTGTCAGTGTCCGTTACAACAGGACATGGAGTCATCCAGCTTGTAAATACACAGGCATTAGAGGGCGGCTGGTTAAGCCTGAATCATAAGAATTATTATAAGATCACGGAGAATATGCAGTTAGAGGTGCCGGAAGGAACCTATGAATTAACCGTTGCCGGCAATGGCTACGGCGGTTCCACAGAGGTAGCTGTAACAAGAAATGAGCAGATTTCCGTGGATGTAGATTCCATAAAGGGTGAGGATCCGAAATATTGTACTTTAACCTTTGCGGTTGATGTTGCAGGCGCTTTGATGTATATTGATGGTAGTCAGGTTGATTATACACAGCCATTACAGCTGCAGTATGGCATCCATTCTATACAGATTACTGCAGATGGATATGACACCTGGTCGAAGCGGCTATATGTAAATTCGCCGGAAGCGCAGATAGAGATTGCGTTGTCAGGTGATGATACGGGCAGTACAGAGACAGAATCGACGGAAACTGCCGGAAATGAAGAGAACACAACCGTGGAGCATAAGCATTCCGACAGTACATCGAATTCCAGTGGAACGAACAGCTCCAGTGGAAGTTCATCCAGTGACTCTGATGCATATAGGAAGGCATTGAGTGAAATTATTGATACATTAACCAGTAACAATAATTCTTCGACAAGTACATTAAATCAGGTAGTTAACAGTCTTACGAATTAGTGAGAGAAATGAAAGGGCGAGACATCCGAAGGAGGCTGCCACTGGCAGGCTCTTTTGGTAAACAACATAAATGAAAAGTAGGAGGAAATCAGGAATGGGTTACAAGGAAACTTACGAAGCATGGCTTGAGGGAGCGTATTTTGATGAGGCAACCAAGGCTGAACTTCAGGCAATCAAAGACAATGACAAGGAAATTGAGGATCGTTTCTATAAAGATCTTGAGTTTGGTACAGCAGGATTACGTGGGGTAATCGGTGCCGGTACCAACCGTATGAACATCTATACTGTCCGCAAAGCAACACAGGGTCTTGCAAATTATATTTTAAAAGTAAATGCACAGGATAAGGGTGTGGCAATTGCCTTCGATTCCAGACATATGTCACCGGAATTTGCAGATGAATCCGCACTTTGCCTTGCAGCAAACGGAATCAAAGCATATGTATTTGAGTCATTAAGACCAACACCGGAATTATCTTATGCAGTCCGTAAATTAGGATGCACTGCCGGAATTAATATTACAGCAAGCCACAACCCGCCAGAATACAATGGATACAAGGTATACTGGGAGGACGGTGCACAGATTACACCACCTCATGATACCGGAATTATGGATGAAGTAAAGAAAGTAACTGATTACAGCACCGTTAAGACCATGTCCTTAGAGGATGCCAGGGCAGCAGGTCTTTATGAGACTATCGGCGCGGCAATCGATGATGCTTATATTGCAGAGCTTAAGAAGCTTGTGGTACATCAGGATGCCATTGATGCAGTAGGCAAAGACCTTAAGATTGTATACACACCATTACATGGAACAGGAAATATCCCGGTTCGCCGTGTGTTAAAAGAGCTTGGCTTTGAAAATGTATATGTTGTTCCGGAACAGGAGCTTCCGGATGGAGATTTCCCAACCGTAAGTTATCCGAACCCGGAGGCAGAGGAAGCATTTGCATTGGGACTTGCACTGGGCAGGAAAGTAGATGCAGACTTAATCCTTGCAACTGACCCGGATGCAGACCGCCTCGGTGTATATGTAAAGGATTCTAAGACGGGAGAATATCATTCCTTAACCGGAAATATGTCCGGCTGCCTGATTGGTGATTATATCATCGGACAAAAGAAAGCAATCAACGGCTCCCTGCCGGCAGATGGTGCATTTATCAAATCCATCGTATCTACCAATATGGCAGATGCCATTGCAGAATACTATGGCATTCAGTTAATCGAAGTATTAACCGGATTCAAGTTTATCGGTGGCAAAATCTTAGAGTTCGAAAAGACCGGAAAAGGAACCTATCTCTTTGGTATGGAAGAAAGCTACGGCTGCCTGACCGGAACCTATGCAAGAGATAAGGATGCAGTGGTAGCATCTATGGCGTTGTGTGAGGCTGCTGCATATTACAAGACCAAGAATATGACTCTTTGGGATGCAATGCTTGCCATGTATGAAAAATATGGATACTATAAAGACCATGTTGAGTCTATTACATTAAAGGGAATCGAGGGTCTGGCTAAGATTCAGGAAATCATGGATACACTGCGCAGCGAAACTTTAACTGAAATCGGTGGCTATAAAGTTGAAAAAGTACGTGATTACAAGAAGGATACCATTACAGACCTTGCAACAGGGGCAGTAACAGCAACAGGACTTCCAAGCTCTAATGTACTTTACTATGAATTAAACGATGCTGCGTGGTTCTGTGTAAGACCATCCGGTACCGAGCCGAAAGTAAAATTCTACATTGGTGTGAAGGGCTCATCCATGGAAGAAGCAGAGCAGAAATATGAAGTCCTTGGAAAAGCAGTTTTGGACAAAATCAACAAAATGTTATAGACCAAATTGTATGCCTTAATTTACCGTATTTTCCTTGACAAATAAAGGAAAAACAAGTATAAATATATTCGTAGGTAATCTTGGAGAGTGTAGACCTCAAGAAGAATTATAAAATCCAGAGGAGGAATTTTAACATGAACAAAGCAGAATTAGTATCAGCTATGGCTGAAAAAACAGCTTTATCTAAAAAAGATGCAGAGGCAGCTTTAAAAGCTTTCACTGATATCGTAGCTGAAGAATTAAAAAAAGGTGAGAAAATCCAGTTAGTTGGATTCGGTACTTTCGAAGTATCTGAAAGAGCTGAAAGAACAGGAAGAAACCCACAGAGCGGTAAAGAGATGGTTATTCCAGCTTCTAAAGCACCTAAGTTCAAAGCAGGAAAAGCTTTAAAAGATTTAATCAATAAATAAGTTGATAAAATGATTCTGATTAGAGGTGTAACGAAAGTAGAAAACTGCTTTTGCTACACCTTTTTTTATTGAAATTCGAAGGAGAAAGAGATTTATTTTTCACTTTTTTAAAGTAAAGCATGTACAGGAAAGAATGCTGCGTGAAATCAGAATGCGTGGTAATTTCAGGGCTGCGTTTTTTCTGGCAGAACCTGTCTTTCCGGTTGCTTTGACGGAATGCGGCGGTTGTCCGTCTGCTGCGGATACGACACTCAACAGTAAGGGCGGCTAGGCATTCTTTTGAAAAAAATGGCTGTTCCGGCAACCGGCGCAAAGTCGCATCCATGCTCCAATTGCGCCTCGCTGACACATCCCTGTGTCAGCGTTGTCGGTTGCTCCAAAGAATGCAAGCCGCCCTAACCGTCTCGTTCATGTATCCGCATGCAGACGAACAATCCACCGCATTTTGTCAAACATTGGAAAGACTGGTTTTATCAGAAAAGAAAAAACGCAGCCTTGCAATTACAACATTCTGATTTGGCAGGATTGTTTCCTGTACATGCTGTGATTGAAAGAAGGAAAAGATATCTGTTTTCCTTCGAATTTCAAAAAGAAAGAAGGTAAGCAAATGAGATTAGACAAATATTTAAAGGTAACCCGCCTGATTAAACGCAGAACCGTTGCCAACGAAGCCTGTGATGCCGGACGTGTCACCGTAAATGGCAAACCGGCGAAAGCATCCGTCAATGTAAAAGCAGGTGACATCATCGAAATCATGTTTGGCCAGAAGACAGTGAAAGTAGAAGTGGTTGCAATCGCAGATACCACCAAGAAAGAAGAGGCAGGAGAATTATTCCGCTATCTGTAAAAGCGTAAAAACGCATAAAAAGAGAAACAGTCTCATATATTTTGGAAAGGACTAACTTTCGGGTAAAGGAGTATGAGACTGAATGGAAGAATTGAAAACAGCAAAAGCACATAAAGTATTGCTGGCAAACCGGAAAAGTGCAAACTTCAGCGGAGTGCTGGATGTGCTTTCTTTTGATGTAAATGAAATTTTACTGGAAACAGAACAGGGAATGCTTCTGATAAAGGGAAATGACCTTCATGTAAACCGCCTGTCCTTAGAACAGGGGGAAGTGGATGTCACAGGGAAAATTGATGGCTTAACCTATTCGGATGTGGAAACCTATCACAAAGGTGGCGGAGAATCCTTCTTAGGCAGGTTGTTTAAATGATAGAAATCAGCCCGGAAATTTCCGGTGAAGCCTTAAGGTTCCTCCGGTTCATGCTGGTGGGATTTCTGTTAATCTTAGCCTTTGACCTGTTTCGGATTCTGCGCAGGCTGATACCTCATAGAACCGGAGTGGTTGCAGTGGAGGATATGCTGTACTGCATCGGAAGCGCCATATTTATATTTATTATGCTCTGTCGGGAAAATGACGGAGCAATCCGGGGCTTTTGCATGCTGGGCATGAGCGTTGGGATGCTGTTATGCAACTATGCCATCAGTCCATGGCTGGTGAAGGGAATCGTAAAAGTATTTAAGAAACTGTTTCAAGTAGTGGGGAAACCATTGCGGGCAGTATTTCGCATGGTGGCAGTACCCTTACGTTTCCTGAAAGGGAAAATCAGAAGATTATTACGAAAATTACAAAAAACGTTGAAAAAAATCCGTAAAACTATTAGAATGGTGTTATGTAAACTATAGATGAGGAAATGAGTATGACAAATAGTCGAAGAAAAAGAAAACAGAAACGAAACGGAAGAATCTGTATCTCTTTGATTGCGATAATGTTCTTGGTGATTATGTCAGTTCAGATTGTAAAGCTCTACCAGAAGGAGCAGGAGTATACTGCCAGAGAGAAGGCACTGACGGAATCTTTAGAAGATGAAACAGAACGTCAGAATCAGCTGGATAATTACGAAGAATATACCAAGAGTCAGGAATATATTGAAGACCAGGCAAAGAGCAAGCTGGGACTGACCCATGAAAATGAGATTATCTTCAAGGAAGACAAGAAGTAGAACAGCTTCGAAAACATAAAGACCATAGAAAAACTTAAAATAGACAAACCATTCCGCTTTTTGCCGAAAACTTTTTTGAAATGAGACAACGGTTTGACAAAGATTTCGGACAAACATTTCTATAATAGCTTCTGCTGTCACAAATGACAGGAGAAGGAGGAATAATGGAAATGAAGAAATTGAGAACGAAACAGGCGGTAATATGTTTTATAGGGGTAGCAGTGTGTAAATTAGGATTTGCAGGCTGCTACCCTTTTATCCCGGCATATTTTGCGGCAGCTTACCTGGAACGGGGCGGACGGCTGCTGCTGGGAATTGGAATGTTTCTTGGAATGGCATTTATGCTGCCACTGACACTGATGACAAAATATGTAATGACACTGCTGGTAACCATAGTAATCATCAAGCTGGCAGAATGGGTAAATAAAGGCTGTTATACCTGGATAGCTGCCTTTGGCGCAGGCTGTTCGGCAACCTTATTATCTGTATTTGGAGAAATGTTAAACGTAAGAGACGGAATGCGGACGGAAATGGCGGTCTTAGAAGGAGTCTTTATATTTGCAGCCACCATGGTGTTAAGCCGTATCATACATAGCTTCCTGGAATTCACATTTGTGAATCAACCAATACCGGAGATAAAGAGTAATGAAGAAGAAAAACTACTGACCTATGCAAAGTCCTTTCAAAGCCTTTCAGATATATTCGGGCGGATGAATGTGGAACATACCAGTTTCTCGGCAGAGGAAATGGGCAGGATGCAAAATGAGATAACCGGGAAAATGTGTGTTTCCTGCGACCAGTGCGCTCTTTGCTGGGAAAAGGATGACAGCCCCATGTACGGCTATTTGTCGTCACTGCTGCAATCTATCCGGGAGGCGGGAAAGACAAACCGCGATATTGAAAAGAAAATGGAAGAATATTGCCCCTATATGCAGGAAATGACGGCGGAGGCTCTTCGGATATTTGAAAAAGCTTCTTTAAATATGGCGTGGTACAACCGGCTGGTAGAAAACCGTGAGGTCATAGCCGAGCAGCTGGATGCCATGGCATATATCATGGAGGATTGTGCAAAGAAGCAGAAAAATATTACAGAAGAGTGCCGGTCAAATCTACAGGACATAGCTTACCGGGCAAGGGAGCGGGGCATAAAAGTGATTGATGAACAGCTCTGGGAAAAAGAAAACGGCCGCTGGCAGCTTGTGATGAAAGTCATGGTAAAAGATGGCTGTGTCACTACGAGAGAACTGACAAAGGCAGTAGCCGGAGCACTGAACCGGCGCATGATTCCGGAAAAGGATACCAAGACGCTGATTGGAAAAGGCGTCAATCTCTATACCTATGAAGAAGAGCCGCGGTTTCAGGCAATTTATGGCGTAGCCCGGATGGTAAAGGATGGAGCAGCCGTTTCCGGGGATAACTTTTCCTTTTTGGAGCCGGAAAGTGGAAAAATGGTCATGTGCTTATCGGATGGCATGGGTTCTGGAAGTCTTGCCTGCAAGGAAAGTGAAATGGTCATTGAACTGGTGGAAAAATTTCTGGAGGCGGGCTTTGATGTGGAAACGGCAGCCCGCATGATGAATTCTGCCATGGTGATGAAAGGGCAGGAGGATTTATTTTCCACGGTGGATATCAGTGAACTGGATTTATATGACGGAACCTGCCGTTTTTATAAAATCGGAGCGGCGGCAACCTTTATCCGGAGAAATGGCATAGTGGAATGTCTTATTTCCACCAGTCTTCCGGTGGGCGTGTCTTATAAACTGGATATGGAAAAAAGCGAAAAGGACTTATATAACGGAGATTTCCTTGTCATGGTATCAGATGGTGTGCTAGAATATTTACATGTGCCGAATCCGGAAGAAACCATGCAGGAAATCATAGAAAGCATTGAGACTAATAATGCAACAATTCTTGCAAAGCGCATTTTAGAGCGGGTGTTACTTTTTACCGGAGGAAAGGCGGCAGACGATATGACGGTGCTTGCTACCGCAATTTGGGAGAAATAATATGATTCCTGGTGTAGAATCTTTTCTGGAACAATATCATATGATTGAGCAGTCGGATGTAGTGGTTGCCGGAGTGTCCGGTGGCGCAGATTCCGTATGCCTGCTGCTGCATCTGCTGGAATTGAAAGAAAAACTTTCCTTTACGCTGGCAGCAGTCCATGTGCAGCATGGCATCCGGGGCGAAGAAAGCCTTCAGGATGCAGCATTTGTAGAGGAACTTTGCAGGCGGTATCAGGTGCAGCTATTCCGCTATGATTATGATGTGCCGGAATATGCAAAGCAGCATGGATATTCGGAAGAAGAGGCGGGAAGAAATTTACGATATGAGAGTTTTCACAAAGCGTTAGAAGAATTGGGTGCGCCGGAAGGGAAAATTGCAGTTGCCCATAACCGTAATGATCTGGCAGAGACCATGCTGTGGAATATGATCCGGGGCAGCGGCATGCGTGGCATGGCTGGAATTCCACCGGTGAGAGAAGGCATTATCCGTCCGCTTCTTCATACGGCAAGGGTGGAAATCGAAAATTATTTAAAAGAAAAAGGTGAAAGCTACTGTACAGATGCTACCAATGCATCTTTGGATTATACCAGAAACCGGATCCGTAATCAGGTACTTCCGGTGTTGGAGGAACTGAATGCCGGAGTTTATGCCCATATGGAACAGCTGGGGGATGACATCCGGAAGACACAGGAATATCTGTCTGCTGTAATAGAAGAAAAAAGGGCACAATATGTAGAAAGAGATTTCCGAAAGACGCAGGCTTTCCTGATAGCGGAGGAGCTTTTAAAAGAACCGGAAATCCTGTATACAAGCATTATAAAGGAGTGTATCTGTGAGACGGCCGCAAGCAGTAAAGATATTACAAGAACCCATGTAGAACTGGTACAGAAACTTTTTGCCATGCAGACGGGAAGAAGCGTGAACCTGCCTTATCAGGTGGTGGCAGAGCGGACTTATGGCGGTGTGCGTCTGCAAAAGTGTGAAAAACAACCGGAGCATAAAATTACAGAACCGGTAGGAATGCTTTCCAGTCAGTCTTCCAGTCAGCCGGTCGGACAACAAAGCGGTCAACCAGCCGGTTGTTGTGGGATTTTAATAGAAGAACATCCGGATTTTATCTGTCGGATTTATAAACGGGAAGAGTTACCGGAAGGAATTTCTAAAAAAAAGTATACGAAATGGCTGGATTATGATAAAATAAAAAATAGTCTTTTGATTCGGAACAGACAGCCGGGCGATTATTTTGTGCTGGATGAGACGGGCAGAACACAGAAGCTGAAGCAGTATTTTGTAAATGAGAAAATTTTAAAAGAGCAGCGGGACACTATTCCGTTGGTGGCAGACGGTGCTCATATCCTGTGGATTGTGGGATACCGGATCAGTGCATATTACAAAGTAAGCAGTACAACGAAGACGATTTTGGAAATACAATATTATGGAGGAAGAGAAGACAATGAGTGAGCAGATTCGTGTATTACTCTCAGAGGAAGAACTTGATCGTAAAATTGCTGAATTAGGAGAAAGAATTAGCAAGGATTATGAAGGTGAAAGCGTTCATTTAATCTGCATACTGAAGGGAAGTATATTCTTTACCTGTGAACTGGCAAAGCGTATTACCGTGCCGGTAACAATTGATTTTATGTGCGTCTCCAGTTATGGCGCGTCAACCGTGTCCAGTGGAAAAATCACCATAAAGAAAGATTTGGAAGAATCTATTGAAGGTAGAAATGTAATTGTCATTGAAGACATTATTGATACAGGAAGAACACTGCGTTATCTGCTGGATGATTTATCCACCAGAGGACCGAAGAGCTTAAAATTGTGTGCAATGTTAGATAAACCGGATCGCAGGATAACAGACGTTGCGGTAGATTATACCGGTTTTGAAATTCCGGATGAATTTGTAGTAGGATATGGTCTTGATTATGACCAGCGCTATCGCAATCTGCCATACATTGGCATTCTTGATTTGGGATAGGAAGGAGTTTGCGTGAAGAAATCATATAGAGGATGGGGCTTTTATATCAGTCTGATTGTAGTTGTGGTTTTGGTCTGGTTCTTACTGGACGGACAGCATCTGAATCAGGATGACTATAATTATGCCCAGTTTAAACAGGAACTGGCTGATGATGAGATTAAATCTGTAGAAGTGCAGCCAAACAGAGTTTATCCAACCGGAAGACTGGATATTGTCAAAACGGATAAGTCAGAAGAGACCTTATATGTGCTGGATGTCAGTGAGGCTCAATCGCTGATGGATAAGGAAAAATTTACTTCTTATGTGGTGAATGATATTCCGGCAGAAAACTGGCTGATGAATTTATTGCCGCTCTTACTTGTGTTTGGAGCAATGTTTATTCTGTTTATGATTGTTATGAACAATCAGGCAGCAGGCGGTGGTGGTGGCAGCAAGATGATGAATTTTGGAAAAAGCCGGGCAAAGATGACCACCGATGAGAACCGCAATGTAACCTTTGAAAATGTGGCAGGACTGCAGGAAGAAAAAGAAGAATTAGAAGAAATCGTAGATTTCTTGAAAGAGCCGAGAAAGTATACCAGACTGGGAGCGAGAATCCCGAAGGGAGTTCTTCTGGTGGGACCTCCCGGAACCGGTAAGACTCTGCTTGCCAAGGCAGTTGCCGGAGAAGCAGGCGTTCCGTTCTTTAGTATTTCCGGTTCTGATTTCGTAGAAATGTTTGTTGGTGTCGGCGCATCCCGTGTACGTGATCTTTTTGAAGATGCCAAGAAAAATGCACCATGTATCGTATTTATCGACGAGATTGATGCAGTGGCAAGAAGAAGAGGAACCGGTATGGGCGGCGGACATGATGAACGGGAGCAGACCTTGAACCAGCTTCTGGTAGAGATGGACGGATTTGGTGTCAACGAAGGAATTATCGTAATGGCAGCAACCAACCGTGTCGATATCTTAGACCCTGCAATTATGCGTCCGGGCAGATTTGACCGTAAGGTACATGTGGGGCGTCCGGATATTGGTGGAAGAGAAGAAATCTTAAAGGTACATGCAAAGAATAAACCCCTGGCAGAGGATGTGGATTTGAAACAGATTGCACAGACTACAGCAGGTTTTACCGGAGCAGACCTGGAGAATCTTTTAAATGAGGCGGCAATTGTTGCAGCCAAAGAAAACAGAAGTTATATTATCCAGAAAGATATTAAGGAATCCTTCTTAAAAGTAGGTGTCGGTCCGGAGAAGAAGAGCCGGATTATTACCGAGAAAGAAAAGAAGATTACCGCATATCACGAATCGGGTCATGCGATTTTATTCCATGTACTTCCAGATGTGGGACCGGTATATACCGTATCCATTATCCCAACCGGTGGTGGAGCAGCAGGCTATACGATGCCATTGCCGGAGCGTGATGAAATGTTTGATACCAAGGGAAGAATGCTGCAGCAGATAATTGTTTCCTTAGGTGGACGTGTGGCAGAAGAGTTGATTTTTGATGATATCACAACCGGAGCTTCACAGGATATCAAGCAGGCAACCGAGCTTGCCAAAGCAATGGTAACGAAATACGGATTTTCTGAAAATGTCGGACTGATTAATTATAACAATGATGATGACGAAGTGTTTATCGGAAGAGATCTTGCACATACCAGAGGCTATGGCGAGGGTGTGGCATCCAAAATTGATGAAGAAGTAAAACGCATCATTGACGAATGCTATGCCAAAGCAAGGACAATCATTCAGGAAAATAGTGATGTACTCCATAAATCAGCAGACCTTCTTTTGGAAAAAGAAAAGATTGGAAGAGATGAATTTGAAGCATTATTCCAGAGCGGAGCTGATGTTGTAACTGAGACAACGGAGGAGTAGAAGCCAAAGAGAAGGTTTTTTTCGAAAATGGGAAAAAGGTACTATACAAAGTGTACAAAAAGCATGTGTAACTTTTGTGAAGTTTGTGCACACTTTTGAATGGGAAAATGGTACTATAATTAACGTAAAAACCCCCCAATACATTATATATATAGTTTTTACTACACCCCATAGTAAAAATACCTTCTCCTTAAAAGGGCAGCCGATCGGTGGCTGTCTTTTTTTACTTTACAGGAAATTGCTTTCCTGTAAAGTAAAAAACGCTCCGCGAGGATGCGCACTGCGGCGTATAAGGTAGATGTCGCAAGCGACCGCCGCAGGCGCGAGAATGTGCCAAGGCACATTCTTTGTTACGCGAGTAATGAGGAAAAGAGCAGAAAAATGGTCAGACCAAAATAGAAGCCTAAAAAAGCCATTCTTTTGTGCAAAAAATAAGTGGTATTTTAGATATGAAATTTATGGGCTATACAGATTGAATAAAAGGAATGTGAATTTTTTTGGAAGTTTGTGCACACTTTTGAATGGGAAAATGGTACTATAATTAACGTAAAAACCCCCCAATACATTATATATATAGTTTTTACTACACCCCATAGTAAAAATACCTTCTCCTTAAAAGGGCAGCCGATCGGTGGCTGTCTTTTTTTACTTTACAGGAAATTGCTTTCCTGTAAAGTAAAAAACGCTCCGCGAGGATGCGCACTGCGGCGTATAAGGTAGATGTCGCAAGCGACCGCCGCAGGCGCGAGAATGTGCCAAGGCACATTCTTTGTTACGCGAGTAAACTTGTTCCCGAGCCTATCGCGGAAGTGAGGGAGCTTTTCCCTTACTTATCTCGCATAAAAAACTCCCATCCCTCAAACAGTGGACATCGGTCCCCAAACTGCCTATAATGAATCTTAAGAAAAGAATATTTCGATAAAGCTGACACATAGATGGGAGATACAACATGATAAAGGCAGCATTTTGCGATGATGACGATACGGTTTTAAAAGAACTGCAGAGCTTACTGGAGGAGTATCGCAGGGAGCGTGATTACAGAATAGATGCAAAAGTCTATCACAGTCCGCTGGATTTACTGAATGAAATGGAAAAAGGAACCCGCTTTGACATTTTGTTTTTGGATATTTTAATGCCGGGGGTAGATGGAATCCAAACGGCATCCGAGATTCGGAAGTTTGATAATAATATCAAAATTATTTTTCTTACTTCTTCTGTGGAGTTTGCGGTGCAGTCTTATGAGGTGAAAGCATATTATTACCAGTTGAAACCGATCGAAAAGGGCAGCTTCTATCATCTGCTGGATTCTATGTTAGAACAGATGGAAAAAGAGCATGGCAGTAGTATCGTACTGCGCTGTAAGACGGGAATTGCCCGGATTGCGTTAAAACAGCTGGAATACTGCGAAGTAATCCACAGGACATTATTGATACATCTGACCGATGGGACGGTATATGAATGCAGCGGCAGCATGGATGAACTGGGCCGGCAGCTTATGCCTTATGGAACTTTTATACGTCCACATCGTTCATATCTTGTGAATCTGGAATATATAAAGAATCTTTCTTATCGTACCATTACGATGTCAAGTCTTGTGGAAATTCCTATTCCAAGAGGGAAATACAATGAAATAAAGAGTGCATTTCTGAAAAATGCATTTGAAGATGGGCAGGTGACGTTATGAGCCTTTGGATGTCCCTTCTTAACAATGTGGCAGTCAGTGTTTTTGGAAGTGTGCTGGCGGCGTCCTTCTGTGATGCACTGGACCGGCGGAAAAACCGGATCATATTCTGGATATGCATCGCACTGATTCCAATTGCACAGGGGATTATTTACTATGTATGGGATGATGGCTTTTTGAGGCAGATTTATCCGCTGCTGGTACATGTTCCGTTGATTTTACTGTTATGTGGACTGACCGGTAAATTGTTATGGCCGTTTTTCTCTGTGATGGCAGCCTACCTGTGCTGCCAGTTACGACGCTGGCTGGCACTTCTTACAGTGGAAATTTTGGGCGGAGGAGCATTGATGCTGGATGCGGTGGAATTATTGATTACCCTGCCACTACTGTTTGGACTGCTGCATTTTATGACGCCGGCAGTCCGTTATATTTCCTGTTATTCCAGAAAAATGCAGTGTCAGTTTGGTGTGATACCGGTGCTGTATTATGTATTTGATTATCTGACAAGAGTGTATACAGATCTTTTGTCCAGTGGGGCTCCGGTTGTCGTGGAATTTATGCCATTTATCTGTTGTGGAGCGTATCTTGTGTTCCTGTTGTATAACTTTACAAAAGGACAGGAAGAAAACCGGATGAGGGAGATTCAAAAAAGCCTTGATATGCAGGTAGCACAGTCCATGCGTGAAATAACGGCGTTACGGGAGTCACAGAATCTGGCCAGCCGTTACCGCCATGACCTGCGTCATCATTTACAATATCTATATGCCTGTTTGGAGAACCATCAGATACAGAAGGCAGAGGATTATATATCTGATATCTGTAATGAGCTGGAACAGCAGAAGGTGATACAGTATTGTGAAAACGAAGCTGCGAATCTGATTTTGTCATCCTTTGCAGGAAGGGCAGAAGCGGAAGGAATTGTAATGAAAGTGGAAGGCGGCATGAAAGCGAAGGCGGTGATAAGTGATACTGACTTGTGTGTGCTATTGTCTAATGCCCTGGAAAATGCCATCCATGCCTGCAGGGAAGTACAAAAAGAGGGAAAAGAAGCCAGAATAGAAGTACAGATTTATGAAAAACAGCAACAGGTATTTTTACAGATAAAGAACTCCTGTGCCGGAGCACCAATCTTCGAAAACGGAGTCCCGGTTTCAAAGAAAAAAGGACATGGTATCGGAACCCGGAGTATCTGTGCCATTGTGGAACGCTATGGAGGGGTATATACATTTTCGTTGGAAAAAGAGTATTTTGTACTCCGTCTGAATCTGTCAGAAAAGAATGTCGATTCAGTACATTTTACTGCCGTTTGAGACGTGAATCTCCTGCTGGATAAGAAAGAATGGTAAAATATATCTAAGTCGAGGATGACACACAAAAGACAGGAGGAAGATAAAAATGAAGAAAATAATTTCATGTTTAGTGGTATTAACCATGTGCATTTCACTGGCTGCCTGCGGGGGAACGGATAAACAGGCTGCAATTGATGCATTCAATAAAGCAAGCACATCATTCAATGAAGTAGCGAATGCCATCAATGCGAATCCGGATGCATACGACCAGGATGTGATTGATACCATGGTTGAAATGGCAGATGTCTTACAGCAGCACAAAGAGCTGTTAGAGGGAGACACTGAAATTGAAGAAGACAAATTAAATGAAATGATTGAATGGTATGGTACCGTAGAAGAATGGGTATCAGACGTAAAGGCGGAGTTAGGTATATAATAGATTTCATAGAGTTACTTCTTTAAGAGGGGACGGATACGGAAAATGTATCCGTCCTTTTCTGGTTGTAATCTTTGGAACTTTCGTATATTATAGTAATAAAAATAATTATTTAGAAACGAGAGGCTTGTTGTAAGATGATGAAGAAACAGCAATCGATTTATGAATTGAACAGAATTCAGCAGTATATTATGCAGATGCGCCCGATTCTTAGAAAACGCGCACTCTTTTCTGATGGAACAGAAGATTATCGTAGTCCGGCAGAACCCAAAGCCGGAGAGCTGGTGACCATTCGTTTTCGTACAGCAAGAGATAATGTAGATGCAGTCTGGCTTTGCACAGAACAGAAAAAATATTTTATGGAAAAGACTGAGTCAGAGGGGCTCTTTGATTATTATTCCGTAGAAATCCGTATGACAGAGGAGCATTTCTCCTATTACTTTGAAATTGAGACGGGAATGCTTCGCTGTATCTTTGACCGCTATGGCGTGAATCAGACACCAAGACCGCAGTATAATTTTGAAATTGTACCGGGCTTTTCCACGCCGGACTGGGCAAAGGGGGCGGTTATGTATCAGATTTTAACAGACCGTTTTTACAACGGAGATACTTCTAATGACCCGTTGACGGATGAATATTTCTATATCCGTACTACCAGTCAGAAGGTAGATAACTGGGAGAAATGCCCGGAGAATTTTTCGGTAGCAGAATTTTATGGCGGAGATTTAGAGGGCGTGAGAAAGAAAATGGATTATCTCGCAGAACTTGGAATAGAGGTGATATACTTCAATCCACTGTTCGTTTCTCCGTCCAATCATAAGTATGATATTCAGGATTACGATTATATTGACCCGCATTACGGCAAAATAGTGGTGGATGAGGGAGAACTTTTACAACCGGGTGACCGCAATAACCAGCATGCCAGCCGCTATATCACCCGCGTGACGGATAAACGGAATTTGGAGGCAAGCAATGAACTTTTTGTAACGTTGGTGAAGGAAGCGCACCAGAGGGGCATCCGTGTCATCCTGGATGGAGTATTTAATCATTGCGGTTCCTTTAATAAATGGCTGGATCGTGAAAAAATCTACCGTAGTGAAGCAGGCTATGAACCGGGAGCCTATATCAGCAAGGACAGTCCGTACAATGACTTTTTCCAGTTCCATGATCAGAATGCATGGCCGGATAACGGAAGTTACGATGGCTGGTGGGGACATGATACATTGCCGAAGCTTAATTATGAAGATTCAGATACATTACACGATTATATTCTGCATGTGGCTGCAAAATGGGTTTCTCCACCTTATAATGCCGATGGCTGGAGACTGGATGTCGCGGCAGATCTGGGACACAGTCCGGAATATAACCATCAGTTCTGGAGAGAATTCCGTGATGCCGTAAAGAAAGCCAACCCGCAGGCGGTGATTTTGGCAGAACATTACGGCGACCCGAGAGACTGGCTGGGTGGAGACCAGTGGGATACGGTTATGAACTATGATGCCTTTATGGAACCGGTGACATGGTTTCTTACCGGAATGGAGAAACACAGTGATGATTTTAAACCGGAAAATATTGGAAAGTTTGAGAACTTTAAAGGCGCTATGAAGCGTTATATGGCAAGCTTTTTGACACCATCGCTGCAGTGCTCCATGAATGAACTTTCCAACCATGATCATTCCAGATTCTTAACCAGAACCAATCATAAGGTGGGCAGAGCGGAACAACTTGGAACAAAAGCGGCAGAAGAGGGCGTCAATACAGCAGTTCTCCGGGAGGCGGTTGTTATTCAGATGACCTGGCCGGGAGCACCTACCGTTTATTACGGTGATGAAGCCGGACTATGTGGATTTACAGATCCGGATAACCGCAGAACTTATCCGTGGGGCAGGGAAGATAAAGAGCTGATTCGTTTCCATCGTGATATCATCAAAATCCATAAAGAAAACCCGGCACTTCGTACCGGAAGTGTGAAATTTTTAAATGGCGAGGATAATCTTCTCTGCTATGGAAGATTTAACCGGGAACAGCAGTTTGTCATTATTGTAAATAATGATGAAAATATCCGGCACATTGATTTGTCTGTATGGGCAGTGGGGCTTCCGAAGTATGGAACTTTAGAACAGATACTTTTTACCAGTGAAAATGGATACTCCATTTCTTCTGTCAGCTATGACATCGTCAATGGAAGACTGGATATTACATTGCCAAAGCATGCAGCTGTCATTCTGAAGAGAAAGAATTCGGAAGAATAAAAAATGGCAAAATAAAAAATGCAAAAAATGCATAAAAACGCCTTGCACACAGCAGGGCGTTATGCTATAATCTATATTCGTCAGGACAATTAAGGACTGATAAATGGGCAGATTCCCGAGTGGCCAAAGGGGACAGACTGTAAATCTGCTGCAAATTGCTTCGGTGGTTCGAATCCACCTCTGCCCATTCTCGTTGTGGTTATGCAATGAGAATTTTTTTATGTAACTATAAAAAGATACTTGCCCGCGTGGCGGAACTGGCAGACGCGCAGGACTTAAAATCCTGTTGTGGTGACACAGTACCGGTTCGATTCCGGTCGCGGGCATTAAAAAAGGAAGCGGTAACCGCTTCCTTTTTTTATAACTCTATAAATAGTCCTATTCTTCTTCTTCTGCCTCTTCTTCACGCTCTGCACATGGAGCAGTAGATGCTCTTGTAATAAGCTGCGGACGCAGTAAAGTCATGCTGACGGAGACATGATTAATAAGGTTGCTCAGAGCAGCATATCCACATTTGCCGAGCTCGGTTCTTTCCTGACGGACTGTAGTCAGTGGCGGCTCTAAGAAAGAAGAAATCGGCAGGTCGTCAAAACCAACCACACTGATATCATCCGGAACAGAAAAACCTCGAAGCCGGCATTCTGTAATGACTCCGGAAGCAATCAGGTCATTACCGCAGAGAATTGCTGTTGCTCCGGCAGCAAGAAAATTCGGTACATGATATTTTGCACTGTCTGCAACATAGTAGCCATGTGCAACCATATCTTCCTCTACTGGAAGATTGTGGGATTTCATGGCATCTAAATATGCCTGATAACGTTTCTCACTGACCATGGAATAGAGAGAACCGTTGAGGAAAGCAATCTTTTTGTGCCCAAGCTGATAGAGATGGTCGATTGCAGATTCAATTCCTTCAAAGTTATCTGTTCCCACATAGCACACATGTGGATTCTTCTTAATATAATTATCGAAAAGAACCGTCGGAATGGAGGTGAAGGCAAGCTGCCGCATCCAGTCATCATGGAGAGCAAAGCCTACCAGGAACCCACCGGAATAACCGTTCTTTAACATATAAGTATCATATTTTTCGGTCATCTGGAAAGCGGGAGTAACCGGAACTACACTGACGGACCAGCCATTTCGGAAAGCAGCCTGGCGGAAACCTAGGATGATTTCGTATCCGAACTGGTTGGCTGTTTCATATTCCATATTTTCTATAAAAAGGCAAAGCTTCTTGTTTTCATCCTTTTTCATCTTCTTGGACTGATATCCCATTTCTACAGCGGTATCAAGAACCATCTGCCGTAAATCTTCGCTGATATCACTGGCGCCGTTTAATCCTTTGGAAACAGTGCTGACGGAAATGCCGAGCCGGTTGGCAATATCTTTAATTGTGACCATAACAAGCCTCCATAAATCTGGTATATTTTAAGAAAAATTATATCAAAAACTTTTTATATTCTGTATTATATAGAATTTGCATGACAGGTGCAAGTACTGCAAAATAATATTTTTCGAAAAAAACAGGGTTTTGAATAGCAATATAACCAAAAAAACAATGTGAATTCCGTCAAAAATGGCAAAAATAATGTTAAAAGGACCGTTTTGTTTGACAAAAATGTTAAAAAGACGTAAAATAACCTCAGATACGAAAATTAACGAAAAGCAAAAATAAAAACCGATGTGGGGGAAAAACATTGGAGGCAAAGAGACTAACCAGAGGAGCAGGAATCCTGATGGCAATAACAAGTCTTCCGTCTGATTATGGAATCGGAACTCTGGGTGATGCAGCTTTCAATTTCGTAGACTTACTTGTAGACCTGAAACAAAGATACTGGCAGATACTTCCAATTGGTCCAACCAGTTTTGGAGACAGTCCGTATCAGTCAATATCAGCATTTGCAGGAAATCCGTATTTGATAGATTTAGATGACCTGGTTCGCGACGGTCTGCTTATGGAAAGCGAGATTCGAAGCTATAACTGGGGTGCAGATGAGAAAGATGTTGATTATGCCAATCTTTTTGAAAACCGCTTTCAGATATTAAAGAAAGCATTTGAACGGTTTGATACCGCAAAGCCTTCTTTCCGGAAGTTTGAAGAAGACAATGATTGCTGGCTGGCTGATTATGCATTGTTTATGGCAGTCAAAGGAAAAGAAAATAACCGGGAATGGATGGCATGGGAACCGGGAATCAGAAACCGTACACCGGAGGCATTACAGGAATACACAGAATTATTAAAAGAAGAGATCCTGTTTTGGAAGTTCTGCCAGTATAAATTTTATGAACAGTGGAAATTCTTAAAACAGTACGCAAATACAAGAGGAATACAGATTATTGGGGACATACCGCTGTATATGGCTATGGACAGTGCCGATGTGTGGGCAGACCGGAAGCTCTTCTTATTAGAAGAAGACGGAAGCCAGCAGCATGTAGCAGGCAGTCCGCCGGATAATTTTTCGGAAGAAGGCCAGAAATGGGGCAATCCCGTATATGACTACTCCTATATGGAAGAGCATCAGTTTGACTGGTGGAGGCACCGGATTGAGAAAAACGCAGCATTATATGATGTAATCCGGATTGACCACTTCCTTGGAGTTGTGAGGTACTATACGATTCCGTTTCAGGAAAAAGATTGCTGCAATGGAAAATGGAATAAGGGTCCTGGAAAGAAATTGACAGATGTGATGGAAGAAAGTGCCGGTGACTGTAGAATTATAGCAGACAATGCCGGAAGTGCCATCGCCGGAAGCAGAAAGCTTCTTGCAAGAATTGGATGGCCTGGAAGTAAAATCCTGATGTTTGCATTCGATGGAAATACAGGAAATGAAAATCTTCCACATAACTTTGAAGAAAATAACATAGTGGTATATACCGGAACACATGATAATGATACCATCGTTGGTTATTTCCGGGATAAGACAGAATATGAACTGGCTTACCTCTATGAATATTTAAATATAGGCTCCAAGGAAGAAATTCCGGATGCCTTAATCCGTCTGGCTTATTCAAGCATAGCGGATGTGGTAATTATTCCGATGCAGGATGTTTTACAGCTTGGCAATGAAGCCAGAATGAATCAGCCATCCACAGTCGGACAGAACTGGAAATGGCGGGTAGGAAAAGATACTCTGAGCGAAGAACGAAGAGCATGGGTTCGTACCATTGCGGCAGTATACCGCAGATGAATTTTATATGATATAGAACGGATTACCGTTTTATATAAATGCTTAATCGAAATCACATTTTTAAGGAGGAAGAAAATGAAAAAGAAAGCATTATCATTATTTCTTGTAACAGCTATGGCAGTATCCATGGTAGGATGCGGTAGCAAAGACGCAGACAAGAACACAGAAAAGAAAGATACTGAAGTAGCAGCAGCAACAGAAAAAGAAGCTGCAGCAGAAGATGAAGCTTGGGAGGGTGACTTAACAGTATGGAGCCCACAGGAAGATCAGGATACAAACTGGCTTCAGGATCAGTGCGAAGCATTCGCAGCTGAGCATCCAAACTGGAAAATTAACTTCAACTATGGCGTATGTCCAGAGGGTGAAGCAAAAGACAACGTAACAAAAGACGTTGAAGCAGCAGCAGACGTTTACATGCTTGCTAACGATAACATCCCGGATCTGGTATCTGCAGGCGCATTATCAGAGCTTGGTGGAGATTATCTTGGATATGTAACATCTACAAACTCTGATTCTATCCTTGCATCTGTTACATACAACGATTCAGTAGTAGCATTCCCATTTACTCCTAATACATGGTTTATGTACTACGATAAGAGCGTATTCTCAGAGGATGATGTAAAGAACTTTGACACAATGTTAGAGAAAGCTGGAGAAGCTGGAAAGAAAGTTTCTTTCAAATTAACTGATTCCTGGTATATCGAGGCATTCTATGTAGCTAACGGATGTACATTATTCGGTGATGGAACTGATACAGATGCTGGTATCGACTTCGGTGGAGACAAAGCAGCAGCAGTTACAGAGTACTTAGTAGACTTAGCAGCTAATCCTAACTTCTTAGTAGATGCTGATGGATCTGGTCTTGCAGGATTAGGCGACAGTGTAGCAGCATTATTCTCCGGAACATGGGATGCTGAAGCAGTTAAAGAAAAACTTGGCGACAACATGGGTGTTGCAGCTCTTCCTACCGTTACAATCGACGGAAAAGAAGGTCAGATGAAATCCTTCATCGGATCTAAAGCAATCGGTGTTAATCCTAATGCTGAGAACCAGCAGGTAGCTATGTCTCTTGCAGCTTACTTAGCAGGTGAGAAGGCTCAGACAGCTCATTATGAAATGAGAAACCTCCTTCCTTCAAACATCAACATCTCTTTAGCTGACGATCCAATCGCAACAGCAGTTACAAATGTTATGACAGATACATCTATCATGCAGCCATTATGTAAAGAAATGAGTAACTACTGGTCACCAGCAGAGAATATGGGTAAAAATATCCAGTCTGGCGAAGTAACAAAAGACAACGCTGCTGAGAAGACAGAAGAAATGAACACAACTATGAATACAGACGTTGCTGAATAAGCAGAAGATGTAATTGGAAGTTCATTATAAGAATTCCTAAAACAGCGGTTTGGAAAAGAACCGGGGACTCCAGGATACCGGCAACGGTACCCTGGATGTCTTACTATAGAGAGTATAGGAGGCCCATAGCGTGAAGAAGGCTGCTACAAAAAAGAAAAAAGCAAAAGAGTTCCAGACACCATATACTGTTACTGGTGCGTTAGTTAAGGGAAATGCAATTACTAAGCTCTCCATGTTGATCATGGGCTTGGGCAATATTGCGCATAAACAGATTGTAAAAGGTCTTATGTTTTTGGCAATCGAGGTTGCGTATCTTTATTACATGATTTCTTATGGATTCTATGCAGTTTCCATGCTGCCATCACTTGGATGGAGAGAGCGGGAAAAGGTATGGAATGATGCAAAGAGTATTTATGAATATCAGGCTGGTGATAATTCACAGCTTATCTTACTTTATGGAGTTGCAACATTATATATTACCTTCATATTTATCATTGTATGGAGGGAAGCAGTAAAAAGTTCATATAAATCAGAACTGCTGGCAAAAGCAGGTAAGCATTTAAACACATTTAAAGAAGACTTCAAGAGTTTGTTTGATCAAAATTTACATAAATTACTGTTAGCACTCCCACTGATGGGAATTTTGATCTTTACTGTTTTGCCATTGATTTACAATATTTCAATGGCATTTACCAACTACAGTACATCTGGAGAACACTTAGTGTTATTCGACTGGGTTGGATTTGCTACCTTTAAGAAAATATTGAATATTGGAGACAGTATTGGAAAACAGTTCTATTCCGTATTAGGATGGACCCTGATTTGGGCTGTATTTGCAACAGCATTAAACTATATTTTCGGTATGATTCTTGCAATCATTATCAACCGGAAAGAAACAAGAGCAAAGGGATTCTGGAGATTCTGCTTTGTATTATCCATTGCAGTACCACAGTTTGTATCCCTTCTGATTATGAGAAGTATGTTACAGCCAACCGGTATTGTTAACACACTGCTTATGAAATATGGTATTATTGACACAGCATTGCCGTTCTTTACCAAGGCAATGTGGGCAAGGGTTACAGTTATTGTAATCAACCTGTGGGTAGGTATTCCATATACGATTCTCCAGGTAACCGGTATCTTACAGAATATCCCGGCTGAGTTATACGAAGCAGCAAAGATTGATGGTGCTAATGCTGTCCAGACTTTCTTCAAAATTACTCTGCCATATATGTTATTTGTAATGACACCGTACTTAATTACACAGTTTACAGGAAACATCAACAACTTCAACGTTATATACCTTCTGTCCGGAGGAAATCCTACTCCGGTGGATGCAACCGCAGGAAAGACAGACCTTTTGGTTACCTGGTTGTATAAGCTGACTGTTGATAAGAAATATTTTAACCTGGGTGCCGTTATTGGTATTATGACATTCGTGGTATTGGCTATTGTTGCCCTGGTTACTTATCGAAATACCACATCCTACAAAGATGAGGAGGGATTCATGTAATGAGTAAGCAGAAAACAGCCACATCAGGCGCAAAAGTACGTAAAACATTTGTAAATGTTTTGATTCATATATTTCTTGCAATATTAGCATTTATCTGGGTACTTCCGGTATTCTGGGTAGTACTTACAAGCTTCCGTGCGGAGAAAGGTTCTTATGTTGAGACCTTCTTCCCGAAGACTTATACTTTAAACAATTATGTTAAGCTATTTACAGATACCAGTATTCTGAACTTCCCGAAAATGTTCATGAATACATTGATTATTGCAATCTTTACCTGTATCATTTCAACCATCTTTGTACTTTCAGTATCTTACTGTATGTCAAGAATGCGTTTTAAAATGAGAAAACCGTTTATGAATATTGCAATGATTTTAGGTCTGTTCCCATCCTTCATGTCCATGATTGCGGTATACTTTATCTTAAAGGCACTGGGATTATCCGAAGGATCCATGATTCGTATTGCGTTGATTATTGTATTCTCCGCAGGTAGTGGTGTTGGATTCTATGTAGCAAAGGGATTCTTTGATACCATTCCAAAATCATTGGACGAGGCAGCAATCATTGATGGAGCGAGCAGATGGCAGGTATTTACTAAGATTACCATTCCACTTAGTAAACCAATTATTGTATACACCATCCTGACTTCCTTCATGGGACCATGGATTGACTTCGTATTTGCAAAGGTTATTTGTGGTGCAAATGCAGACCAGTTTACCGTATCTATCGGTTTATGGAAGATGTTAGAGAAAGAGTATATCAACAGCTGGTATACATGTTTTGCAGCAGGTGCTGTAGTAATATCTATTCCTATTGCTATCCTCTTTATGTTTACACAGAAATTCTATGTAGAGGGAATGAGTGGAGCAGTAAAAGGCTAAATATTACAGCCGTTTAAAATGTTTAAAAGAGAGGCAGGCTTTTGCCTCTCTTTGTTATATCAGTTGATAATGAAGGGTGTGGGATTCAATACTTCATTGTTCTGCATTTGAAATAACGTTATTTTCCAGGCAGAATGCTCCAATTCTAAACAGCACATTTTTCTTTTCTTATTATCATCTGTCTTTCCAATGTTTGACAGAATGCAAGTGGTTGTCCGGCTGAATACGGATACCATTTTGTGACTGGTTAGGGGCGCTTGGAATTTCATCTGGCAACCGGCAACGTTGGCACAGGACGTGCCAACGAGGTGCAATTGGAACACGGATGTGACTTTGCACCGGTTGCCGGAATAGATGTAATGTAGATTGAAATTCTTAGCGCCCCTTACCGGTTGCATGAGGTATCCGTATCAGTCGGACACCCACTGCATCCAGTCAAAGCAATGGCAAGACATCTGAAAATCAGAAAAATGTACTGCCAAGAATTGAGACACATTCTGTCTGAATGAAAATACCTGTTATTTCAAATACAGAACAAAAGCATCGCATTTACATCACCCCTTCATTTCAACGTAATAAGAAAGAGAAGAAAAGGAGAATCATATGAAAAAAAGACTACAGGCGTTACTTCTTGCATTGTGCCTTACCCTTGGAACTATAGGTGCCGGCTGTGGCGGCAGACAGGATAACAATGCTGCGGGAACAGAGACTGCTGCGGCGACAGAAACTGAAAAGACCGCAAGTGTGGAAGACTCTGCTATGGCAAAGGCAAATGCAGGAGAACTGAATATCATTGATGATAAATACCGCACCTATTATGAAGTGTTTTTATATAGCTTTTATGACAGTGATGGAGATGGAATCGGAGATATCCAGGGATTAATTGATAAACTGGATTATATCAATGATGGAGATGACAGTACAGATACAGACCTTGGCTGTAATGGAATCTGGCTGATGCCGATCATGCCATCACCGACCTATCATAAATATGACATTTCTGATTATGAAAATATTGATGAGCAGTATGGAACTATAGATGATTTCAAACAGTTAATCGAAGCATGCCACAAGCGCGGAATCCGTGTGATTATTGATTTCCCGATTAACCATACATCGTCCAAGCACCCATGGTTTACACAGGCAGTGGAATATCTGGAGGGATTAAGTGACGGACAGCAGCCGGATAGCAGCGTTTGTCCGTATGTAGATTATTATAACTTTACAACAGATCAGTTAAGCAGTGTGTATTATAAAGCTGGCAGCAGCAATTGGTATTATGAAGGAAAATTCTGGAGTGAAATGCCGGATTTGAACCTTGACTGTGAAGCAGTGAGAGCTGAATTTGATGAGATTACATCCTTCTGGATGGATCTTGGGGTAGATGGTTTCCGTATGGATGGTGCCAAAGAATATTTTTCAGATAATACCACAGAAAATGTGGAAGTCTTAAAATGGTTTAATGATATGGTAAAGGCAAAAGATGAGAATTCCTATATCGTGGCAGAGGTCTGGACGGATCGTGAGACATATGCAAAATATCTGGAAAGTGGAATTGATAGTGTATTCAATTTTGATTTTGGAGATGGCGATGGGATTATTGCCAATGCAGTAAAAGGAAGCTCAGAGTCCGGAGCAAAAGGATATGCCAATGTCTGTGGCAAAATGGATGAGCTTTTAAGCCAGTATAATGAAAATTATATTGATGCACCGTTTTATACAAATCATGATATGGCAAGAGGTGCCGGATACTATAGCGGCGAGTATAAGGCTGCACAGATTAAGACTGCCGGAGCCATGAATCTTATGATGAGCGGTAATGTATTTCTTTATTATGGGGAAGAAATTGGTATGAAAGGCTCTGGAAAAGATGAAAATAAGCGTGCACCAATGCAGTGGTCCTCAGATGCATCTGCAGAGGGTATGTGTAAAGGGCCGGATGGAATGGAAAGCATTAAGATGACAAATGGAAGCTTGGAAGACCAGCAGGATGACCCGGATTCCATTTATAATTATTTCAAACAGGCAATCCGCCTGAGAAACCGTTATCCGGAAATCGCCCGTGGTATCGCTGCAAATGTAGAGAATCTTTCTGATAAGAATATAGCAGCAATTACCAAGACATATGATGGTAAAACCACATTACTGGTATTTAACCTTTCCCAGGAAACTCAGAAGGTTGACATTTCAGGTGTAGATTTAGGCGGAGAAGGTACTATCGGCGGAATGCTTCTGACCGGAGAAGATACAATTACGCTGGATAATAATGAACTGACACTGCCATCTTATTCCATGGCACTTATTACCGTAGAATAAAGCCGAAATGCATAAAAACGGAACAGAGTTATCGTACCACCGGAATAAAAAAGAAAAAATGAAAAAAGCAGGAAAATTGTCTTGACAACCCCTGCTTTTTCCGATAAAATAATCAGTGCTGTGAGTGCTTTACAGCACAAGCCCAGTTAGCTCAGTTGGTAGAGCAGAGGACTGAAAATCCTCGTGTCTCTGGTT
>OHTV01000008.1_pt1 | contig 146255 bp, 146 predicted proteins | sample 1579041 | NCBI WGS metagenome assembly OHTV01 (sample SAMEA3879583, study PRJEB24766) | human gut metagenome | biome: human-associated habitat; feature: feces | place: USA | collected 1985/1987
GGGGGGGGGGGGGTAAGCATCAGAAAAACAGACGAATCAAAGTTGTATTTGCTCATTTTGTGCCTCCGCTCAGATATACTGATAGCCCTCGACGGTGAAGCTGCTGAAAGCATAGTAGCTAGGATAGCTATAGCTGATCTTTCCGTTCGAGGCAAAAGTCACCGTTGCGTAGCGGCCCGAAGCGTCAGAGCCGTTAGCGTAACTACTCTGTTCGATGGTCGTGGTGCCCGTGCAGCCTCGTGCGATCCGGACGTCCTTGTAGGCCGTTTCCCTCTGCTTGACGATGATATAGTCCACCCCATCCGGCGCAGTAACGCTCGAACTTCCGGACTTGCCCATCGCCGCGCTCCAAATCAGCTTGCCATCCATGTACATCATCCTTTCTTTTGTTTTCTTGCTTACGCCGGGGACGCTTACGCTGCCTAATGCCATATTCCGTTCTCCTTATGCTTCCTGCGTCCCGAGCACCCACTCTTTAAGCTGCTCATCGGTCAGGGCGCTCTTGTACACGACGCACTGGTACAGCGTGCCGTCCCAGAAGTTGTATTTCGTGCCATCGCTCTTCTGGCGTGCGCCGAGGATAAGGCTCTTGGTCACGGGAGTGTCCATTCCCTTGACAACACCCCAATGAGACACATCGCCGTTGGGCGGGCGAACTGCGTTGAGGGCACCGCTCTTCATCCGGATAGCGAGTTTGCATTTCTTCGCCTTCAGCTCCGACACCGTGCAGAGGGTCGGGCCAGCCGTGTATACGTTCAGCTGCACCTTTCCACCATAAAGAACACGCAGGTCAAGACCCGGCTGCGAATCGACCTCCTCAGCACAGTTGAGCAGCGACCACACGGAGGCAGTCTCGGTCATCGTCTCCGCAGCGTCTGCCTCAAACAGGATGGTGAAGGTAGGAGCCGGATCAACGACGTCGAACAGCTTCACACCGGTGTCGATACACTCGGCAGCGGTGGGGGTGAAAGTCTTGGCGTTGGGCAGTACATAGGCCGCCTCAATAGCCGGGAAGGGGTTGGCGTTCTCCACCGCAGTCACCGCGCAGGTGACGGGCTTGTCTCCCACCGCAGCCGTGATGGTGCACTCTCCCGCAGCCGCCGCAGTCACGGTGACGCTGCTGCCGGTGGTGCCCGAGAGGGTCACAACGCCTTCCGGCGATACGCTCCACGTCACGGTCTTTTCGGTAGCCTCAGCGGGCAGGACGGAGGCCGTCAGAGTATCCGTGCCGCCCTTGGTCAGAGACAGTGCAGTCTTGTTCAGGGTGACGCTGCTGACCGGCACGATCTCGCCACTCTCGCCCGCGATGACGAAATTGCCCGCCGTGCCTGCGTTGAGCGGATGACCGTCAGCATCGAAGCGCAGGTCGATCTCGGCGTTCTCGCGGTACTTCTTGATCTCGTCCAGCGTAGTGTAAGAAGCGTTCGTGAACAAGATGAGCTCTTTCATCTTGAAGCCGGTGGCCTTGGTGGCGTGGACACTGCCGGAGGCCAGTGCTGCAGCCAGAGCGGCTCCGTTGGTGTAGTTGGTAACGGGCGTGTCGTCTGCGCTGGTCTGTACGTTGAAGCTCAGGATGCCGCTGTTCGGTGCAGCCTTGACAGTGGAGGTCTGCGAAGCCCAGAGAACCGCACCGCTCGGGTTGGCAACGCCGCTCATCAGGTAGAGGAATGCAGTAGATGCCGGTTCGTCCTCCTTGAAGCCGGTGTTGACATACGTCACGCTGTAGAGCGTCGTGTTGCCCTTTTCGTCCGAGGTAGCGTCGGTGGTATGCCAGCGGACAGTCTTGTAGTTCTTACCATCTGCGCCGAAATCCAGCTTGATGGCTTCCTGTCCGGTCTGGCCGCTGAGCAGGCTGGAAATAAGGGGCAGCACTTCGCCTGCATTGACGCAGTTCGTGTCCACATCGAAAGCCGCATACAGGGTGTGCTCTGCGGTGAGGTTCGGCATGGGGATGTAGGCGACGGTGTTATCCAGTGCCCACTCGCCCTCGGTGTAGGTGGGCAGCTCCGAAGCCTCCACCGCAGTCACCGCGCAGGTGACGGTAAAGCTGCCACAGGTCACAGTGATATTGGCCGTGCCGGTCTTGAGGGCGGATACCACGCCGTCCTGCGTGACCGTGACCACATCCTCCGCATCCGAAGTCCAGACGACGTCGTCGGTCGTCCAGTAGGGCTGCGGGAAGGCCTTGAGGTAGGTCCTCATCCCCTTGCCACACTTGGCGGTCACGCGGCTCAGTTTCAGACCCTCGCAGGGCACAGGCACCAGCTTTACCGTGATCTTCTGGGACGCCGAGAACATACCGCAGGAAACCGTGACGTTGGCGGTGCCGCCCTTCAGCGGGCGGTATGCGCCGTTCTCTCCGGCATCCAGAACGCCGTCCGCGTCCTCCCACGTATAGACGACCGGGTCGGTGCAGTTTTCGGGGGAGATGGTCACGCCCAGACGGGTATGCTTTTTGTACTGCTCCGTGTGGGTCTCTTCCTCGAAAGCGACGCCGGTGCACTCGAAAAGCTTTTCCGGCGCGTTGTTGAAGAAGTTGTTCTTGCGGTAGATAAGGCCCTGAATGGTATTTTCCAGATGGGTGTAGCGTGCTCCCTTGATGGTGATGATGTTGTTCTGCACGTACTGGGGGCCGCCGCGCATCTCGTACTGGCGCACGTCGCACTCTTTGGCGAAGGTCAGGTCAAACTTGTTATCCCGGATGGTTCCTGAGTTCCAGTTGTTGTGGAAGATGGCACCGCCCTGTGCGTCTGCGGTGATCTCCATTTTGATCTGGTTGCCGACGACCTCGCCTGCGCCGGACATCCATGCAGCGCCCGCGTTCGTGAGTTCCACGACGTTGTCCCGGACGATGTCGCAATCCCAGAAAAGGCCGTACAGAGAGCCGTGGAAGACGTTGCCGACGACCTCTTTGGTGCTCGAAGGCCCGTACCCGCATTCCACGTCGAAGTAATTGTTCCGCAGCGCACCCATCCGGTAGCAGATGCGTCTTCCGCCGTCTCCCTTCAGGCGGATGCGGCAGTTCTGAATGACCGTGCTGCCATCCTTGCGGTCATTGCCCATGACCAGCAGGGGATTTGCACCCTTGGATGCATCTGCTTTTTCCATATCATCGGGCTGCTCTAAGTAGAGGTCGCAGTTGTCCACCACCGTGTGGGTGGCGTTACCCACCATGCGGAACAAAGTGTTGCAGCGCTTCACCCGGATGACGCAGTTTTCCATCCGGACATCAGTGCGGTTGTCATTACTCTGGCCCAGTGTAAGGAACCATGCGGGGTAGAAGCCCCGGGCACGGTACTTTTCGTCGTCCACCTCGTAGAAGTTGCAACCCGAGATGAGGACATGCTCCATGGTGCCGCCCCAGCCCCAGACAGCAAAAACTTCATCGCCGCCTGCCTTGTAGAAGTCGCAATGCAGGAAGCGGATGTTCGAAGAACCATAGTCCTTCGCCCAGTTGCGCACCCAGATGCCGCCCTCCTTGCAGGCACTCAGCTGCCGGAAGACGTTGTTCTCAAAGAGGAAGTCATGGTTAATACCATACAGGTCCATACAACCGCGGTTCTGGGTGTTGATGTCGCAGTCAAAGACGCAGTTCCTGACCTCCACATCCCGGCTGCACTGGAATCGCAGCATGGTGTTGCTCTGGCAGGTGTCCGCTGCACGGAAGGTCAGGCCATCGATCCGGATATGCTGCACAAGGTCGGTCTTAGACCCGACGACAAAGATGCCGGGACGGTCCTGCTCCTGCTTTGCCCACTGGATGTCGCTCAGCAGCGCCGCGCCGTTGCCGTGGATGGTCAGGTCGTCTTTCGGGTTCAGCACTTCCGTAAAGCGGTAGGTCGCCGTACTCTTCAGCTCCAGCGGCTGCTTCTGCTCACTCGCCGCCTGAATAGCGGCTTTCAGAGCCTCCGTATCATTCGCCACGCCGTCGCCCACCGCACCGAACTGCTCGGGGGTAAGGGCATTGCTGCTGGCGGCAGGGCTGGAAGGCAGCGCATTGACCGCCTGTGTCACGGTCTGGATGCCCTGCTCGATGCGGGTCATGTCCTCGGCGTGGATCTTGGTCTTTTTCTCGACCCATGTTTTGGGGGTATAAGACAAACTCATATCATGCCTCCTGTTGATTTTCTGCGGTCATTTTTCCCAGCAGCGTCACCTGCATCAGGATGTCCTGCTCCGGCACCTCTTCGGCCCAGAAGGTGATCGTGCCGTCTTTCGTCTCGCATACGCCTGCGATGCCTGCCGCGATGGCTGTGTTGAAGCTGTCGAGGGCGGGCACGGCTTCGGGTCTGCTGGACTCTCGGGCGGCGCGAAGCTCGGCGGTCTGCTTGTAGGGGTAGCTGGGAAGGTCGGTGGACTTCGCCCATCCGCTGGTCGTCAGGGTGACGGGCCAGATGCCGAGATAGCCGCCGGTGTAGCTTTGCAGCAGCGCATCACAGAGCGCCGCCGTCTCCTTGGCCTTTGCCAGCGCCTGTGCGCCCAGCGCATTCACCGGGATGCCGGTGACGCCGTCCCGCATGAGGCCGCAGAGGGCGGCGTCGGCGCGGGTGTCGGTGATGTCGGCGGTGGTGAGGGAAGTCTGCCCCGCCGGTCGTGCGACCTCGACGAGGCAGAGGTCGTAGACCATCTCAGTGCGGGAGATGTCCGGGGCCGTCGGCGAGGAGCCTGCGGCCCCCTGCAAGACCTGCAGGGTGGTGGTGCGGCTGGTGGCGTCGTACCGCAGCACGATGCGGTCGATGCGGGGAAGATAGCTGTCCGCCTGCGGGAGGGTGAGGGTGGTGTCCTCCCGGGCGGTGACGCTGAATCCGGCCCACCGGCTGGGATGCAGCCACGCCCGACCTCCGCTGACGGTCACGCTGGTGCCCTCTGCCGGGGCTACAGCAAAGTCCTCCTCCGTGGAGAAGACGCCGCTGGTGCGGGTGGAAAAGTAGGCCGCAGCGTCCTCGGCGTCGTAGGTGATGCCGCCCAGAGGGTAGGTCACGATGCCTGCGGTGCTCAAAATATCGCCTCCTAGCTCTTGTGCCAGACCGGTGTGCCCAGCCGCGCAGTGCGGGTAGTGCCATCGGTCTGGCTCTGGATGATGATGTCGGCCACCCGGACGGTGGCCTTGTAGCCGAGATCCGGCAGGGAGCAGAAGCAGACGTCGCCCGGCTCGAGGCCGTCGGCGTCCAGCGTCATCTCGATGCTGCCGATGCGCAGCTGCTCGAGGAGCTTCGACGCGCCCCGGTCAGCCAGCTTCTTGAGGTAGCTGTCGCTTTTGACCGTCTCGCCGCTGTCCTCGTCCGGCTGGATGTCCCGGGCGTCCACGATCATCTCCCGGCGCTCCGCTCCTTCAGCCTCGGTGTCGCCTGCCCAGACCATGGCCCGCTCCTCGCCCTCGCCCGCCCCCAGTACGAGGGCGACGTTGGCATAACTGCCGTCGCCGAAGGCCCAGCTGGCCTCCCGCAGGCTGCCCCACTTGGGCGAGAAGCGGTTGTTGGGGTCTGCGGTGGGCCGCCAGACCTCGAACATGAGTTTTTTCGCTCTGTTTTTACCCATGAGGACGACCCGGAAGCCGAGGTCGCAGGCTGCACCCACCGTCTTGAAGTAGTCGAAGAGGGTAGTCCCCGAGGTCTGCTGCTCGAAGGTGGTGTCAAAGCCCTTCGGCTCGGCCACCTCCAGCTTGGGCCATGGGGCCGCCGCCTTGGCGAGGGCCAGCATGGCCGCCTCGGCGTTCTCCTTCTTGATGGCCGAGACGCTGACCCGCTTGGTGAAGATCCACGTGGCCGGATAGCCGGTGACGACGAGGTTGGCGTCCTCGTTCTCGTTGGAGCGGTGGCAGATGCGCATGGGCACTTTGGTCACGGCGTCGGTGCGAACGAGCCAGCGGCCCTCCCGCAGCAGTTCCATGTTCTCGGGTGTAGGCCGCACCTCGAGGGTAAAGCTGCCCTCGGAGTTGTACGGCTCGTCCCAGTACACCGACACCCACACGCCGATGTTCCCGAGGCGTGCAAGGGTGGTCTCGTCCAGTACGTCAAAGGTCATTTCATCACCTCCGGCAGAATGCCCACCACCATCGGGTAAAAGCTCACACTGACCTGCAGGCCCGCCTTGCCGCTGTCGGCGTCGGCGGTCAGGACGTTGTCCCCGGGGTGTAGCTCGGTGAGGTCGGAGTCCTCGTCCAGCAGGGCGAAGGCGTTGGACTCGGTGCCGTCCCGGGTGAGCTTGACGGCCAGACGGTCGGTGGTGGTGCGGTAGATCTCCAGTACCTCGCCCGCTTTGAGCGTGGTGTCGAAGCCGATGTGCTCCCCGGTGACGCTGTTACGGATGGCGGGGTTGACCACAAGCCCGGTGGAGCGGAGCTTGGCCGTGAAGGGCACCGGCAGCGCCCCGGGGTTGCGGATGTTGAGGAAGTAGCTCTGCCGCCACTCGCTGTACTGGTGGCTGTCGTAGCAGACCGGGAACGAGAAGCGCGGGATGAAGCCGCCCATCTCGGCGCGCTCCTCGCTGAGGCTGTACCAGTAGGGTTTCGGGCGGTAGAGCATGAAGTCGAGGCGGGGGTACGGGTGGAGCTGGACGGTGTAGGGGGTCTTTTGCAGGAAGAACCGGGAGAAGTATTTGTCCCCGAAATAGGCCGTGCCCGAGGTGAAGAAGGGCATCAGCTGCAAAAAGCGGTCAGCCTGCACTTCACCGTCTGCGCCCCAGAAGTCCGCGATGACCTCATGGGTGACGCCCTCCACGCTCTGGTCCTCCACGGTGACGCCCTGCTGGTTGACGCCCTGCGCCGTCTTGAGGGTGACATCCACGCCCGAGATGTTGTCCATCTGGTAGGGGATGCCGTAGTCCCAGCCGAGGTCGAGAACGGCCCCGGCGTCCGTCACGAGGCGGAGATGGTCTTTGCGCACGAGTGGATGACCTCCTTTCAGTGCTTCTCGGCCTTGGCGCGGTCAGCCTCCCAGCGTGCTTCGCGCTGAAGGTCGGCGGCGGTGTGGGCCTTGGAGTAGATGTTCTGGGTGATGTTGGTGTCGCCCTCGCGGTAGCTTCTGGCCGCAGCGGCGATCTGCGCCGTGCCGGATGCTGCCACCCGGTTGCTCACGGCCGCGTTGTCGCTGAGGACAAGGGCGTTGGCGCTCTTGACCAGCTTGGCGAGGCTCTTGTTGATCTCGGTGAGCTTTGCGGTGTTGGCGTCGATGGTGTCGGTGAGCTTGTTCGACTCGTCGGTGATGCTGGGGGTGTCGAGGTCGAGGCCGGAGCTTCCGCCACTTCCACCGCTGCCGCCAGAGCCGCCGGAACTGCTGTGGCTCCCGCCCAGCTTGGAGACGATGGCTGCGATGGCGACGCCCAGAGCGACAGCGGCAGCGGCCACCACGAGGCCCGCCGGGATGCCGAAGAGGGTGGATTCCAGCGCTGCGCTGACGGCGATAAGCATTCCTTCGACGGCAGCGCCGATGGTGCCGATCATGCCGGCGAAGCCCGCGTAGATGGCGGGGAACATACTCATGAGGCCGCCGGAGAGTCCGGTGCTGATGGCCTTGGCCGCAGCGGCCAGCGGGGTTTTGAGGGCACCGAAGACGCTTTTCAGGGTTCCGCCCATCTTAACGGCCATGGAGGATATGTCTCCGAACTTTCCGGTGATCCCCTCAAAAAGGCTCTGGCCGATGCTCCACGCCGCCTGCGCCAGACTGCCCGCCGCGTCGCCGAGGACGCCGTTCAGCCCGTCCACCAGCGAGAGGGCGTAGTCGGTGAGCTGCTGCTTCTGGTCGGCGGTGAGGCCCGAGTAGAGGGCGGACGCCGCCCATTTGCCGATGGAAAGCCAGTCTCCGCTCTTCACCGCGTCCCACAGGGTGCCCACCGTGCCGAGGATGCCCTCGTTGGCGCGGTCTTTCAGCTCAGACCAGAGGCCGTCCAGTGTCTTGGCGGCGCTGTCCTTGATGGTCTCGGCCACCTGCTCGGTGCCGTCGGCGGCAATGGTCTTGACGGTCTCCACCGTGCGGAGCGCCCCGTCGATGACCTTATCCTGCGTCTGGGTGATGACCTGCTGTTGTTCGGTGGTGCCGTCCGCGAGGGTCTTGGTCACGGTCTGGGTGGTGGTCTTGACCCCGTCCGCGAGGGCCGTGGTGGTGGCCGTCACGGTGTCCACCACGTCTCGCACGGTCTCCATGGTTTGGCTGACCGTCCGCTTGCCGTCTGCCGCGATGGTCTCGACGGTCTTGATGTCCTTGAGGACGCCGTCCACCATCTGACGGCTGGTGGAGGTGATGACCTGTTTCTGCTGGGTGGTGCCGTTGGACAGCGTCTCAGTGACGGTCTCGGTCGTGGTGGTCACGCCGTCCTTGACCGCCGTGGTGGTGTCGCTGACGGACTTGATGATGTCCGCCGTAGCCTTCTTGGTGCTCTGGGCGGCAGAGGTGGCCGCAGCGGCAGCAGCGGTAGCAGATGCCGCCGCGCCGGAAGAGCCGGAACTGCGGGCCGCGTCAGCTTGAGACTGTGCGACCCGCTCATTGTGCTTGTCGAGGCGGCTCTGGCTTGCCTTATCTCTTTTCGACTGCTGATAGCTGCCGATAGAGTCGGAATAAGCCTCGTTGTAGGCATCTTTTGCTGCACCGAGGCCGTTTTTCAGAGAGCCCAGCGCGGCGGCTGCACCCTTGATGCGGGCCACCAGCTCATTGATCCAGTCCACCACCGAACCGATGACATTCGAGGCTGTCTTTTGAATGGCCGAAAATGCTGAATCGACAGCAGAGCGGAAGGCCTCGCTGGTGTGATAGGCGGTCACAAGCCCCGCCGCCAGAGCGGCCAGAGCGGCCACCACAAGCCCGATAGGGTTGGCCGAAAGCACGGTATTCAATGCCGCCTGTGCCACTTGCAGACCGGTAGCTCCTGCGGCGGCAGCTTTATGGGCCGCAGCCATCGCGGTGGTGGCAGCGGTATGCAGCGCCGTGATAGCTGTAGCTGCCGCCACGGTCGCCTTATAGCTCAGCACTGCCGCCGTGACGGCCACGACTGCCGCCGTCAGGACGCCGATGGTCTCCTTGAGCGCGGCCATTTTGGCGTCGTCCTCGGTGATGGAGACGACCAGCTCGTTTGCCTTGACGAGGATGTCCCCGAGAGCCGAGAACAGCCCGCTGGTCAGTTCACCGGTCAGCGCGGCCACGTTGTCCTTCAGGGTAGACAGCCTGCCGTTGAAGGTCTGGCTGGCCTCCAGCATACCGTTGTAGAACTGCCCGCCCTCGCTGGTGGCAGCAGCCACGGCGGCTTCCAGCTCGTTGAAGCTGACCTTGCCGTCCGAGATGCGCTTGTAGAGGGCGCTCATGCTCTCGCCGGTGGCGTCGCAGATCTGATTGAGCGGGTTGAAGCCCGCGTCGATCATCATGTTGACGTTTTCCAGCGTGACCTTCTGGGCCGAGGACATCTTGCCGTAGGCCCGCACGAGGGTCTGGAGCTTGTCCGCGTTGCCCAGCGAAATATCGCCCAGTTGCTTGAGCACACCGGTGGTGTCGTCCGCCGCGATGCCGAACTGCAAGAGGGTCTGGGTGCCCTCGGTCAGGTCGGACAGGGAGAAGGGCGTGCTTGCGGCCATCCGGCGTATCTCTTCCAGCTTCTCGGCGGCAAGCTGTTCGTCGCCCAGCATGACCTTGAAGTTGGTCAGATAGCTTTCCATCTGGGCGTTGTAGTCCAGACCGGACTTGACCACGCTTTGCAGGCTGGATGCAGCTTTCTTGGCAAAGTCCGCGATAAGCTGGCCTGCGGCCACCGTCCACTTGCTCGTGGCTTTCCCAGCCGGGTCGCTGTTGAGCTTTACTTCGCCGGTAATGCAAAAATCTGCGGCCAATGTGTCCACCTCTCTTTACGAAAAAAGAGCGCAGGCACAAAAGGCACAGACTCAAAGTTTGATCTCTATTTCCCGCTTACAGGCGGGGTTTTTGCATTTGACCCAGATACCCTCCGCGCGGGCCTCCGGGATGGCCCAGACCGGCAGAGGTCGGCCGCACAGAGGGCAGAGTACCGGGGCGCGGTCAGCGCCGGAATCGGGCCGCAAAGGCTTCGTTGCGGTCTTGCAGGGTGACAATGCGACCGCCTCCTTTCCGCAGGGCAGCGGGCAGGGCGAAGCGTTCCTTCAGCTCGGCACGCCGCTCCCGCTCTGCGCCCTGAAACTGCGCGAGGTCAGCCGTCCGGAACCCGATGATCTTCGCCAGCTGGGTCTCCTCGGGCAGGTTGGACATGAGAGCCTTGAACCGCCACCAGTGCAGCCTTGCCCGGGTGAGGTCGATGCCGTAAGCCTGCTGGAACGCGGCCACGATGGCGGGGCCATCGGTGACGTAGTCCAGCGCCAGCTCCTCGGTGCGGCTGCTGCCGGGGCGGTCGGCCACCTCCTGCGGGCCTGCGGTGTAGAACTCTACCAGCGCCTTGAAAGCGTCCACCTCTTCCTCCTGCGGGACGGCCACGCGGTAAAACCGGCGCATGGTTTCCCGGGCCAGCTCAGGCAGGCCCTTTTCGTCCTCCGGGAGGCGGAGATACTGCCCGTTGAACCAGATCATAGGCCGGAAATCCCAGTCGATGGGCCTGCCTGCCCACGCGCGGGGCAGCCTGTCCAGCAGGATGTCAGCCATTTTCCAGAGCAGCCAGCTCATCCAGCAGCTGCTTGCGGCGTGCGGCCTTGTCCACCCGCTCCACCATCTGGGCGGCGGGGACAGCCTGCGGGTAGAAGCCCTCGCTCCGGGACACCGGCTGGCCCGGATAGCTCACAGGCGGCTTGTGCTTCTTGTCCTTCTGGCGTTTCTCGGCCCGGCGCTGGGCGCGGTTCTGGGGTACTGCTGCCGGGCGGGAGTACCGCGCCTTTTCGGCGGCTGCGGCCCGGTTGAGGTCGTCGAGGATGTCGTAGATCCGGCCAAGGTCGTTTTCGGTCAGACCCAGCCGTGCGGAGGCCCCTGCGCCCAAGATCTTGTCGAGGCCGCGCATGGAAACGCGGGCCTGTGCGCGGAGACGGTCGCCGAGGCGGACATTCTCCCGGTCACAGCGGGCCGTCTCGGCCTTGGAGTCCCGGGTCATCTCGTCGATGGCGTCCTCCAGACGGTCGAGGTCGTTGGCGTTCAGAAGCGAAAAATCAAATTCCTGACCACAAATGTTCATGTTGTCCTCCTGTTACACGCCTACGGTGGCATAGCCTGCGACGGCGTCGCCGACCCGGGAGGTCGCGTTCTCTTCGGTAAGGTAGTTGAATGCCTCCGGGATGCCGATGCCCTTGAAGTCGGCGGCAAAGGTCGCATTTGCGCCTGCACTGCCGCCCACATCGCTGGTCAGGATGAGCGCGCCCTCGCCCTTTTCGCCCTTGCCGGTGCGAAGGGAGAAGTAGAGGTAGGGCACCACGACGCTCTGGCCGGAGCCGAACGCGATCCTGTGGGAGAGCAGAAAGTCCTGAAAGGCGTCGCCCACGTAGCGGTCGCCCTGAATGGAGAGGGTGCGCTGGGTGCTGCCCTTGGTGGTGACAGAGCCGGTGCGGATGTAGGTGTTGTCCGTGGTGGTGGCGTTCAGTGCGCCGCTGTGCTCCCGCACATGGTCGGCACAGACCACCCAGTTTTTCACGTCGGTCTGGCTGGCCTCGGTCTGGACAGCCAGCAGGAAGTCGTCGGTGGTCTCGACGCCGGTATAGTCGGCGCTGGGGGTCAGGCCCGACAGCTTGACGGCTTCGGTAACAGTCATAAGAAAACTCCTTTCGATTCAGCCTTTGGGCTGGTAATACTCCAGCCGGAGCTGGAGCTGCATCCGGCAGCTGCCCGACTCGGCGGCGACGATGTAGCCGCTGGACGTCACCGAAACGCGCAGCGGCTCTTTGCGACCGCCCAGCCGGGGCAGGTGATGCCGGTCGTTCTGGGCCAGCACCCACTCGGTCAGCTGCTCAAAAAAGCCGCTGTTTGCGATCTGGACGCTCTGGGCCTCGCTGTAGTCGCGGCGGCTGACGAAGATGTAGCTCTTGGCGAGGTTGCGGCCGGAAAAGAAAACAGCCGTCACCGGGTCGGTGGGGCTGTCCTCGATGCTGAACTCTGCTACAGGCTCCGGCGAGAGGCCGGAAATGCGGAAGGTTGCGCCGTTTTCGCTCTGCTCCTCGGCGATGAGGGGGCAGGTCTTGAGCCACTCCCGCATGGCCGTGATGGTGGCTTTCTCGCTCATAAGTGGCCCATCCCTCCCCAGAAGGTCGTGACGGCCTTAGTCCCGAAAAAGGCCAGCGCCTCGCCGTAGTCAGCCAAGGCACGCTGCCCCCAGTAAGAGCCGCGCAGACCGGTGTCTCCCCGCAGGTCGGTGCCCTCGGCGTGGAGGTAATACTGCCTGCGGGCATAGGGGGCGTTGTACACCAAAAGACCCTCGTCGTACTTGGAGGCGGTCTGAACGCTGTTTTTCAGCTGGCCGGTGTCGAAGGGGACGTAGCTGTCGATGAGCCGCGCGGCTTCCTGCGCAAGGGCGAACTGGGCCTTTTGCAGGGCAACGGTCTTTTCTGCGCCGAAGTCGGGGCGCCAGCTCAGCTCCATCCGGATGCCGTCCACCTGATATTTCAGGCCGTAGGGCTGGTCAAAAATGGGCTTGGACATGAGGTGTCAGCTCCCTTCCACATGAAAATGCGGCAGCGGGACGCCCCGGTCGTCCGAGACATCCGCTACCGTACAGCAGATGTGCGTTTTTTCGAGGGCGGCGTATTCGGCCTCCGTCAGGCTGCGGACAGTGCCGCAGAGGAGCTTGCTGCCCCGCTTGAGCGTCCAGTGCGCGGCTTTTTCTGCCGGGGGCAGACGCGCCCACTGGGGATAGGGCAGATAGCCCGGCGCAGGCGGGAGGCGGATATGCACCACCCTCTGGGGGTCGCCGGAGGCCGAGGTGCGGCGCGTTTCCCGCCAGCTGCACCCCGTGAGCACCTTGCAGACCGGCTGGTCGGCTTCGGTGGCCGTGTCGTGCAGCAGCATGATGACCGTGACGGGCGTCTGCATCAGAAACACCCCCGATACAGCAGGCCGTGCGGGTCACTGCCCAGTGTGTTGGCGAGGATGGCCTGCGCCTCTGCCGCCAGCCGTTCGGCCAGTGCGCCGGAGGTGAAGGTCATGGACACGCCATCGTTGGAGACACTGGACACGCCGGGCGGCGTGCAGGCGCTCTGCACGGCGTTCGCTGCGTCGATGATCTGGATGCAGGCGTCCGCCAGCGCCTCTGCACAGCCTTCGCACGCTGCGGCATGGCCCTCGGCCCGGCCAAAGGTCATCCGGTCGATGAGCCGGGACGCCCGTGCGGCCAAGGGGGCAAAGGCAACTTCGTCCAGCGTGCCACCAGCGGCTGCATACTGGTCATAGGTGCAGTAGAGCATGGAGCCTCCTTATGCCGCAACAGCCGAACCAGCGGTCAGGAAGGCGAACGGGACTTTTGAGCGGTCGGCGTTCATGCGAGTCGCAGGATTGGGCAGCGCCCAGCCCATGCGCATCACAACGCGCAGGGCCACCATATCCTGCTGGGCCAGATTGTAGACGATCTCCTTGGTGGAAGGATCCTGAATCACGCCCTGATCCAGCAGCTTCACAGTGACATCCTGACGGATGGAGTACACCAGCTTCTTGAAGTTGCCCGCGATCAGCTGCGCCTTGGAGGCATCAAAGCCGCCGTTCTCGGGGAAGTACAGGGGCGCACCGTCCAGTGCGTAGGTGGTCGCGCCCTGCATATCCGAACGGAACAGCGGACGGCCGTTGGTATCCAGCAGACCGCGCAGCTCCGCCTTGGCGGTCAGGTCGCCCACCACAGCATCCACGCCGAAGCCGCCAGCCTCGACCTTGGAGAACAGGCCGTCCTTGCCCAGCAGCTTAGTGTAGTCGATGGGGCCGGTGACTTTGTTCTTAGCGGCCAGAGTCAGCACGTCAGTCGTCCACTCAGTGGGACGGTCGCCGCCAAACAGGACGGCGTTGTCGATCTTTGCACCCATGGCCTCACGGACACGGGGCTGGACTTCGCCCATGATGTCAAAGGTGGAATCTGCCAGAACGGCCTCGGGCACAGGCACGATAACGGCCAGCTCGGCAGCGGTCATGTAGACGCTGTCCCATTCCTGTTTGCTGGTCTTCTTCATGCCGGTGTCGCCGTTGACCCAGTAGGCCAGCGGCAGCATGGACAGCACCGGGATCTTGGTCTGGTTGGAGGTCATGTTGGCCAGACGGGTGCCCAGCTGCATCACGATGGAGCTTTTGGGCACGTCCTGCTGGATGGTGTTCACCAGCTGCTCCCGGATCAGGGCCTCGGCCTTATTGCGGGCGATTGCATCAATAGCCATAATAATCAACCTTTCTGGCCGAACGCTGCGCGGAATGCAGCATTTGCGGCCTCATGTGCGTTTGCGGGCTGGCGGCTGCCGCCCGGTGCGGATGCGGAAAACTGCACCATGCTGCCGTCCGGCAGAATGGCGCTGGGGTCTGCGGCCTTGAAGGTCTTGACATAGTCATCAAAGCCAAGGATCTCGCCGTCCTTCATGGCGAAATTCTGGGCCTTGGCGTCGGTCAGGAATGCCTTGCGGGCGCTCTCGCTGGAAAACTTCAGCCCGGAGGCCTTCCGTTCCAGCGCGTAGCCCTTTTCGAGGGCGGCCACCTGACTGGCAGCGTCAGCCTTGGCCTGTTCTGCCTTGGCCTTCCACTCGGGGTCGTAACCTTCCAGTTTGCCGTTTGCGGTGTTCAGCTGCTCGGTCAGGGTGGACTTTTCGGCCTTGAGGGTCGTGATCTCGTTGGCCTTGGCCGTGATGTCCGCGCCGTGCAGGTTCATGATGCTGTCCAGCTGTTCCGGCGTGATGCCGGGGATGATCTTGCTCACATCTTCACGTTTCAATGTTGAATGCTCCTTTCCGGTCAATATAGGCAAATGGATCCGTTCGGTTTTGTAACGCGGTTCGCCTTCCGCATGGATCCCGGGCAGGGTACGCGCTGCCCGCCGCGATGGCACCGTATGCAGGACTCGAACCTGCGACAGCCGGTTTTGGAGACCGGTGCTCTGCCAGCTGAGCGAATACGGCATGAAAAAACCACTATGGAGCCTTTTCGGGACGCATAGTGGTTAAATTGGGGGATTTCTGTGAATGACTTTTACGGTTTGATCTCCACACTGGGCAGGATGTCGGTGTGGAAATAGAGCTTGTAGTGGTACGGGTCGGTATGGGTGCCGGTGATGTCCTCCACCACATACATGGTGTAGTCGTTCAGGTAGATGTAGTTCTTGCGGTAAGAATCCGGGCCGACTTTTACTGTGCAGACAAGCTCGTTGTTCGAGTTGTTGGAGATGGACATGTAGCCCTCGGCTTCCATGATGACCTTATCGGTGCGGGCGTTGTAGACGGTGATCTTGCGCTCGCTCTCGAAATAATCGGCCTGCTTGGAAATGTTATAGTTGGCCTTTTCGGCTTCACTGGAACAGCCGCACAGCAGGATGGAAACGGCCAACGCAAGGGAGAGAAAAATCTTTTTCATGGTTCGTTCCTTTCTGAAAAATGGGCAAACAAAAACCACGGTGCGGTGTGCATCGTGGTCAGAATATAAAGGTCATTCAACCCCGGGAGGAAGTTTCCCGATTCCTTTCAACGCATTATATGCGGCGCGAGAGGCAAGCTGGGCAGGCGGTGCAGGACTGTCCAGCATATCGCACATCTCGTCGTATTTGTGGTCAATCGGATGTTCAAGAAGCCATTTCTGCATTTCGGCAATACGTTCCGGTGTAAGCCAACTACTCATAGAATTTCACTCCGTTCTTTTGAAGTTCTCCAATGGCTTGCCAGACAAGTTTTTCAGCCTGTTCAAGAAGCTGTTCGTCGGGCAGTTTTGCGCGAGGGATATTTTTCAGCTGGTCTATTTCGGCGTTCAGTTTCCAAATAATGCCTTTCGTTGCAATGGCATCGTAATCAGCGCCTTTCTCAACCGCATACACATGGCCATTGTGTCCAATAGCGGTCAACAATTTCAAATTAGACTTGTTTGCAAAATTGCTCAAATCGCCATTGGAGAAAATTCCACAGGCAGGATGAGTATGAATCGCAACATAAGGTTCACTCGGGTTTGGAAGCTTGACGGTATGCCCATCGGGATCCCCCATGACATCCTGCGTCAGCGGCTTCATGTGAAGGTCGAACAAACGACCCACCTCAACCCCGGAGGGTTGTTTGGATGCCGTCATCAACAGGCGCTTGTGGGCGTTCTGAAGCTGGCGCTGTCCGGAACTGTCCAATGTTTCGCAAACAAACGGCTTGACGCTGGCAATTGATTGCATTGTAACAGGTTGCGGCTCAATGCGCAAGACCTCGTTCAGCGCGGTGACTTTCTTTGCCGCCCACGCTGCCTTACTGCTGGCGCTCCGCCCAAACCCATGCACGCTTGTCCGGGCGCTGTCCACTCTGCCGCCGGTGGCCCGAGTGAAGTCTGCAAGGCTCTGCCGGGCCTGCCGGAGCTTCACGGCGCTGGCGGTGGTGTCAGCCCCGGCGGCGTCCTCGGCCAGATACCGGCGTTTCCACTTGCGGACGGCCCGCTCCCGGGCGCGCTGCATCTGGCTGATCTCGTAGCGGGTGTATTTCTGGCCGTTGTACTCGATGTCCCGGGCGTTGAGGGCTTCAAGGCTTTCCTGCGTCCATGCGGGCGGGCTTCCCAGTTCCGGGAACACCACGAAGAAGGTGTGGCGGCAGTTCCAGCCGCAAAGCCCCGCGCCGGTGCCGTAGCCGGTGGCCGACTCGAAATCCTCATAGTGCTGGCCCAAGTAGTCCGCAGCCCCGCCCCGGTGGTAGCGCTTGCCCTGCCACACGGCATGACTGGGGCGTGCCCCGCCGTGAGCCGTCACCTCGACGAAGCTGGCCCCCATCTCGTCCATCCGGGCCTCCTGCAGCTTTGCGCCAGTCTGATTCACACCGGTGAGCACGGCACGGCGGCAGGCCACCTCCAGCGTGTCTCTGTGACCGCTGGGGTAGGTGACGTAGGGCATGGAGTCGGCAAGGCCGTCCACAGCACGCTTGACGGCGGTTTTGTAGTCGAACGCGCCGCTGCTCACTTGGAGCCATGCTCTGTCCAGCGCCTGCTCAAAAGCCCCGGAGACGGTGTTTGCCGTGGTGGCGGTAAGGTTGGAGAAGCTGCCTGCCGTCTGCCGATAGCCCGCGTTGAGCAGGTTCTGCAAGGGAGCTGACTCCTCGAAGGGCGTCGGCTCCTTGCCGTAGTGGTAATAGATCTCATCCTCGGCTTCCAGTGCGGCGGTCGCGGCCTCCTTCATCAGGCGGCGGATCTCGGCCTCGCTCTTGCCGGTATACCGGGCCAGCAGCTTCACCACATCCTTGCGGACGGCCTCGGTCTGCTGGTAGCGCCAGAACTGCCAGTTGGCCGTCGGCGTCAGGGCGTCCATCTTGCCGATGCGCCGGGCCACGTCCCGCAGGATGTCGTCCTCGACCTGCTGCCAGAGCAGCACAAGCCGGTCGGGTGCATGGTCGAGATAGTCCGGGGTCAGCATCATGCACTCCCGCCGAAGGTCAGCTCAGGCTGGCGGTTCTCGGCGGCGGCTTCCTCGGCGATGGCCCGGGCCTCGTCTTCGCTGTAGCCCTCAAACTCCATCAGATACCGCCAGAACGGGAACTTCCCTGCGGTAACGTAGCCCCAGAACATCTGCTTGCGCTCCTTGGGGTCGGAGATGATGGAATCGTCGAAATCGAAGGTAACAGTGTACTCGCCCGGCAGGGGAACAGCCGCGCCGCTGTGCCATGCGGCATCCAGCAGGACATTCACGGCATAGACCAGGTCGGTGATCGCCGTACCGAGTGCACGCTGCAAGTCCTTGACGGTGGTATAGCTGCGCTGTTTGCTGGAACGGATCTCTTCTGCGGTCTTGTCCACGTTCTGCGGGTCAGACAGAGTGCCGTAGGCAAGACCGCACTGGAACTCGATGCGCTTGAGCATGGCATCCAGCCCTTTGCGATAGCTCTCGTCCCGCAGGGTGGGGGCAAACACCTCGTAAAGGTTTCGCCCGCCGGAACTGCTGCCGTTGATCCAGTTGCGGTAAAGGCGCTGTTCCCGCTGGGGCATCGCAAAGCTGCCGTCAGGGTCGGGGCGGAGGGCGGTCTGGTCTACATCGAGGGCCAGCTGGCCGCCGCTGTACTCCCAGAGCAGTGCACCGTACTGTTCATCGGCATCCCGGATGATGTCTACCGCCGGGGCGTACACGCTGACACCCAGCGGGGAGTGCCGGTCAGCGGCGTTTCCTTTGGGAGCCTTGAAATACCCCCACAGCGGCCTATCCACGCCGGTGAACTCTGTGCGAGGGGCCAGTGCGGCCCACTCGGCAACATCGGTCAGGGGGATCTCAATGCCGATGTCGGCACTCGTCATGGAACAAAATGCCTTGACGGTGACGGTATAGTTCCCGTCGGAAAACTCGTGATCCTCCAGCCGGGTGTAGATGCGGCCACCCCGCACCAGATGATCGTAAAAGATAGCCCCGGTCATACGTCCGGAGCTGTCGAAGTGGGTGGGACAAAAGCAGTCTCCCTGCACCACGTCAATCTGGATGCGGCCCGCCGGGTCGAGGTAGGGCCGGAACAGTACCCCTCCCAGAGCACATCCGTACTCCACAGGAATGCGCAGGTCAGCAATAAAGGGCCTGAGCAGCTCATGGATGCTGTCTGCCCGGGCACTGCCGGAAACAAGACATTCCATTTCCAGCGTGGTCAGCCGGGCCAGCTCGGCAGCGATGCTCTGGGGCAGGCCCAGACTGTGCAGCGGGTCTTTGCCGCCGTGACACCATGGGCCGCCGGTATCGTACATCTGTGCCCAGAGGGTGATGGCGCTCTCCATAGGGGCAGACACACTGACGCTGATCGGCGTATCTTCCCCGAACCAGAGCCGGGCCTTCTCTCTCAGCCACGAAAGCAGCTTGTCAAACATTACTTGGCTCTCCAATCTGCCCAGCGGATGAACGGGGCGAATATCGTGTAACAGAAATAACGGACGTCGTCCATGGCGTGGTCGTTTTCCTTGACGACCCGGTCTTCTTTCGCCTTATCGTCCCAAGAATACGCACCGAACTCCCGGCGGGAATCGGTGCAGCTTTCATGGATCTGGACAAGTCCGGCCTGCATCAGGGAGGCCACGCAGCGGATGCCGTTCAACACATCGTTGTCCGCCGGGATGACCTGATACTTTCCATGCCGCCGGATGGTTTCGATAAAAGACGCGGCAGACGGGTCTACGCAGACGGCCTGAATGTAATAGCCCTTGGTCAGGCGTTCCAGCTCGGCATAGTGCTCCTCATCGGTGCGCTGCACCCGCTGTTTGCGGCTGTCGAAATAGCTCTCCCGGACACGCAAAGCCCGACCCTCGTGGATGACCCACAGGCCCATGGAACAGGGGTTGTGGGTGCCGTAGTCGATGGATACATAAAACTGGCCGTTGATGCCCGCCGTGCTTCCGTGGAAGAGGTAGGCGTCCGGGCAGAGCGGAAAGAAAGGATAGACCAGACCGGAAGCATTGCACCAATGCCCCAGAATAAAACGGTCATAATAGACCGTCCCAGCCAGCTCGTGCTTCAGGTTTTCCACGAACTCCTGCGGGAGAAACGGGTTATCGTCGATGGTGGAGGTCTGACAGAAAATATCCACCTTGGGGTCGTCGATGAACTTTTTCAGGAAATGCTCCTGACTATCCGGGTTTGCTGTGCCATCAAAATGAGAATGGGGACAGCGCAGACGGGTCTTGAGCATCTGGAACACATCTTCATCCCAAGTCGTCATCTCGTCGCCGTAGCCGTATTCGATGGTCATGCCCTGAATACGGGCAACGTGCTTCTTGCTGTCCGCGCCCAGAATATGCACTCGACGGCCAAACAGCCGGGCCGTGTTGTCGCTGCTGATGGTCCCCACAAGGGCCTCTCCCCAGATCTCCCGCATGGGGTCCAGAACATTCCGGCTGAGGGTTCCTTGCGTGTTGCCCAGCATGACGGCCGCCCCCTCGCCCCGCAGGGCCAGAAGGCGCTGGGGAATGACCACGGCATAGTCCAGCCAGCTCTTGCCGGAACCAGTGGCTCCGACTTTCAGATTCCAGCGGTGGGAGCAGGAAGTGAGATATTCTTTCTGTTTAGTCGATAACACTGTCCACTCCTCCCAAGAGCTTGCGTGCCTCGGCCAGCTGATCGGCGGTATCGCCAGACGCGCCGTTGAACATCCCGAGGTGTTTGCCCAGCAGGTCGAGCGCCCGAAGTTTGTCGGCCAGCTTCACCTCCTGCTCAAGACCGTCCTTCCCGAAGGTCTTGACCTTGACCGACTGCACAGCGGCCAGATCATCCGGGGCAGCATCGCTTTTCAGGGAGGCCGTCCGTGCATCGATGAGGTTGCCCGCATTGACAAAGGCCACCTTGGCCAGCTCACGCACCACCCGGTCGGCAGACACGCCGGTGCGACGGCTCTGCTCAGCCTGAAGCTGGGCGATACGGTTTTGGATGCTAAGCTTTGCTAAGAGCTGCGAGCCTTGCTCATTCGCGGTTTTGGGGCTGTATCCGGCGCGGATGGCCGCTTGGGTCGCGTTCAGATCTATCATGTATTCCTCGCAGAAACGCTCCTGCTTGTCGGTCATCCTTACCACCTCTCTTGCATAAAAAATCCCCGCACATTTCTGTGCAGGGTGATTGACGCACATCCGGTGGGGTATCCTTGAACCCACTGCGGATTCCGGGGCCTCCGTAGGTGTGCCGGACTCTCACGGAGAGAAGGAGAAACTCCCATCCGGCACGCCAGCCCCAAGCGGTTTCGCAGGCCATGCGTCAGGCTGTTGCTGCGGCGGGGCGCAGCGTCATGGTGCCGCCCTTGGAATCGAACCAGTCGTGTCTACTCACACGCGCCGCGCACCAAATTGCGCTCAGGCGGCATAATAGAAGCAGCCTGCACACCATGCGGTCAAGCGTCAAGGAGGACATGGTGCGGAGACTGCGTGTATCGGTGGGCCTTTCCGGCGCTGCCGATGGTACTATTTTAGCATAACGTGGAGTGACATAAAATGACTTCTAGGTGACATTGGCTGACATTACAAATTCAGCGCATCAATGGCGCGATGATGGCGGCGGTAGATTTGACGAAGGCAAAGTTTCATTTCGGCCGCAATGCTTTCCCATGCCTTGAAGTGAAGATAGCGGAGATTCAAAACCTCGTAATCGTCCGGTTCTTCCAAACTGAGAAGCTTTGCCATGATTTCAGCATGGAGGTCGTCACAAAACAAGACTTGCGCGTCCAAGGCTTGCTTCGCTTTTTCTACACGCTCTACAGCACGGGGGAGCGCCTGCCCATCGCTGCAGCCTCCCGGCACTGAGGAAAGCGTCTGCGTCATGCGGCCATAGTCGAACTCTGCTTCCTGAAGCTCGTGGGTCAGATGCAACTCTTTTTTCTTGGCGCGTTCGTACTGACGGAGCCATCCTTTCTTTTCCTCGTAGGTCATGCCAGCTCCTCCACCAGAACGAACACTCCGCAGATGTCGGCCCAGAACTTCTCGACGATCTCGCTGCACACTTGTGCGTCGTCGTGCCAGAAGTGCAGACGGGTCATCTCGTCCTTGAGGGCTTTTTCCAAGTTGTCGGTGTCCGGCTTCGTGGTGCGCCAGCTTCCGTCTGGTCTGCCCTCGGCGGGGAACATCCACTTGACCATCAGACGCACCGGACGGCCTGCGGGGATGGGCGTTTCCGGCGCATGGAGTGCAAGGTAGGCGTGGAGCTTGGCTCGGGCAGCTTTCAGCTCAGCGCTGTCGTAGAGCACGGCGCAGGGCTTGCCGCCTTTCATGTAGGCGTGCAGCTCCTTGGCATTGTGAGTAGTAGTAGGCGGACGCATGGGGATAAAAAACTGTGTGGTCATTTCGTACCTCGTTTTCTTTTTTGATTTTTGCGGCCAACGTGATGGGGAGGGTCCCCGGAGGATGGGGGCTGTGTTCGCCCCATCCTCTGGGATACCCCATCACACATTGCAGTGCAGTCATGCTATTATATATAGGCTATTTTGCACTGCAAATGTTGCAGTCATAGCGGCTATTTCTGCAATTTTGCAGTTTTTGCAGTCGTGCAAAATAGCGGCTATAACTGCATTTTTACAACAATTCGTAATTTCGAATATAACAGGATGTTTAGCCTCTGCTGCCGGGTTCCTTGCGGCCGACCTTCTCGCCGTCGATCCAGAAGCGGCCATCCTCCTTCAGACGGCTCTTGACGGTGCGGGGCTTCAGATCCATATACTCGCCGAGGCTGTAGACTGTGACCTCACCGTCCATCATGCAGGCTTCAAAAGCAGTGTCCAGCTCGGCCTTTTTGTCCTTGGATTGTTTGCTCCTGTCACCCCAGCGGCGGCTTGCACCCTTTGCACCCAGCGTGCGGAAGTCACTGTCCGGCTGCAGGTCTTCCAAAAGCCCGCTGTCCAGCTTATGCCCCGGATAGTCAAACCAGAGATTGACCGGGGCAAAGCTTGCAAACTCGCGCAGGGTGCCCTCGATGCGCCACGCAGTCATGCTGTCGGCCTTTTTCTGGGCCGCAGCCACTTCGGCGTCGATGGCCCGCAGGTCGGTAAGGCCAAGTTTTTCTTTGGCGATAGTCAGCATCCGGCTTTTGCTGAGGGCGTCGTCCGGGCCGTAGGCGTCCGTATAGCCGCGCTTATCCAGCATCGCTTTGATGACCCGGCAGGCGGCTTTATTGTGGAGCTGTTCCCGAATCGCGTCGGTGATGGTCAGCTCGGTCATGTCCAGCATAGCGTCGGGGTCGCGGGCGAACACGCCGGAGCCGGATGCTCTGTCCATGCTGCGTTTGCCGCCCTGCGCACCCTTAGAATGATGGTGGCAGTAGATCACGGCGCAGTCCAGCGCACGACAGACCACGTCGAACTGGTTGCAGAACTTTGCCATCTGGTCGGCGCTGTTCTCGTCACCGGTGATGACCTTGTAAATGGGGTCGAGAATGACGGCGGTATAGCCCTTTTTGCCAGCCCGGCGGATGAGCTTGGGTGCCAGTTTGTCCATCGGGACGGATGCGCCGCGCAGGTTCCAGATGTCGATGTTCTTCAGGTGATCGGGCGCAAGGCCCATCGCAGTATAGACGTCCTTGAAGCGGTGCAGGCAGGAGGGACGGTCAAGCTCCAGATTGATGTAGAGCACCTTTCCCTGTGCGCAGGAGAAACGGCCAAGCCACGTCTTACCCTCGGCGATAGCGATGCACAGCTCAATGAGAGCGAAACTCTTGCCTGCCTTGGAGGGACCCGCCAGCAGCATCTTGTGGCCCTGACGCAGCACGCCGGAGATGAGGGCATCGGCCAGCGGGGGCAGGTCGTCCCAGTCATCGGCCAGACATTCTGTATCGGGCAGATCGTCGGTGCAGGCCTCCACCCAGTCACACCAGTCCTCCCAGCAGCTTTTGCCGATGTTCGTTTCAAGCAGGGCTTGCTTTTGTCCTGCCCGCAGGATGCCGGGCATCCGGGAGAGTCGGGAAGGGTTGCGGTTCTGCTGGTCGAGGGTCAGGCCGTTCTTCTGGCAGGTGGCGTAGAGGTAATCGACCCGCTTGCGGTATTCGGCATAGTCCGGAGCGTTGACCCGGACGATGGCGTGGACGCTCTTGCCGCCGGAATAGACCAGCGCAGCGCAGGGCAGCTCCATCTGGTGGATGGCGGCCAGCTGCTTGCCCGGCTCCATGTTGTCACATTCCACGAGAGCATAGCGGAAGCTGGTGATGTTGGCATCCTTCCGGCCTGCGCCGTCCACCGGGTTGAAGCAGATCCACGCACCAACATCAGGGTCACAGTCCCCCATGACCTTGCCGACATCTCCGCCGCAGGCGTCCAGCTCCTCGATGAGCTGCCCGGCAGTTCTGTCCCAGCAGCCTTTCGCCGGGCGTCGGCGGTCGGCGGCCATGAAGCTCTCGGTGACATAGGCCACATACTCGTCCGGCTCGAAGAGGGCCTGCAGGTAGCGTTTGAGCTGCTGGGCAGGCTCCCATGTGTCGGGGAGGTGAAGTTCTTGCTCTTCGACCCAGCGGGGGTCTACCAGTGCGGGCTGCTGCGGACCGACGGTCAGCTCATCGCTCCAGTCCAGCGCATGGCCTGCAGGGCCGGACCAGCCGTGCTCATAGGCCAGCTGGAAGATGCTGCTCTGGGTGACGGGCTTCGAGCTGCCGTGGAAACTCTCCCATTTTTTGACGCACTCGCCCTTGTGATACCGCCCGCCGTCCCGGGCGCTCCACTGCTCCCACGCTGTGACAGGCAGACCGGCTTCTTTCAGGCCCATGCCCACCATGAGCCATTCTTCATAGGTCAGGGCGGACGGGGAAATAAAGTCCAGCGCTTCTTTGATGTCATTTTCATGTTCCATTCGCGTTACCATATGAACATATCATCTGCGGCAATCGGTTCGGCAGATGGAGTGTACGTTTTAGGATCGACGCCCTTTGGCGCACTCCGCCAGCCTCCCGCAGCGATACGGTCTATCATGTGGCGTGCCGCCTCGAAACTCCATGTGCCGACGTGCTGGAAGCCGTATTTCTCCAAGCAGCGGATCTGCTTCGGAGTGGTCAAGCCTTCATCTCGGCGCTTGTGGAGGCGGTCGAGCAGAAGAGAGGCTTTGCCAGCCGATTCCACGGCCTCCGGCAGGATGCCCAGCTTTTCCAGTGCTGCGGCCTGTTCCGCGCTGGGCGGCCCGGCTTCCCAGCCAAAGGCCGGTACATAGCCGGAAAGGTCTTCGGCCTGAATGCTCATCTCGTATTGCAGCGGATCAACGAGCTTCGCCTTTTTGCGGCGTTGCTCTTCGAGCTGTTTTGCAAGGGCCTCCTCACGCTGGGCCACCACATCTTCGCTGGCCTGCACGGCTGCTTCCTCAATGTCCTGCGGCCCGCCGCTCTCAGCCAGATTTTCGGTCATCTGCCGGGCAACGGCTTTGTCCTCGCAGACGAGGTCTGCCGGTCGGCAAAGCTCGTGGCGGTCGGTCATCCAGAGAAAATCGAGGAGTAGCAGGTCTTTCTTGCCCGGGGAGAGGCGGGTGCCTCGGCCCACCATCTGGCTGTAGAGGCTGCGCACCTTCGTGGGCCGCAGCACGACGACGCAGTCCACCGAAGGGCAGTCCCAGCCCTCGGTGAGGAGCATGGAATTGCAGAGCACGTTGTACTTGTCGGCCTCAAAGTCGGAAAGCACCTGTTTGCGGTCGGCGCTCTGGCCGTTGACTTCGGCGGCACGGAAGCCCTTTGCGTTCAGCAGATCGCGGAATTTTTGGCTCGTCTTGATGAGGGGCAGGAACACCACCGTTTTGCGGCCTGCACAGCGTGCCGCCATCTCGTCGGCGATCTGGCTCAGGTAAGGGTCGAGGGCCGTGCCCAGTTCACCCACGGAATAATCGCCGCCGCTTAGTGCCACATTGGAAATGTCCAGTTTGAGGGGGATGGTCTGGGCCATGATGCGGCAGAGATAGCCGTCTTTGATGGCATCGGTCAGCTTGTACTCGTAGGCCAGACTGTCGAACACCTCACCTAGGTTTCGCATATCGCCCCGGTCAGGGGTGGCCGTTACGCCCAGCACCTTTGCGCTGTCGAAGTAGTCGAGGATGCGGCGGTAGCCGTCGGTGATGGAATGGTGGGCCTCGTCGATGATAATGGTCCCGAAGTAGTCCCGAGGAAAGCGCTCGAGCCGCGCTGACCGCTGCAAGGTCTGGACAGAGCCGACCACTACGCGATACCAGCTGTCAAGGCAGGTGGATTCGGCTTTTTCCACCGCACTGACGAGGCCGGTGGAGCGCTGAAGTTTGTCTGCGGCCTGCTCCAACAGCTCGCCGCGATGGGCAAGGATGAGCACCCGGTCGCCCGCCCGCACCTGATCGGCGGCGATAGAAGCAAACACGATGGTCTTGCCGGTGCCGGTGGGGAGCACCAGCAGGGTGCGGAAACGGCCATGCTCCCACTCGGCGTGAATCTTCTTCCGGGCGGCTTCCTGATAGGGGCGTAAAGCTTGCTTTTCTCCCATCAGAATTCTCCTTGAGTCCAGCCCTGCGAAGGTGCAGCCTTTTCCTCGAGCGGCGGCAGGAAACGGTTGACTTCATTGCTCTGGCCGGGGTCTCCGCTCTTTTTGACGTAATCGTGGACGCCCAGCTTGCAGCGGCCCTTGGAGCCGACGACCTCGTTCCAACGGGGACGGAAGGTATCGCCTTTCTTGCACTGGCCGATGCTCTCGAAGAATGCTCCCAGCAGGCCCTGCGTCTTGGTGTGAAGGTAGAGGCGGTGGGTGACGGTGGTGTCGCCCAGAGCACCGCCGAAAATCTTCAGGGTCAGCTTTGCCATCGAGCAGGGCGGCAGCTTCGCGCTGCCCTCAAAACGGGCACGCTCCATCCCCGTGACTTCAAAGTAGTATTCGCCCTCGGGCAGGAGCACGAAATCCTGCGAGATGTTGGTAAATTCATCATCCCAGCCAAGGGCGCGATCGGTAGTGGTATTCATGTCAGCCATAAGTATTCTCCTTTATAATAACGTGTGAACCTCTCAGTCTGCCTGCGGCAGCCAGCTCCCCTGTTAGGGGCAACAACGACGACCGCCGCCAGTGGCGGAAGCAGGGAGGAGTTGTTGGGGCAGCGGCCAGCAAGACGCAAGCGGAGCGCAGCGGATGCTGGGAGCCGCAACCCGGCGTGGGCGCGGAGCGCCTAAGAGGAAGAAATCAGAAAGGCAGGTCGCGGTTGTCGAGCACCATCTGGAGCACCTGCGGCCATGCGGCCACGAGACAGCCCTCCACAAAGTCGGCGGGGTAGTCCCTGATGGGCATATCTTCCGGGAAATAGCCCCGCTTGCCCACGACGAACTGCAATTCTTCGGGGGTGACGTTGTTGGCACTCATCAGCGCGGCCAGCTTTTCGGGGACGCCCAGCGCCATGAGGTCGGGCGTCAGCAGGGCTTCGGGAACGGTCTCCCGGGGCGATTCCGGCTGAGGCTTGGGCTGCGTTGCCGGCGCGCTGGGAGGGGGAAGAATGTCCTTTTCGGCGGGTGCTGCGGGCTTCGGGGCGGCAGGCGGCGCAGAGGCTGGACCGGTGATGCAGTGGGCGATGCTGGCGTAGTCGAAGGGGACTTCATCCGGCAGGCCGAAGCGGTTCTTGGCGTCCCAGCAGGCGTGGTGGGTGGTGTAGAGCACCCGTTTGCCGCCGGTGGCTTTGTTCTTGGCGTTGGGGCCGCTGCCGCTCTTTTCTACGATGGTCTGGTAGTTGGCGAAGAGGAGCATATCGCACCACTCCCGCAGCAGAGGCTCGGTCTGCTTGGTGGTTTTCATGGTCCAGCGGTCATAACTGCCCGCCGCGTCCGGCTGCTCGAACTTGGTGATGGCGGCGTGGGCAAGGATCAGCACATGGTGGCCGCTGTTCAGCACCTCCTCGAGGGCGTCGAGAAGCCGGCCGAACTCCTCCTTTACGTAGGTGTAACCCTTGCCGTAGCCGAAGCCCTCGAGGCCGTCCACCTTGGCTTTGGCGCAGATGGCGTCGATGGCCAGACGCTCGGCCCAGTCGGCGGTGTCGATGACCAGTGTGCCGCAGGAAACTTCGCCCCGGGTGACAGCCCGCACCTCGTCCAGCAGCATTGCCCAGCTGGAGGGCTGGGGCAGGCGGGCCACATTAAGACGCTTGGTGCCGCCCTCGGTATCGATGAAAACGGGATCCGGGAAGTGGGATGCAAATGTGCTCTTGCCGATGCCCTCGGGGCCGTACAGTACGACCTTGACCGGGGTGTTCAGGATGCCGGTGGTAACGGAATACTTGCTCATCAGAAAGCTCCTTTCGTCCATGTTTTGGTCTGAGCGGGTGCAGCGGACAGAACGGGCAGGTCAGCACCCTTGACCATACCGTCCTCAATGATGATCTGGCACTCGCTGCCGGTGGAAACGCGGGTGGCGATGGCCTGCAGGCCCTCCGCCTCAAGCCAGCGGCCGAACTCTTCCAGCGTGGTCATGTCCATCTGCTCAAGTTTGTCCAACAGGACGAAGCCGCAGTCCGGGTTGAGCCGCCGGACGATGGCCGCAGCCACCCGGAGCTGGTCACTGCCGGACATATCCCGCCAGCGCTTGCCTTTATAAGTAAGAGCGCCGTCCTCCACACTCAGCTCCGGCAGGGGCAGGTCGGCACCGTTCAGCAGGTCAAGACGCTCCTTGCGCTTCTGGGCGATGGCCTCGGTAAGGCGGTCGTATTTTTCGGCGTAGTGCTTGGCCTCGTCCTCGGCACGGGCTTTTTCGAGGTTGGCGCGGACTTTGCGATTCGTTTCTTCGATGCTCTGGATGGAGGCTTCCAGCTCGACAGTGGATTCGTCCTGAAGGTCTTCGGCAGATTTCCGGGCGGCGTAGAGGTCAGTGGTCAGCGCGGTCTGCTCTTCCGTCAGGCGAGCAAGCTCTGCTTCCAACTGCTCCCGGCGCTGTGCAAGGGTTTGGCTCTTGGACTCCAGCTGGGAAAGCTGACTGCGCTTGCGCTGGTTCTCGCCGTTGCGAGCGAGGATCTCCTGCTGCTGGCGGATGAGGTCAGAGGCGCTGAGAGGCTGTTCGGGTGCGTCCGGATAGGAGATAAGCTCATCGGCAAAGTGCTTTTTCTGCTGGGCAAGCTGGCCGGTGAAGGTGCGCTTGTCGTAAATGCTCTTGATCTCCATGTCCCGAATGTGCAGCTCGTTTCCGATGCCGATGATCCGCAGCAGGATGTCGGCCTTTTCCTTGTCGCTGGCCTCCATGAAGCGGGGCAGGTCAAGGGCCAGCGGCTCCACAAAGGCGTTGAGGAGCTGCTGACCGCTGCGTCGGCCGGTGGGGTCGGTGACGGTGAGATTGCTATTCTTGCCCTTGCGCTCCACGACAACGCCGTTGGAGAGGACGACGCGGAGATGGGCTGGGGCAACAGCGCCATCCCTCTGGGCCGCAGCCGGGCGGAACTTTTCGCCGCCCAGTGCCCATGCCAGCGCGTCGAGGACGCTGGTCTTGCCCTGATTGTTGTTGCCGCCCACGAGGGTGAGCCCGGTGGGGGCAGGGGTGAGCGCAACCGCCTTGATGCGCTTGACGTTTTCGGCTTCAAGCGCAGTGATTTTTACAGACATCTGGATACCTCCCCTTGGATCTGTCCGAGTGTGTGAACGAGCATACTGGTCAGCTGTTCCCGCTGTTCGGGCGGCAGCCTGCGGAGAGACGGAACTACCATCTTGCCAATGTTCTGGAAGGAGCGGTCGGCCAGCAGAACAGCATCATAAGAACTGTGAGCCTCCTGCTCGCTGCTGGAGGTAGCTCGTTTCAGCTGCTCCCGCAGGTCGGCAGTCATATCAGCGGCCAAGTCTTCGGCGATGTCGTGGGCTTTCTGGTTTGCCCGCCGTTCCACCTCTTCCTCGTCCACCACGGCGGCGATGGGCTGCTTTCGGGCTGCTTCAGCCTCGGCCTGCCACTTGTCGGCCCGGCGCTTGGCCGCTTCGGCCACCTGCCGGGAGCCTGCAAGCTGGTTTTCCGCGTCCTTGGCGCGGGCTTCGGCCTTGCTCTGCATCTTCCATGCTTCCTCTTCCCGTGCTTCGGCGGCGTCTAACCGGCTTTTGAGCTGATCGTTCTGTTCGGTCAGACCTTTAATGTCGGCGTGGGCGGCTTCCAGCTGAGCATTGGCGGTGTTCATTGCGTCCCGCGACTCCTGCTCCTGAATGCAGGCGCTCTTCAATCTGGCCTGCGTTTCGTTCAGCTTGTACTCTTTGGCCTTGAGCTGGGCTAAAAGCTCCTGCACCCGTTGGCTGTCTCCGGCAGCTTCGACCACCTGCGTGGCACACCCGCTGCGGGCGATGAGGTTCAAATCTTTGCGGGTCAGCTCGGGCAGCTGTTTTAATTCCGCAACAGTTGCGGAATTAAAGGCGTCTCCGTTTTTGACCATCGTGCGAGCGCTTCCTTCGCTGAGTCCCTTGCTCTCGTACCACTTTGTCCATGTGCCGCCGCCATACCGGCCTGCCTTAGCGGTCAGAGCGTGGATCCGGGCGAGGTAGATGCAGGAGATCAGATACTCGTCCTGAGCCGCACCGTAGTGCAAATCAAACTGCTGGTCGGCAGCTGCGGCCTGTTCAGACAAATCGCCCAGAGCTGAGAAGTCAAAGGTAGGGGCGAGGGGAGTGTTGCCGCACTGTGCGGCAACATCCTCAGAGTGAGCGGGAGTTAAATGCTTTTCTCCTTCGGTCTGGTAGCTGTTGCACTCCTGCACGGGATGGCCGCAGTTGTGGCAGTTCCCGAAGCATTCTTCTTTGCACCCGCCACAGGTGCAGGTAGAACAGATACAGGGAGCAGGAACACCCGAGGAAGAATCCTCCTCTACCGGGTCGATGGGCGCGTTCTTGCAGGGCTTGGCATCCATGAGGGCGGTGAGCATCTGATTCGGGAGTTCGTAGTCGTCTATCGGGGTGAACTCGTCGCTGGTCAGAAACACTTCCGGGGTCAATCGTTTTTCAACGGCCTTGGCCTTGTCGAACTTCTGGGCCAGCAGATGGCTTTCCTTCCAAGCCTGTGCAGATTCGTCCCAGCGCCAAAAGCGCCCACGGGTATAGGCATAGTAAACGTCGTTGCTGTTCTGGCTGATAATCATACCTCTACCTCCGCGCCCTTCAGGCGGTCCAGCATCTCGGTTTGCACATCTTTGCTCATGGGCTGGATGTTGTTGCCCTTCCAGCCGTAGCAGAGGATGGAACCGTAAAGCTGACGACCCCGGTACTTCCGGTTGAGCCGACTGGCGGGCTGGATGAGGCCATCGTACCGGCCCACGAACAGCACCGCCGGGGTGCGGGGCAACACGATCATCTCGCAGGGGACGCCCAGCCGGTTCTCAATGGCCCACAGGCTGTCGGGCAGGGATGCGATCACCGGAGCCTTGCCCGGTTCGGCTAAAATACCTTTCATTTGCAAAATCCTTTCTGATGTGATACCATTAAGGGTGATGGGGATTGTGAAGTCCATCACCCCTTGCAGGCTCGCCGGTGTTCCAGCACCGACGGGCTTTTTGTTTGCTCGTCATGTGCTTCACTCCAGCACAAGGCTCTTGACATACGGCAGCCAGTCACGCCAGTATGGCTTGGAAAGACTGCGGTTGACAGCGTAGTAATAGGCTGCATTGCTGATTTTGGAAGAGCCTTTCAACCGCTGCTCTTTGACCATGTAGTTCACCTGATTGCGGGACAGGCCCATGCCCATCATGAGCTTTTTCATACGTTTGGTCTTCATGCGTCCCTCCGGTTCTGCCGGTACTCCGGCTCTTGGGGGCGGGCATGGCGGCGGTCGATGTACTTGCGGCGGCGGGCCTCCTGCTCCTCCCGCGCTTCGGCGGCGAAGCCCAGCCGCATGAAGAAGAACGCGGCCAGCAGCAGCACCATCGCGGTGATGAAGTCGGTGTCGGAGATGACGCCGAGGGCCTCGAAGCTGCCCTCAAAGCCCAGCCCGAACAGCATCCCGACGGCACCGCTGGCAACCGCCAGCCAGTACCAGACGCCAGATTTGATTCTCATGCGGATGCCTCCTTTTTATTTCTGCGGCACACCCAGCTGCACCAGCAGGGCGGGGACATTGATCATGATGCACCGGCCACTCTTGAGGTGAGGAATGGTGCCTTTAGCAAGCTCTTTGCGCAGGTAGTATTCCGAAAGCCCGGTGGCCCGGGCAGCATCGCGGACATTCATGAACGGGGTAGAGGGGACGGGAGGAGTATGCTTCCTCATGGTGTTCACTCCTTTTTCTCAATGGCATCTGCCAGAATATCGTTCATCAGGGCGAGATAGGCCGGGTAGCCTTTTGCAACGATGGTCAGCTGGTCAACGGCGCTGTTCAGGAAGTCCTGAGAGCTGCGCACGACGGTTTCCATCGCCCGGACGATGTCACAGTCTTCGCTGTATCCGGCTTTGGTTTGACTGCAAAGTGCTTTGACTCTCAAATACAGGGCTTTGCTTTTGTCGCGGGCTTCACGGCGCTTGTCCAGAAAAGCGGTCTGCTCGTCCAGACGCTTCCGGGCTGCGATGACTTGGTCAATGGCCCGCTGGATGTTCTCGTCCTGCACGGCCTGCTGGTCCTTGTGCTGGGCGGCAAGCTGCTTCTCCATCTGGTTGAAGGCTTCGATGTACTTGAGCTTCCACGTTACGGCCTCTTTGCCCGTGAAGCCCATTGCCAGCAGGGCGAAACCGTCGCGGTTCATGAGGTACTCGGGGAAGCGCTGGCCGCGATACTCAAATGCGGTCTCATGGAAGAATATAGTGGCCGAATTTTCGGCTACTAAAATTTGACGAATGGCCGCCAGAACGTGCTTGTGCTCCTTGCCGAAGCGTTTGGCGACCTCCCGGCTGGATGCCACGGGTTCGCCGTTCTGGGTGGATAAGATAATGTCGTTCAAGGTTTTGACCTCCTTGTGGGTGGCTCCCTCCTGCGGTATACTTGGGCGGAAGGGAGTGTTAGAAATGCTGGACGTAAAAACGCTGAAGGTTCTGGAATTTCTGAGTGAGCATCCTGACAAGCGGTTTTCGATTGATGAGATGCGCAAGGACGGGATTCCAGCCGATTTCGATACATTGCAGTGGATGGAAAAACACGAAATGGTACTTAAAGGGGAAAGTGATGACCCGGAAGTACGAGAACTGGACAGAATGTTTGGGGATGTTACGTATTTTTACTCGATAGGAGCTGGTGGTCGAGTGGCATTGACTGACCATAAACACTCAGTCCGAACCGAAAGACGTGCAAATCTGGCAATCGTCATATCAGTGGTGAGCCTGCTCGTTTCCATTTTCACGATGTGGCAAGGATAATAAGGCTGATTACTAATGCGATGCCAGCTATGGAAATGGTAGCCAGAAACTTCTTCTTGAGTTCGTCTTCGGTCAAATTCATTAAATGAAGGATATTGCCGATCTCTGAACCCATGTAGCGTTGCAGTTCAACTCCGTCACGTTTGAGCATAAACTCATTGTCCGGTGCCTTGTCGGAAACAGGGGCAGGGTCTCTTGCAAATTGGCAAAAGATCTGGTGCTGCTGCTCCTGCTCCTGAGACTGCCGCTCCTGTACCGCCAGTACAAGAGCGGCAATTTCTTTGGGCTCGCCAGTGATTTCAATTTTCATCTTCTTCACCTCCTTCCATCAAGCTCGACGGTGCGCACCTGCCCGAACTCAGGGTTGGAGAAGATCTGTAAGTCGTTCATGTGGTTTTGTGCCTCCTTGTGTCAGATGCTGCGCTGGAGCAGATAATCAATGGAGCAGTCAAACATTTCTGCCATTTTTTCCAGCTTGGATTGGGGGATGTTGCCATGAACCATCCAGTTGTAAACGGTCTTGCGGGTGACTCCCAGCGCCTTTGCAAACTCCTCAATGGTAAGTTTGCGGCGGCTTCGTTCTGCGTTGATATTCGGATAGAGCAATTCAAAGAACTCCTTTCGTGTAACTTGTTACTCGCTTTGAGTAACTGTAATTATGATATACCCAAAATGAGTAAATGTGAAGTAAAATAATACCCAAATTGAACAGTAGGTTTTTGTGGATACTGCCCAATTTGGGTATTTCGATTGACTATTTACTCAAAACGTGTAATATAATATACATAGGGAAGAAGGAGGTAACGATTATGAACCGAATCCCTGAACTCCGAAAAGAACGCGGCATCAGCATGAAGCAGGCAGCGGAACAGCTCGGGATGCCTTATACGACGTATGTCAATTACGAGAAAGGCGTCCGGCAACCGAATTCCGAGACACTGATCGACCTTGCCAATTTTTACAATACATCCATTGACTACATGCTTGGAAAAAGTAACGAACGCATTGATGAGCATACTTTGGATGTGGTGAACGAGATTGATCAGGACATTCTGGAGAAAGCCGGAAACATCAAAGAAGCATTACGACTGCAGGCAAAAAGGGATGCTGAGACGGTCCCTCCCGGTTTCCAGCCCATGCCGGAGATGGACTGGGTGCCGCTGGTAGGCCGGATTGCCTGCGGCACGCCCATTACGGCGGAAGAAAATGTAGAGCGCATAGTCTGTGTACCGTCCAAGTGGCATTCCACCTTTACACTGACCTGCAAGGGTGACAGCATGGAACCCCGCATCCACGATGGTGATCTGGTGGCGATTCGCAGCCAGCCAGAGGTGGAAAACGGCGAGATCGCAGCAGTACGCATTGATGGCGAGGCCACCCTGAAGCACGTTTACCTCCACGACAGCTTCATCGAGCTGCGACCGGAGAATCCGGCTTTCAACAGTATCATTCTCAGCCGGGAGGACATGAACAACGTAGTGATCGAAGGCAAGGCCGTGGGGCTCTGCCGGGATATATAAAAAACAGGAGGAAATTATCATGGGTTTCATGGACACAATTCAGAAAGAATCTTCTTACTCTACCGCATCTGGTAATTCGTACCAGTATGTGGTCCTTCAAGTCACCCTGAAGGAAAAGTTCATCGGTACCGGCTCTGGAAATCTGACGGAGCTGGAGAATGTCATTAACCAGCAGGCCGCCAAAGGCTATCGGCTCCATACGATCACTACCGCAAACGGCGGCAGTAAGGGTCTGATGGGTGGCGACCGAATTCAGGCCACAATGGTCTTCGAAAAGGTAGTATAAACAAAAACTCCCCCGGTGCTACCAACACCGAGGGAGTTAAGATAAGCGGCTCACCCAGAAGAGGGCATCGCACACTCGACATTGCGATTATACCTCTTTTGGGCGGGCTTGTCAAAGTGTACCCATATGGAGGTGTATTTTTATGGCGAGTTTCAAGGAGAAACTTGACAAAAACGGAAACCGCATCTACGAGGTGCAGGTCAGCAATGGGCGAGGGCGGCGCGTCTGGCGCACCTTCCGCCCAGAGCCGACATGGAGCAAGCGCACCATTCAGCGGGAGCTACAGAAATTCGCCGCTGAATTGGAGCAGCAGTTGGCGGATGGGGAAGTGCTGACCCGTGAAGAGACTGCGCAAAAGGCCGCTGCGGAAGCCGTAGAGGCGGCCAAAATCAAAACCTTCCGGCAATATGCTGAAGCCGTCTATCTGCCAGAGAAAGCCACCACGCTGGCGGAAAAGACCCGGGCCAGTTATACCCAGCTGTTGGAGCAGCATGTCTTTCCGGCTCTGGGCCATGTGCTGCTGCCGGAGATCACCCCGGCCATGATAAAGGCGTTACTTTCCAGTCTGTCAGAGGAGCTTGCCTTCGCCAGCGTGACAAAGGTGTATGCTGTACTACATAACCTGTTTAAGGCTGCCTTGCTGGATGATACGATAGACCGGAATCCAATGGACAAGGTTCCGCGCCCCCGGAAGTCGAAGGATGCAGCCCTTCCTACAGAGCACAAGGCTTTTACTGCAGAGGAGACGCGGTATATTCTGCGCTGTCTGGATGGCGAGCCGCTCAAGTGGCGGACGTTTATCCTGCTGCTTATCGATACGGGCTGCCGCCGGGGCGAAGCCTGCGGGCTGCAATGGCAGTCGGTGGATTTTGATACCAACACGATCACCATCGAGAGGAATCTACAGTACACCTCCGAGCGGGGCGTGTACGAGACTCTGCCCAAAAACGGCAAGACCCGCGTTGTAGACATCTCGTCTGACGTGGCCGCGCTTTTGCAGGAGCTGCGGCAGAGTCAGCCGGTAACGGTGCGCTGGGCATTTACACAGGACGATAGCCCGGAGCCTATGCACCCAGACACTCCAACTCGTTACTTCCAGCGATTTGGCAAACGGTATGGGATAGAGCACTTCCACCCGCACAAGCTGCGCCACACGTCCGCCAGTCTTGCCATCACCAACGGTGCCGACGTGGTAAGTGTCGCCGCACGGCTGGGGCATTCTGACAGCAGCACCACGCTGCGGATGTACGCCCATGCCAACGAGGACAGCATCCGCCGAGTCGGTCAGACCGTAAGAGAGGCCTTGAAGCAGCCAGAAAAGAGAAAAGCTTGAATTTAATTCTGTTTCGTCGTGTCTCTTGACGACTCGTATTCATCCTATAAACAGGATGCTAAAAACCGCAACTTGACCGCAACAAAAACCGCAACATCCTCGAAAAATCGAAGTAATTAACGAGATTGCACGATACAGAATCAGACGAATAAAATGATTGCATCACGCAATTTATTTGACAATGAAACAACATGACACAACACGTTAGAAGTCCCTTTTATAGCTCGTAATGAGCAGGTCGTCCGTTCAAATCGGATCAGTAGCTCCAAAGTAAAATCCCCGAAAAGTGGCTTCGTGCCTAGCTTTTCGGGGATTTTTTCCAGTCTGCTCTGGCAGATGATATGACCGACATTGAAAAGAAAGTGGACACCGTAAAGAACATCGAAAAGAATGTGTACGGCAATGTGCTCTCCATCATGGGCATCTTTATCGGCATCTTCAGTCTTGTCAATGTGAACCTCTCGCTGGCAGCAACGAACGCTGCAATGGCCACGTTACTGACTTTCAACTTTGCAACGGTAGGAGCCATTGCTTTCCTGATCGGACTCATCAACGCCATCCTGCCGGACGGCAAGAATCATGGTCTTATCTGGCTTGCCTCCGGGATCGCATTCGCTGCATCTATTGCAGTACAGTTTATCGTAAAATAAAAAGTCTTTTGAAATACGCCCCCGCTGGTGGAAACACTGGCGGGGGCGTTTAGCTTATGGATCAGCGCGCAGGAGGTCGGCGGGTCTGATGTGCAGGATGTCGCAGAGTGCAAAGAGATTATCTGTTTTGGGCTGGCCTGCGCCTCGCTCATAATAGCCGATCGTGCCCGTGATGACGCCCAGCTTCTCCGCAAGCTCCAGCTGCGTCAGCCCAGAGGCCTTCCATTCCAGCGCGTAGCCCTTTTCGAGGGCGGCCACCTGATGCAGGACTCGAACCTGCGACAGCCGGTTTTGGAGACCGGTGCTCTGCCAGCTGAGCGAATACGGCATGAAAAAAGCGCCCCTACCCGGCGGGCAAAGACGCTTGCGATATTTGGTTGTTGTCAGCACCAGTCGATTTCAGAGATGTCACCAGCGATTTCAGAAAGTGAATGACCGTCAAAAATGGGGGTGTTCATGACGTCCTCCATGCTGTGAACGAGTTTTTCATCTCCATCGTACCACAGAAGATAAGAGAAATTTTCGTCTCGGGGGTCATAAGGGTCTACATGACCTTCTTTTCCGTGATACTGAAAGACGAGCATTGCCCAGCCTTTAGAAAGCTCCTTCTGTAAAGCATCCGCCGTCATAAAATATCACTGTTTTCCTTTCGCTCAGCATCTGTCAACTCGCGGGATGGACGGCCAATCAAGCGTCCAGTTGCATCAAAAATATAATCATGGGCGTGCTGCCAAGGGCTTCTTCGACTTTATGACCGTGGCCGTTGTTGCTGATTTGCTTAGTCTGACGTCCATCTGCGCCGTAATAATTGCGGTCGATGCCGCCTTTGGCGTTAGTTTTCTGAGTGATGCCATTGCGAGGCCCTTTGATGTCGCTTTTACTGACTTTAATGATAGTTTGTCCGGCGGCATTTGTCAATGTGTTGTGGCGGACGTCCCATGCAGCTCTGCTGCCCTCGCTCCGCCCGAACCCATGCACGCTTGTCCGGGCGCTGTCCACTCTGCCGCCGGTGGCCCGAGTGAAGTCTGCAAGGCTCTGCCGGGCCTGCCGGAGCTTCACGGCGCTGGCGGTGGTGTCAGCCCCGGCGGCGTCCTCGGCCAGATACCGAGCGCAGGACAACAAAACCTACGTCTTGACCGCAGATGACTTTGCCGGGGTGAGCTTTACGCACGGGCACTGATTCCAGCCAAAAAGCAGTTGCATTATCGGTAAGCATCTGTTAAAATAGATACGCGGTGCTACACTGAATAAAAAGCCCCCACATGGGGCTTTTTTGCTGTATATAAACACTCTGACGATTTCTGAACACTGCCGCCTGACCACGCGGCACAGGATGCACGGCTGTTTTCCGTGCGCAGAAAGGAAAAACATTATGCCTTCTTTGACGACCTACAAGCTGCTCAAGCAGGAGCACAACGCCCGGCGGGGTGAGTTCAAGACTGTGCACGGCACGGTGCAGACGCCTGCATTCCAGAATGTTGCAACTGCCGGCGCGATCAAGGGCGGTCTGTCCGCTCACGACCTGAAGGACATCGGCGCACAGGTCATGCTTTGCAACACCTACCATCTGCATCTGCGTCCCGGCGACAAGCTGGTGGCTGAGATGGGCGGCCTCCACAAGTTCACCCGCTGGAACGGACCCATCCTCACCGACAGCGGCGGATTTCAGGTGTTCAGCCTCGCCAAGCTGCGCAAGATCACCGAGGAGGGTGTGACCTTCGCATCCCACCTCGACGGCCACCGCATCTTCATGGGGCCGGAGGAGAGTATGCAAATCCAGGCAAACCTCGGCTCTACCATCGCAATGGCTTTTGATGAGTGTGTGGAGAATCCTGCCCAGCACGACTACTCCAAGGCCAGCTGTGAGCGCACCACCCGCTGGCTCAAGCGCTGCAAGGCCGAGATGGCCCGCCTGAAGCATGAGGGCATCTCGGTCAACCCCGACCAGCTGCTCTTCGGCATCAATCAGGGCTGCACCTTCGCCGACCTGCGCGTGGAGCACATGAAGCAGATCGCCGATCTTGACCTCGATGGCTACGCCATTGGCGGCCTCGCAGTGGGTGAGCCTACCGATGTGATGTACGAAATGATCAGCGAAGTCGAGCCGTATATGCCCAAGGACAAGATCCGTTATCTGATGGGCGTGGGCACCCCCGGCAACATCATCGAGGCTGTCTCCCGGGGCGTGGACCTCTTTGACTGCGTCATGCCCAGCCGCAACGCCCGCCACGGCCACCTGAACACATGGGGTGGCATCATCAACATCAAGAACGCCAAGTACGAGCGGGATGAGCGCCCCATCGACCCCGCCTGCGGATGTCCGGCCTGCCGCAACTACTCCCGTGCCTATATCCGCCACCTGTTCAAGGCAGAGGAGCTTCTGGGGATGCGTCTGGCTGTTATGCACAACCTCTGGTTCTACAATCATCTGATGGAGCGGATCCGCGATGAGCTGGATGCAGGCACCTTTACAGCCTTCCACGACCACTATGTCAAGCTGCTCGACACACGAATTTGAGATTTGGCCTTGAAACGTGCCGGATAAGCGCGTATAATAAGGTCATATGAATTTGAGAGGAGATTTTGCCCCATGCAATTTCTGACTACGACCGAAAGCTACATCAGCCTCTTCTTTACTCTGGCTCTGATGCTGGTGATGCTCTACTTCATGATCTATCGTCCCCAGAAGAAGCAGGAGAAGAAGGACGCAGCAATGCGCTCTGCTCTGGAGATCGGCGATCAGGTCACCACCATCGGCGGCATCATCGGCCGTGTGGTCGCCATCAAGGACGACACCTTCGTGCTGGAGACCGGTGCTGACCGCGTGAAGATCCGCTTCACGAAGAACGCTATCAGCTCCGTCGAGAAGCTGAACATGGACAACGCCCCCAAGAAATAATAATTTCCCGGATCCGTGCTTTAAACGCGCTTTCCTGCATACAGTAGGTGCAGGGAGGCGCGTTTTTATGTCTGATGCAAAGAATTTCCCGGCGGTGGGGCTGCTGGCGGTTTTCGGGCTGGGCAGTGCGGCAGCGGCCGGAGGTCTGACGGGATCCGGCTGGCTGATGGTCCAACAAGGTCTGACGCAGGATGCAGCGGCACCGCTTGCCACTGCGGCAGTCTGCCTCGGCAGTTTTCTCAGCGGTCTGCTGATGGCGCTCTTGCAGAGAGGAAAAGGGCTTGTCTGGGGAGCGGCGGAAGGTGCACTTTTTGTGGGGCTGCTATTTCTTCTGGGCACACTGTACCAGAGTGAGTGGGGGACGATGCAGTTCGTCCGGGCCGGGCTTGTCCTGTTGATGGGCGTTCTGGGCGGTATTTTCGGAATGCTGCGTGCAGAGCACAGGCGGCACTGAATGCTGGCCAGACGCTACAGCGGTCATACACGACGAGATCAGGAGGGTAAAGACACGATGTGGGTCTATCAGGAAACGAAAACGGAAGCGGATGCACTTGTGCCGCGATTGCCGGAGAGGGAGCCGCTCCCTATGAAAGAAGCAGAGCAGACCAGCCATACGCCGGAGCCGCCGCAAAAGGAGATACCCCGGCGGAAGCGCTTTCGAGCCAGCCGGGACTGCATCCTGCTGGCGGCGGCTTATCTCTTCGGCACGCTGATGGCAGGCATCCTGCAGGCGCTGTGTGATGCCGAAGAGATGGAGACGCTGGCCTATTACCTGAGCTGCTGGCGCAGTGCATTTGCGGCGTCCAGCACGCCGCAGGCCGTGGGGTTGTTTGGGACAGAACTGGCTGTCGTCCTTGGCGCAGCGGCGGTGTTCCTTCTGCTGGGGCTTTCTGCCGTAGGGCCTCTGCCCATCTTTTTATTTGCGATGCTATATGGGACAGGCTCAGGTCTGCTCTCGGCACAGCTTCTGACAGGCCTTGGCGGAAAGCAGCTCGTTTTATTCCTGCTTACTGCCAGCCTGCCGACGGCTCTGGCGGCTGGGGCACTCTGCCTCTTCGGTGCATCCGCCCTACAGGTCAGCAGCCGCATCCACGCCTTTTCCTTCGGGAGAGGCGGGAAGGGGGGCGGCATTCCCCATACCGCAGGGGCACAGCTTCTGGTAGGACAGTTTGCCTTGCTGACCGTCTGCCTCTGCCCGCTCTGCGGCGCAGCCACCGGGCTTGTGTGCCTCGCAAATCGTCTGATGCAGGCCGGATAAGCGGCTGGTTTTCTTGCGGCTCCGGGCCGGATGTGGTATGATAATACAAGTATATAAAAGTAATGCAAACAGCACGACATTGGAGAGTCCAGAATGAAAGAACCGAAACTGAAAACCGTATATGTCTGCTCCAATTGCGGAGAGACAAGCCCCCGCTGGATGGGCCGCTGCCCGAGCTGCGGCAGCTGGAATACCATGAACGAGGATGTGGTCGCTGAGGCACCCAAAGCCGGTCTTACCGGCGGCAAGGCGGCTGCCCCTGTCCGTCAGGAGGGCGTCACTTCGCTGACCGCAAAGCGACTGGCTGACATCAGCACCACCGAGGAGAAGAGCCGCATTCTGACTGGCATCTCCGAGCTTGACCGCGTGCTGGGCGGCGGCATCGTGCTGGGCGGCGTCGTGCTGCTGAGTGGTGAGCCGGGCGTGGGCAAATCCACTATGCTGCTGCAGCTCTGCGGTGCTATCTCCAACCAACACACCGTGCTGTATATCACGGGCGAAGAGTCTGTCCGCCAAGTCAAGCTGCGTGCGGCCCGGTTGAAGGTCCCGCAGGACAATATCTATCTGGCCGCCGAAAACGATGTAGACGAGATCTGTGGTCTTATCGAGAAGGAAAAGCCCGAGCTTGTGGTCATCGACTCCATCCAGACGATGCGGTGCATGGACATCTCCTCTTCTGCTGGCACAGTCAGTCAGGTGAAAGAGAGTGCGGCCCGTCTGCTGGCGGTCGCCAAAAAGCAGGAGATCCCGATGTTCATCGTGGGCCATGTCAACAAGGACGGTGCCATTGCCGGCCCGAAGGTCATGGAGCACATTGTGGATACGGTGCTTTACTTTGAGGGAGACAAGATGCTCCCATACCGCATCCTGCGGGCCGCGAAGAACCGCTATGGCTCGACGAATGAGCTGGGAATGTTCGATATGACGGGGCAGGGCCTTGAGGAGATCGAGAATCCGTCTCAGATGCTTCTGGAAGGCCGTCCGCTGGGGGTTTCCGGCAACTGTGTGGCCTGTACGATGGAGGGCAGCCGCCCCATCCTCAGCGAGATACAGGCCCTTGCGACCAAGACGAATTTCCCAGCCCCCCGGCGGGCCTGCAGCGGTTACGATTACAACCGCATGAACCTGCTCATCGCTGTGCTGGAAAAACGTGCAGGCTACTTCTTCGGCAATCTGGATGTATATATCAACATCGTCAGCGGCATCACGCTGCGGGACACTGCCTGCGACCTTGCGGTCTGCCTGAGTATGGTATCGTCGCTTCTGGACTGCCCGGTAAGCGATAAGCTCATCGCCATCGGCGAAGTCGGCCTTGGCGGTGAGGTGCGCAGTGTGCCGAATCTGGAGCAGCGTCTGCGGGAGGCTGAGCGCATCGGCTTTGAGCGTGCCGTTGTACCCAAACACAGCCTGTCGCACCTCAATGCCGCCGACTATCCCGGCATGAAGCTGGTGGGAGCCGCATATATTTCGGACGCCATCCGTGCCCTGAAATCCGATCGTCTGTAATGATAAGAAGAGGAAGCTATGTCGATCTATCTGGATGAGAAAAACCCCGAAAAACACAAACCCTTTGATGATGCCTCGCCGGACATCGTCGCATATGTACGCTATCTGGAAGTCATCGCAGGCAAAAGCCCGAATACAGCCTTCAGCTACTATTGCGACCTGCGCAATTTCAGCCGCTTTATGAAGCGTCGGCGCGGCCTTGCAGCAGAGAACGCCGAGATCAAGGACATTGACCCCAAGGGCCTTGATACGGCATTCTGGGGCAGCGTGACCAAGGAAGACGTCTACGAATACCTGTATTTTCTGAACCGGGAATGCGGCAACAAAAAATCTTCGACGGCCCGGCGGCTGGCCAGTCTCCATGGCTTTTATGATTATCTGGTCAATCAGGTCGATCTGCTCAAAGAGAATCCCACAGCCTCCATCAAGCCGCCCAAGCAGGATAAAGTCCTGCCCAAATATCTGACCGCAGAACAGTCGATGGACTTACTGGAAAGCACCCAGACTCAGAGCGATTTTCCCGAGAGGGATTACTGTATGGTGGTGCTCTTTTTGAACTGTGGAATGCGTCTTTCGGAACTTGTGGGGATGGATCTCGGTGACATCGACATGGAACAGCGGCAGATCCGTCTGTTCGGTAAGGGCCACAAGGAGCGGATGGTCTATCTGAACGATGCCTGCATCGAGGCCTTGCAGATCTATCTGAACAAACGCAACACGATGGAAGGCCTGAACCCCAAGGAAAGAGCGGTCTTTATCACCCGGCGGCGCAAAGAGCGCATTTCCAACCGCAGGGTAGAACAGCTGGTGACAGGAGCAATGAAAGCGGCGGGTCTGCGCGGTTTTTCGACGCATAAGCTCCGTCACACGGCTGCGACCTTGATGTATCAGACCGGCAATGTGGACATTCTGACCCTCAAGCAGCTTCTGGGCCACAGCAGTGTCGGTACGACCCAGATCTATACGCACCTACAGGAATTTCAGGTGCGTGCGGCCATTGAGCAGAACCCGCTGGGCGAGGTCAAAAAGGCACGCTTGGATACAACATCAAAGGAGACAGGGGAGAGCAGAGGGGAATTTGCCGATCCTTCATCGGATGAGCCTGAAAATGATGAACCGGGCGGCCCGATGGAGGCCTTTGAGGGTGCCGCGCAGGAGGGCTTCCGGGTAGATGTGTCGAGCCTTGCGGATACGGAGAGCACTGACAATCATGACATCTGAGCGGATACAGCAGCTTCGGCGCGACGAGGCTATGATGATGGCAGAATGGTCGGCGTCCTTTGTGCAGCCGTGCTGCTTTAACACCGACGGCATCGTAGACTATGAGCGCTGGGCGGCACTCCCGGACGGAAAGCATATCGTCGTGCTATTGAAGGAAACGAATGCTTTGAGAGGAAGCCTTGTGGAGTTCCTTTCTCATGGTGGAAGCGAAACTTACTACCGGACGTGGAATAATGTCGCACGCTGGGCAAATATGATTTTGAATGGAACATATTGGGAATTTGTGCCAAAATCAGCCCTGGATGATATGGTGAGGAATATCGCTGTGATAAACCTCAAAAAGTGTTCCGGCAGCGCCCATGCAAGCGCAAAGGTGGTACGGCAGGCCGCCCGGCAGGATGCAAACAGGCTGAAACGTCAGATACAACTGTATGAACCCGATATTATTCTGACCGGCGGCTGGGGGCTGGTATCGAACATTCTGCACGATGAGATACTTGCGGATGACGCCGAGTGGGTCAAGCCCAATGGACAGACAGCGTTATGGTATTATACGAGCTGTTCAGTCCGTTCGGAAAAAGAAACGCTCGTTGTGAGTATGCCGCATCCGAATCGAGCGGCGAAGTGCTGGACATTAGAGCTGGAAAAGATTCTGCGAGAGACCGGACGATTATAAAGACTGCAAGAAACATATAAAATGCTGCATTGCGGTTGCGTTAAATAACATAACTGTGCCAAATGCGAAAAAACGCTCCAGCCAGCCCAGAAGGCTCAGAAGCCGCTGGAAAGGCCCGAAATCCGGAAAAGAGGGCTTTTTCACTCCCCTATGTTTCGTATAACCTGCATTATACGAAATGATATAAATTTCAAAAACAGAGGCCCCCTTCTCCTGCCTTCTTCTGATGACGCAGGTTTCGGAGGCCTCTGAGCCTTTTTCTCTGATTTACTTTTCTGGAAATGATTCCCCTTTTGAATAGGCACGGTAATTCGGGCTGCTCAGAACATCCGGCCTATGACTGCGGCGTATCCAACGGCTGTGTCCCGAAGTATGCACAGATGGCCTCATAGTAGATCCGCGCCACGGCTTTACAGCCGTCCTCACTGCCGAACCGTGCCACATCTTCTTCGCTGGTCACAAAGCACTGTTCTGCCAGAACGGCCGGACAGTTTACATCTTCCAGCAGCGTAAAGCTTCGCTCGCCTCTCACCTCGGTGTAGGTGCTCTCTACAAGCTGCTTTGCCTCTCCCTGATAATAGATGTATCGGATGCCGCCGTGGCCGCGCAGCCTTGCACCTGCAGCCCCCATCCCCTGTGCCAGCTGCTGGGCAAAGTAGTAGCTTTCCTGATGCCATGTACGGCCCGGAACAGACGGATAACACTCAAAGCCCGACGCGGCAGAACCCTCCGGCGCTGAATTGCCGTGGATGGAGAGAAGCAGCTGCGGGCTTTGGGCGTTGATGGACTCTGCCCGCTCGCTGGGCTTTGCAGTAATATCATAGCGTTCCCGGGAACGCAGAGGGATGTAGTTGGGATCAGCCTCCAGCAGCGCAAGCAGTGCCTCAGACGTCTGAGCCGTCATCTCTTTTTCTTCAACGACTCCCCTTGCGCCCGGGTCACTTCCGCCATGCCCGGCGTCGATACAGACCCGATAAGGCGGGTCACCAACGACAGGCCGAAAAGACTCCCCTGTCTCATTCCTGTCCGCACCAGACAGTGCAGCATTCCAGAGCAGAAACGCTGCACCAAAGCAGACGACACACACCAGAAGGCTGATGACCGTCGCGGCAGATGGGCCGCGCTGTTTCCTTCTACGGGTGTGTTTTGGATTTGAACGTCCGGCTGCCATTGCTTTACTTCAGCTCAACGACGGTGACGCCGCTTTCACCCTCGCCATAACGGCCCAGACGGAAGCTCTTGACCATCCGGTTGCCCCTCAGATGCTTGTGGATAGCGGTACGCAGTGCGCCGGTGCCGTTGCCGTGGATGAGATACACCACAGTCTGTCCGTTCAGGATAGCGCGGTCGATGAAGGAATCCACCTCCGGCAGAGCCTCATCCACCGTGAGGCCCAGCAGGTTGCACTCCATTTTTGCGGTGCGCTGTACCCTCTCTACCCTGCCGTTGGGACGATTGGCATCGCCGGTCAGGCGGGAGTAGCGCTGCTGGGCCTTGGTCTGAGGCTTCGCCTCCTTGACCAGCTTTTCCGGCTGCTTGAGGCCCTTGAGCGGCACTTTGGTCTTGATGATACCGGCACGCACCAGCACATCACCGTTTTTATCCGGCAGCGAGAGCACCGTAGCCAGCTGATTCAGCTCTGCAATGCAGACCTCCTGCCCTACTTTGACCTCCTTCAGCGGCACGAACTCCTTGACAGGGTTATGCACCACCTCCGTACCCATAAAGAGCTTCTCGGACTCTTTCTTGGCGATCTCGCGGGCACGCTGTGCCTTCTGCTGGGTGCTCATCCGCTCGTCTTTCTGGAGCTGGCGCAGCTCATCGGTCAGAGCGTACGCTTTGCTCTCCACCTCCTGCGCCAGTGCACGGGCCTTGGCACGGGCAGCTTCCAGCTCGTTTTCACCCTGCTGGATCAGTTCGTCGCGCTTCTGACGGGCAGCATCCAGCTGATGTGCAGCCTCATTCTTCAGGCCCTCGACCTCGTCCTGACTGGCCTTGAGCTGCAGCTTCAGATCGTCCAGCTGGCCCAGAACGGCGTCCAGACGCTTGTCTTCTGCCGAAAGATGCTGCTGGGCCGCCTCAATGACCCGCTCCGGGATGCCAAGCTTTTCGCTGATGAGGAAGGCGTTGGATTTGCCCGGCACGCCCACGCTGAGCTTATAGGTCGGGCGCAGCGTCTCCAAATCAAACTCGCAGCTGGCGTTGACGACTCCCTTTGTCTCGAGAGCGAACACCTTCAGCTCTGCGTAGTGAGTGGTCGCCATCAGAAGTACGCCGCGGCGGCGCAGTTCTTCGATGATCGCAACCGCCAGCGCCGCGCCCTCCGCCGGGTCGGTACCTGCACCCAGCTCGTCCAGAAGCACCAGCGTGCGGGGCATGGCAAGCTCGAGGATGCCGGTGATCTTCTTCATATGACCAGAGAAGGTAGACAGACTCTGCTCGATGCTCTGCTCATCGCCGATGTCCACAAGAAATTCATCAAAGACGCAGATCTCACTGCGCTCATCCGCCGGGATGAGGAAGCCGCACTGCGCCATTGCACAAAGCAGACCTGCCGTTTTCAGTGTGACAGTCTTGCCGCCGGTGTTGGGGCCGGTAATGATGAGCGAATCGTAGTCCCTGCCCAGTGAAATATCGACAGGCACACATTTTTTTGCATCGATGAGCGGATGTCTCGCCCGAATGAGGGAGAAAGAGGTGTCTGTACGGACAGTGGGCTTGAACGCCTTCATGTCCAGCGCAAGGCGGGCCTTTGCCAGCAGGACGTCGATCTCCAGCATTGCCTTGTAGCTATACTGGAACTGCGGCTCGATGGCTGCGACCTGACCGGTGAATGCCACAAGGATGCGCTCGATCTCCTGCGCTTCCTGCGCGCGGTACTGCAGGATGCGCGCATTCGCCTCCACGACGGCCTGCGGCTCAACGAAAACGGTCGCGCCAGTGGACGAGACATCGTGGATGATGCCGCTCACTTCACCGCGATACTCGCTCTTGACGGGCACGACATAACGGCCATTCCGGATGGAGACGACGCTTTCCTGCAGATACTTGGAGGTGTCCATGTTGCGGACCATGCTTTCCAGACGGTCGCGGATGCTGTTTTCCGTTGCACGGATCTTCTTGCGCAGGTCGTTCAGGGTATGCGAGGCCGTATCTGCCATTGCATCCGGCGCAAGGATGGCGCTCGAGATCTGCTGTTCCAAGCCAGGCTGAGGGGCCAGCGCGTAGAACAGGTCATCGGTCGGTAGGGCGTCGTGCTCCGAGGAACCATACCAGCTGACGAGGTTCTGGAAGTTACGGAGTGCGCCTGCGACCATCAGAAGCTCGCCCATCGAGAGGACGCCACCCTTGACTGCGCGGGCTGCCAGCTGACTGACGCCCTCTACCCCGCCGAAACGGGGCGAACCATTCTTGATGAGCAGCGAATTGATGGCGTCGGTTTGTTCCAACGCATACCGCACTTCATCGGGGTCGCACTGAGGCTCGAGCGCAAGGAGCTTTTCGCGCGACTCCTTGCACACGCACCCTTCCGCTGCCCGGGCAATGATCTTGTCCAGCTCCAGCGTTTTCAAATAACTTGTTTCCATAGTAATTCCCTATACTAAATCGATTTTTTGATTTTTCACGACAGAACGGATCTCAGGAAGTCGTAGCTCTTCAAAGGCTTGTCCAGATGCGTCAGAGCATACTGTTCTGATACGGCCGCAAGCTTTGCCAGACTGCCCACAGAGATGCGAAAGCCGAATATCTTCTTATCCTCGACCAGACAGATATGCCGCAGCGCAAACAGCGCCCCAGCATCCAGATTGCACTTCTTCCCTGCCTTCTGAGCACAGGCCTCGCAGAGCAGGCAGCCTTCCGCCGGGTCGAGGTAAAAGGCCGGTCCGTCGTAGGTGCCGCAGTCGCGGCAGTAGACCAGCTGAGGCAGAAATCCGCACTCGCTCATGGTGCGCAGCTCGAATACCGCTTTGATGACCTTGAGGTCTGTTTTTTTCTCGCTTATCATGTAAAAGCAGTTGAGGAGAAGACGCAGTTCCTTTTCTGCCTCCTCTCCGGTCGGCGAAAGGGCCGAGGCCATCTCTGCCATATACATGGCAAGGCTCATCCCCTCGATGGAGGACGAGATGCCGTGAAAGACATTTTTGACGTCTGCCTCCCGTACCGTATACATATTCCGTCCGGGAACAAGCACGAACTCTGAGTAACAAAAAAGCCCGCAGGCGCTGAACAGTTTACTTTTCAGCCGCAGGCTGCTCTGCGCCGAGGCTGAGATGATGCCCTGCCTCGGCGTCAAGAGCGTGATGATCCGGTCTGATTCTTTATACCGAGTCTCCTTCAGGACAAGGCCCGGCGTCACAATGGTATCCATCTGTTTTTTCTCCTGCCGGGGCGGCGGGCCGCTGTTGGGCAAGCTGCCGCCTGTAGTCCAGATAACACAGAATATCACCGGTGCAGGCAAAAGCCTGCCAGCTAAGTTCCACCTTCATCGGACAACGCTCCTTCCATACGGTATAGTGTCACCTCTATGGTACTGCGCTATCCCCGGGAAATCTGTCCTGTTATGGAACTCAGCGGTTGGGCTGCTGCTTGAAGCCAAAGTTGTTGAGCATGAATTCGTTATCACGCCAGTCTGCCTTGACCTTTACCCAGCACTGCAGATTGACACGGCAGCCGAGGAACTCTTCGCAATCGGTGCGGGCTGCGCTGGCGATCTTTTTCAGCATCGCGCCGCCCTTTCCGATGACCATTCCCTTGTGGCTCTCCCGCTCGCAGTAAATGTTCACGTCGATGTCTACAAGGTCTGTACCGGGGCGCTCTTTGAAGCGCTCGACCACGACCGCGATGCCGTGTGGGATCTCGTCCCTCATATAAAGCAGTGCCTTTTCCCGGATAACTTCCGCCACAAGCTCCTTTTCGGGCATATCGGTGTAAGCGTCATCATCAAAATAGTGAGGGCCTTCCACTGCATAGCGGCTCAGAGCATCGAATAATTCTTCGCAGCGGTCGTTATCGCGGACGCTGACCGTATAGACGTCGTCGAACACGCCCAGCGCTTTCAGCTCCGCCTTGCGGGCCTCAAGGTCCGCCGGGTCTTTGACGAGGTCGGTCTTGTTGATGACCGCAATCGCCGGACCGCCCTTCTTCAGGGCCTCGACCAGAACCATCTCTGACTCGTTCAGGGCACCATAAGGCTCGAACAGCATCATGGACACATCAACATCGGCGATGGAGTCACTGGCTGTCTTATCCATCCGCTTACCCAGTTTGTTATGAGGCTTGTGCACACCGGGAGTGTCCAGCAGAACGTACTGCAGCGGCCCACGGGTGATGACACCGGTGATGCGGGTACGGGTGGTCTGAGGCTTCGAGGTGACGATGGCCACCTTTTCCCCCACCAGCAGGTTCGTCAGGCTGGATTTGCCCACGTTCGGGCGGCCAATGACCGCCACGAACACAGAGGATGTATCATAATGGCTCTGGATCGGTGTTTCGTTTTTCAAAATAGAACTCCTGTCTTTTATTCCGTGTAGCTCACCGTGCGGGGCAGGCCCAGCTGCGTGAGGACGGCTTCTTCCTTCTCGCGCATCCGCATGGCTTCCAGACCGCCATTCTCGTGGTCATAGCCCAGCAGATGGAGCATCGAGTGAACCGTCAGGAACGCGACCTCTCTCTGCAGCGGATGGCCGTAGAGCGTCGCCTGTTCCTGTGCGCGCTCCATGCTGATGACGATGTCGCCCAGCATCTTACAGCCGTTGTTCTCGTCTACATCATAGACGCCGTTCTCACCCAGCGGGAAGCTCAGTACGTCGGTGGGCATCGGCTTGTTGCGGTACTGGTTGTTCAGCTCGGCAATGGCAGCGTTATCCACGAAGGTCACGCTGATCTCTGCCGGGTCATCAAAGTGCTCATATTCCAGCACGGCGTTGCAGGCGCGGCGGATGAGGATGCGAAGGCCCGAGGGAACCTTGATGGCTTTCTGGGAATTGGTGATCAAAACTTTATTGGACATAAATCGTCCACTCCTTTCGTTTTACATTCTATTCCATGGATGCTCCGGCTTTTTGCGTATCGTTCCGTGCCGCCGGTTTTTATTGGCTCAGTGTTTGGAAGGGTGCGCTGCTGCCTCGTAGGCCTTGATGATCTCCTGCACCAGACGGTGACGCACCACGTCTTTTTCGGTAAAGTAGCATTGTGCGATGCCGTTCACACCCTTGAGCACCTGCAATGCGTCCACAAGGCCGCTGCGGGTGCGGTCGGGCAGGTCGATCTGGGTGACATCGCCGGTGACGACGACCTTGGAGCCGACGCCCATACGGGTCAGGAACATCTTCATCTGTTCCGGGGTGGTATTCTGAGCTTCGTCCAGAATGATGAAGGAATCGTCCAGTGTCCGGCCGCGCATATAGGCCAGCGGAGCCACTTCGATGATCTGCTTTTCTACCAAACGCTCGTAGGTCTCCGCACCCAGCATATCGAACAAGCCATCATACAGAGGCCTCAGATAGGGGTCTACTTTCTGCTGTAGGTCACCCGGCAGAAAGCCCAGCTTCTCGCCTGCCTCTACCGCCGGGCGGGTCAGCACGATGCGGGAGACGTCCTTTGCTTTAAAAGCCTTGACTGCCATTGCAACGGCAAGATAGGTCTTGCCGGTACCCGCCGGGCCGACGCCGAATGTGATGGCGTTGTTTCGGATGGCGTTGAGATATTCCTTCTGGCCCAGCGTCTTGGGACGGATGGGGCGGCCCTTGACCGTCACAGTCACAAAGTCTTCGGTCAGCTCCCGGACGCGCTTTTCTTCGCCGTCGTGTGCAAGGCTCAAGCAATAGCGCACCGTCTGATCTTCCAAAGGCGTGTGATTCTCGATAAGGAGAAGCATCCCCTCCACCGCGCGGGCAGCGGCGGCGACATTTGCCGGTTCGCCCGAGATGCGCAGCATCGTGCCGCGGCATACCGCTGTTACCGAGAACTCTTTCTCCAGCATCCGGATGTTTCGGTCACAGTTCCCGAATACGGCGGCTGCGATCTCCACACTGTCTAATTCAATGCTCTTTTCTGCCATGCGGCTCCTCCTGAAAGTTACTTGGATTCTGCCTCTATTGTACCACCAAAATAGCGTGAAGAAAACTATGAAAATTGCACAAAATTTTTCAACCGTCTCTGGCGGTTTGGCAGAGCGCCCAGCCGCCGTCGGCTGGACAGGACCAAAAGGCGTTTTATAAGGACGTTTTCAGAAATTTCGTGGTCATCGCAACGGGTGCACGGAAACTTCTTGTTATTTATACTCAAAAATGATATAAATTTGTTAGTAGGCTTTTAAAATTCTTGGTCGAGGTGAATGATATGTCTCGTGAACCCACACGCGCAGCGATCCTTATCCGTGAATCCCGAAAGCGTGCGGGACTTACACAGCAGGCACTTGCAGAAAAGCTTGGCATTACCACCAGTGCAGTCTGCAATTATGAAAGCGGTGCAAGTTTCCCCAAAGCAGAGATGGTCTTCGGTCTTTGTGATATTCTTGACCTTACGCCCCGCGACTTGTTCGAGTGTGAATAAGTTCTTCCTGACCCGGCAGCTTCTTGATAAGCGTTCGGCTTCAAACTTTTGCATAAAAGACGGGCTTACCACCTCAATTTTGCTCAAAAACGGTATTGAGCTGCGATTTTCGTACAAAACTTCTGAATAGGAAAAAAGTCCAGAAACCCGCATGGCTTCTGGACTTTTTCGTTACTTTTTATCTTCCGGGTCGTTCCCGCCTCGTATAAACATCGCATCGCCGAAAGAAAAGAATCTATAACGCTCCTGAACGGCCACTTTATATGCGGCCATCGTCTTTTCGTAGCCGTAGAGGGCCGACACCAGCATGATGAGGGTGCTTTCGGGCAGATGGAAGTTGGTGATGAGGCCGTCGATGCAGTTGAATTTAACACCGGGATAGAGGAAGATGTCGGTGTTGCCGCTGCAAGCTCGGATCTCACCGTACTTTGCGGCGACAGCTTCCAGCGTGCGGCAGCTGGTGGTGCCCACGGCGATGACCCGGTGGCCCGCAGCTTTGGTGTCATGGATGAGCTTTGCCGTTTCTTCGCTGACGGAGTACCACTCGCTGTGCATCTTGTGGTCGGCGATCTCGTCTTCCTGCACAGGGCGGAAGGTGCCCAGACCGACGTGCAGCGTCACTTCTGTGATGTTGACGCCCTTGGCGCGGATGGTGTCCATCAGCTCCGGCGTGAAGTGGAGGCCCGCCGTGGGGGCGGCAGCACTGCCAAGTTCTTTGGCATAGACGGTCTGGTACTGGCTCTGGTCTTCCAGCTGCTTGGTGATATAGGGCGGCAGCGGCATCTTGCCGAACTCGTCCAGCTTTTCGTAGAGCGTTTCGGTGTCATAATAGAAGGTGACAAACTTATTGCCGTCCTCCAGCGTCTCGTCCACGATGGCCGTCAGGCTGCCGTCGCCGAAGCTGACCTTGGTGCCGGGCTGCATCCGCTTGCCGGGCTTTGCAAGGCACTCCCACTGGTCGCCCTTCACCTGACGCAGGAGCAGCAGCTCACAGACCGCGCCGGTGGGCTGCTTGACGCCCACGATACGGGCCGGCAGGACTTTGGAGTTGTTGACCACCAGCAGGTCGCCCGGCTCAAGGTATTCGGGCAGATCGCGGAAGATGCGGTGCTGGATGCTGTCATCCTTCTGGTTCAAAACCATCAGCCGGGCCGCGTCGCGGGGGCACGCAGGCTCCTGTGCGATCAGCTCTTTGGGTAAATCATACCAAAAATCTCTTTTTAACATACTTAGCATTTGCCTTTCCGATGATTGACACGAATGCCGTATCAATGTTATCATAAAATCTGTATAGACGGTATCTATTATATTGCATAGACGTCTGCTTTGCAAGCGGGGTCTTATGTGAATTTGCTTTTTTTTGAAAGGAAAGGTGCTGGAAATGGATAAACAGTATAAAGTGGGCGTTGTCGGTGCGACCGGCATGGTGGGCCAGCGTTTCGTTACTCTGCTCGAAAATCACCCCTGGTTCAAGCTGACGACTCTGGCAGCTTCCGGCCGGAGCGCCGGGAAGACCTATGAGGAAGCTGTCGGCTCCCGCTGGGCTATGACCACTCCGATGCCGGAGAGCGTCAAGAAGATGGTCGTGCTGGATGCCTCCAAGGTGGAGGAGGTTGCCTCTCAGGTGGACTTCATCTTCTGCGCCGTCAATATGCCCAAGGCCGAGATCAAGGCTCTGGAGGAGGCTTACGCTAAGGCAGAATGCCCCGTCGTCTCCAACAACAGCGCCAACCGCTTCACCCCGGACGTCCCGATGGTCGTGCCGGAGATCAACGCCGACCACATCGAGATCATCCCCTCTCAGCGCAAGCGTCTGGGCACCAAGCGCGGCTTTATCGCGGTCAAGTCCAACTGCAGCCTGCAGAGCTATGTCCCCGCCCTGCACCCCCTGATGAAGGATTTCGGTGTCAGCAAGGCGCTGGTCTGCACCTATCAGGCTATCTCCGGCGCAGGCAAGACCTTCGACCGGATGCCCGAGATTATTGACAACGTCATCCCCTACATCGGCGGCGAGGAAGAGAAGAGCGAGCGCGAGCCGCTCAAGCTGTGGGGACACATCGAGGGCGACCAGATCGTCAACGCCGAAAAGCCGGTCATCACCGCTCAGTGCTTCCGTGTGCCGGTCTCCGACGGCCACACCGCTGCTGTCTTCGTGAGCTTCGAGAAGAAGCCCAGCAAGGAAGAGATCCTCAAGGCATGGGCGGAGTTCCGCGGTCCCGCACAGGAGCTGGAGCTGCCCAGCGCACCCAAACAGTTCCTCCACTACTTTGAGGAGAACGACCGTCCCCAGCCCAAGCTGGACCGCAACACCGAGCACGGCATGGCGGTCTGCATCGGCCGTCTGCGGGAAGATACCCTGTTCGACTACAAGTTTGCCTGCATGAGCCACAACACCCTGCGCGGTGCGGCAGGCGGAGCTGTGCTGCTGGCCGAGCTGCTGGCAGCCAAGGGCTATTTCGATTGATCTGCGCGTTTTTGAGAACCAACGCGCTGCAAAGGAGTTTTTGCTATGAAGAATCCTGTTTTTACCGGTGCAGGTGTTGCCATCATCACCCCGATGTACGAGGACGGCAGCATCAATTTTGACGAGCTGGGCCGCATCGTTGAGGATCAGATCGCCCGCGGCACCGACGCCATCGTCATCTGCGGCACCACCGGTGAATGCTCTACCATGACCGACGAAGAGCAGCTGGCCGCCATCAAGTACACCGTGGATCTCGTAAACCACCGTGTGCCGGTCATCGCCGGTGCCGGTTCTAACGATACCGACCACGGCTGTGCTCTGGCCGCAAAGTCTGCTGCCTGCGGTGCGGACGCCCTGCTGCTGGTGACGCCCTACTACAATAAGACCTCTCAGGCTGGTCTTGTGGCCCATTTCACCGCAATGGCTGAGGCCGGCGGTATCCCGGTCATCCTGTACAATGTGCCCTCCCGCACCGGCCTGAACATCGCCCCCGAGACGGCCAAGGAGCTGAGCAAGCACCCCCTCATCAACGGCATCAAGGAGGCCTCCGGCAACATTGGTCAGGTGGCGAAGATCGCAGCCCTCTGCGGCGACGAACTGAACATCTACTCCGGCAACGACGATCAGGTGGTGCCTCTGCTGTCTCTGGGCGGCAAGGGCGTCATCAGCGTCGTCTCCAACGTCAAGCCGGAGCTGGTGCACAACTGCTGCAAGGCATGGTTCGACGGCGACACGGCAAAAGCCCGCGCACTGCAGCTGGAGATGCTGCCTCTGTGCGACGCTCTCTTCTGTGAGGTCAACCCCATCCCGGTCAAGTATGCCATGAACGTGCTGGGCTGGGAGGCCGGTGAGTGCCGCCTGCCCCTCGTGGAGCCGAGCGACGCTCACAAGGAGCAGATCGAGCAGGCCTTGCAGGCTGCGGGAGTCATCAAGGAATAAACGATTTTATGTGCAAAATGCCCGGCGCAGTGTGTTCCGGGCATTTTGCCGTATGAGAAAAAAGAGGATATTGACAATGACCGATATTATCATTCAGGGCATCGGCGGCCGGATGGGCCATGTGCTGTGCGAGATGATCGCCCAGCGGGAGGATTGCCGCGTCGTGGCCGGCATCGACATGAAGGACGGCGAGCTGAACGGCATCCCTGTCTACGACAGTCTGGACAAGCTGGACGGCAAAGGCGATGTCGTCATCGACTTCAGCGCCCCGGCGGCAGTCGAGAAGGCACTGCCCTACTGCGAGGCTCACAAGCTGCCCATCGTGGTCTGCACCACCGGACTGTCCGAGGAGCTGCAGCTGAAGATCGTCCAGCTCTCCCGCAGCATCCCGGTGTTCAAGAGTGCCAATATGTCCATGGGCATCAACGTCCTGTCCGAGCTGTGCAAGCGCGCTTCGGCCATTCTGGGTGCGAACTATGACATCGAGATCGTCGAGCAGCACCATCACAACAAGCTGGACGCTCCCAGCGGCACGGCTCTGATGCTGGCCGACGCCATCAATGAGGAGAACAACGGCGCTTACCACTACGTCTATGACCGTTCTGCCGTCCGTCAGAAGCGCGACCCCAAGGAGATCGGCATCAGCGCCGTGCGCGGCGGCAGCATCGTGGGTGACCACGAGGTGCTGTTCTGCGGCCCGGACGAGGTCATCACCCTCCGCCACACGGCATACTCCCGCAATATTTTTGCAAATGGCGCGATAAATGCTGCCGTTTACCTTGCAAAAAAGGAGCCGGGCCTGTACAATATGAGTAACATGATCGCAGAGATGTAAGCTGTTCTGCGCATGGCATCATAAGGCACGGTATCGTGCGTCAGGAGACGAGCCTATGGCCAAGCACGCAAAGCACGCAGCCCCTCCCCGCCGTCGGCGTTCTGCCCAAAAGCACACCTCGCATAAGAGCGTCACCCTGTACACACTGGGGGTCTTGCTGGTGGCCGTATCGGCGCTGCTCTCTCTGCGCCTCTGGCCCCGCCGCATCGTGGATGCAGTTCCTCCGGCAACGGAGGCGGAGTCCCCTGCTGTTTCGGAGGAGCTTGTTGTGCCTGAGCCGCAGCCTGTCGTCACGACACTGCGCTTCTCGGCTACAGGGGACAACCTCATCCATGCACCCATCTATTCGCAGGCCGCCCGGCGGGCTGCAGAGGGCGAAAGATACAGCTTCGATTACTGCTACGCGAATCTGCTCGATTTCTATGCACAGCAGGACATCAACTGGATCAATCAGGAGACGCTCTGCAGCAAAGAGCTTGCGCCCTCTACCTACCCCTGCTTCTCGACTCCCGGCGAGTGCGCCGAAGCGCTTTACCGGGCAGGCTTCCGGGTGTTCAGCCTCTCGAACAATCACACCTACGACAAGGGGGCTGCGGGCATTGCCGCCACCCTCCGGTTCTGGGAGACGATGCCCGAGGATGTGATCACCACCGGCCTGTGGAAGGGCGAGGCGGACTATGGCCGCATCCCCATCCAGACCGTGGACGGCGTAAAGATCGCGTACCTCTCCTACACCGAGCACACCAACGGCATCCCCCGGAACAGCAAGATGACCGCAAACATCATCTACACCAGCCAGCAGGATGTCATGGAGCAGCAGGTGCGGGCGGCCCGGCAGGAGGCCGATTTTGTGGTGGTCGGCGTACACTGGGGCGTCGAGGACAGCCACAACATCACGCAGGCACAGCGCACCTTAGCTCAGTCTCTGGCCGACTGGGGCGCGGATGTGATCATCGGCACCCACCCGCACGTTCTGCAGGACGCCGAATGGCGCACTGCAGCCGATGGGCGGAACGTATTTGTGGCCTATTCGCTGGGAAATTTCCTGAGCACCCAGAGCAAGCCCGACCAGCTCATCGGCGCGGTCCTGACACTGGATCTGGAGAAGACCGTCGAGCCGGACGGAAGCGTCCGCTGCGCGGTGCGCGGCCCGAAGCTCCATGTGACAGTGACCCACTATGACGCCGGAAAGTCCAACGTCCGTACCTATCTGTTCCGGGATTACACGCCGGAGCTTGCAAAGGCCCATGGCGTCCGCGCTGCCTACCCAAACTTCGGATACGATTACATCCGCCAGACGGCACAGACCTACATCAACAGCGAATTTTTGGAGCTTGCATAAAGTTTGAATCAGAACGCCCGATGGGCAGAATGGAGTGTTTACTATGTACGGTGTTTCCAAAATCAATATCGAGCCGAGCCTAATGATGATCAGCGTGCAGGATGCCGAGTTCAAGGGCAACACGATGGCCCGTTATCTGCAGATCTTCGCCGACACCGGCGTTGTGGTGGATATGATCAGCCAGAGCGCCCCCCACGGTACCAGCACGGACTTCAGCTTCACGGCATCCAGCAGCGATCTGCCGTTGGTGATGAAGGCCATCTCTGCCGCGAATCTCGGCAAGGATGCCAAGGCCTCTCCCCTCATCAGCGTGGGCTACTCCAAGCTGAACCTCTTTGGAGAAGAGATGGTCACCAGCTGCGGTGTTGCCGCGCGTGCCCTGAATGCTCTGGCAATGGCAGGCATCGAGGTGCTGCTCATCACTACCAGCGACCTTGACATTTCCCTGCTCGTCCGTTCTGAGAATGAGGATGCTGCCTATGAAGTCCTGAAGAAGGCTTACGAGCTGTGACCTGAATAAAAACAAGTCTCCCTTGTCCTGTGCGGGATAGGGGAGATTTTTGTATGAAAAAGCCCCGGCTGTCCCCTCTCCTGTCACAGAGAGAAGACAGCCGGGGCTATCATTTTATCAGAAGCTTACAGGCTCACCTTGTGGTAGACCTTCTTGCCCTTCTTGATGACGATGCCCTTGGACAGCTGCTCGGCGGTGAAGCTTGCCGTGGGGGCAGCGACCTTTTCGCCATCCACCAGAACGCCGCCCTGCACGACCAGACGGCGGGCCTCGCCGTTGGAAGCAGCCAGACCAGCCTTGACCATCAGGGTCAGGATGCCGATGGCACCATCGGTCAGATCGGCCTCGGTCAGCTGGGTGCCGGGCATATGCTCGGTGTCTCCGGCAGCGCCGCTGAACAGTGCGCGGGCTGCGTTCTGCGCCTTGTTGGCCTCCTCCTCGCCGTGGACCATCTTGGTCAGCTCGAAGGCAAGGATCTCCTTGGCCTCGTTGAGGCGCTGATCTTTCCAGGTGCTCATCTCATCGATCTGCTCCAGCGGCAGGAAGGTCAGCATCCGGATACACTTCATGACATCTGCATCGCCGACGTTGCGCCAGTACTGATAGAACTCGAAGGGGCTGGTCTTATTGGGGTCGAGCCAGACGGCGTTGCCGGCGGTCTTACCCATCTTCTTGCCCTGAGAATCGGTCAGCAGGGTGATGGTCATGGCGTAGGCATCCTTGCCCAGCTTGCGGCGGATCAGCTCAGTGCCGCCCAGCATATTGCTCCACTGGTCATCGCCGCCGAACTGCATATTGCAGCCGTAGTGCTGGAACATATAGTAGAAGTCGTAGCTCTGCATGATCATGTAGTTGAACTCAAGGAAGGACAGGCCCTTCTCCATGCGCTGCTCGTAGCACTTGGCACGCAGCATATTGTTGACGGAGAAGCAGGCGCCCACATCGCGCAGCAGCTCGACATAGTTCAGGTTCAGCAGCCAGTCGGCGTTGTTCAGCATCAGGGCCTTGCCCTCAGAGAAGTCGATGAACTTCTCCATCTGCTTCTTGAAGCAGGCAGCGTTGTGGGCAATGTCCTCCTTGGTCAGCATCTTGCGCATATCGGTGCGGCCGGAGGGGTCGCCGATCATGGTGGTGCCGCCGCCGATGAGGGCGATGGGCTTGTTGCCTGCCATCTGCAGGCGCTTCATCAGGGTCAGGGCCATGAAATGTCCGGCGGTCAGGCTGTCGGCGGTGCAGTCGAAGCCGATGTAGAAGGTAGCCTTGCCGTTGTTGATGAGGTCGATGATCTCCTCATCGGTGATCTGGGCCACCAGACCGCGGGCTTTCAGTTCTTCGTACAGAGTCATAAGAAATTTCCTCCTGTTTTGTCGGGCAGAGGGAAAAACAAAACGCCCTCCGCCAAAATAAATTGGCAGAGGGCGATAAAATTCGCGGTACCACCTCTGTTTGCCGCCTCTTCACAGAGACGGCCTCACGAGTGCACACCCCAGAGTAGAGTGACACTCCTGCGTTTGTAACGCTCGCACGCGGCACAGCCTACTCGTCGTTCAGCCTGCAGCTCCGGGAGGTATTTCACCTGCGTCTCCGCAGCCCCTTTCACCAGCCGGGGCCTCTCTGGGCAGAGCGCATCAGGGTACTCGGTTCCCATCTTCGCCTTTCAACGAGATTCAGTTTAGCACATCCCTGTGGGAATGTCAAGCACAAAAGCGCCTGCTTATTTCCCGGCGCTCCAGCCCAGCATTTCCCGGGCGTTGGCCAGCGAAAGCTCCGTGACATGGTCGCCGGAGATGAGGCGGGCCAGCGCCTCCACCCGTCCATTCTCGTCCAGCGGGTGGATCTCGGTATAGGTACGCTCATTCGTGATGTTTTTCTGGATGAGCAGATGGCAGTCTGCCAGCGCAGCGATCTGGGCCGTGTGGGTGATGCAAAGGATCTGATGACCCTCGGCACTCTGGCGCAGCACCTCACCGATGCGGCTGGCCGCCTTGCCGGAAACGCCGCTGTCGATCTCGTCGTAGATGACGGTCGGCACAGCGTCCTTGTCGGCCATCGCGTTCTTGATGGCGAGGGTGATACGGCTCAGCTCGCCGCCTGAGGCGATCTTTGCCAGAGGCTTCGGGGCTTCGCCGGGGTTCGTGGAGATATAAAACTCGATGCTGTCCTGTCCGTGACTGGCCAGCGGCCCCCGCGTATGGCGGAGCGTCATCCGCACGCCCGGCATATTTAGAAAGTCCAATGTGTCAGAGATGCGCTTGTTCAGCTCTTCAAACGCCTTCAGCCGGGTCTGGGTCAGAAGCTCCGCCTTTTCCCGCGCAAGGGTATAGAGACGGCGCTGCTCCTTCTGCAGATGCTCCACCCTCTCCTGTGAGGACTGTATCATCTCCAGCTCCTGCCGTGCCCGCTCGCCAAACGCGAGGATGTCCTCTACTGTATCGCCGTATTTCCGCCGGAGCTTGTAGATAAGATCGATGCGCTGCTCGATCTCGTCCAGCTCTGCGTCGTTGGTGTCGTAAGCGTCCAGACGGCCGATGAGATCGGCGGCGACGTCCTTTGCGGTGTAATAGAGGTCGAGCAGCTGGCCCGCACCGGCAGACAGCTCTCCGTCGAGCTGGGCCGCTGCATCCACGGCGTTGGAGGCTTCGCCCAGAAGGTCAACGGCACCGGGGGCTTCATCGCCGCCTGAGAGCAGCGCGTAACACTGGGCAATGCGGTCCCGGATGGTGGAAGCATTCGCCAGCACCTTGCGGCGGCTTTCCAGCGTCTGCTCCTCCCCTGCCGTCAACGCCGCATCGTCGATCTCCTGCACCTGATAGCTCAGCAGGTCGATGCGGCGCTGCTTTTCGCCCTCGTCGGTGATCATGGCGTCCAGCGTTTTCTTGACCCCCACCAACTCCCGATAGATAGCATAGTATGCCTGATATTCCGCGCTGTTCTGGGCGTAAGCGTCCAGAATGCCCTCATGCCGGGCTGGATTCAGCAGACCCACTGAGTCGTGCTGGCCATTGATGTTGATAAGTCCGCCGCAAAGCTCCCGCAGGACAGCGGCGGTGGCAGGCATCCCGTTGATGCGGCAGGTGCTCTTGCCCTCGGCGGTGATCTCGCGGCTGAGCAGCAGCGCTTCGGAGCGCTCGTAGCCTGCCTTTTCCAGACTGTCAAGGACGGCAGGCGGCACATCCTCAAATGCAGCCCGGATGACAGCCTTGGCCGCACCGGTGCGCACGAGATCCTTGGAGGCGCGGTTGCCCAGAATAGCATTGATGGAGTCGATGAGGATGGATTTGCCTGCGCCCGTCTCACCGGTCAGGACGTTGAGGCCCTTTTCAAAATGGACATTGGCTTTCTGGATAACTGCAACATTTTCGATCTGCAGGCTGCTCAGCATAGTTTCACTCCCGCGTTTATTTCTGCCCGATATGACGGGTCAGTTCCGAACAGATGGTCTTGGCGTCCCGCTCCGAACGGGCCACGATCAGGAACGTATCATCGCCAGAAAGGGTGCCGACGACATTTTTCCACTTCAGGGCGTCGAACACTTCACAGGCGGCGTTCGCCATGCCGGAATAGCATTTTACCAGCACGACATGCCCGGCAAAATCCACACCCAGCACCGACTCGCGGAAGATCGTCTCGAACCGGCCCTGCATCTTGGGGTTGAGGCTTTCGTTGTGGCTGGAAACATAGCGGTAGCCGTCTGCGGTAGCGGCTTTGACGAGACACATTTCCCGGATGTCCCGGGAAATAGTCGCCTGCGTCACCTCAAAGCCCTCCTGACGCAGGTGCTCGAGCAGCACCTCCTGACGGCTGATGGGGTTCTCCTGGATCAGTCGGAGGATCGTCTGCTGACGTTCCGCCTTGCCTTTTGACTCAGCTGGATTGTTTCGGCCCATATTCCTTGCCTCCTCTTGTTGTTATCTCCGGCTGCGCAGTTTCTGGTCGATGGCCTGAAACTGGTCCGCCCTGCTGAAGGTGACGAGCTGTACGATCTGGTCCGAAAGGCGGATCTCTGCCGTCGAACCGGCGCTGAGCGGATATTCCGCCGCACCATCGCAGCTCAGGAACACTTCGTTGTCCACCACCTGCCCGACACAGATGTTGATCTTCCGCTCCTGTGCAAAGACCATTGCCGGGCTGGTCAGGCTGTGGGGGCAGATGGGCGTGACGACAATGCCCTTGGTCTGCGAGTCAAGGATCGGCCCGCCTGCCGCCAGTGAATAGGCCGTAGAGCCGGTGGGCGTCGCTACGATGACGCCGTCTCCGCGATAATGCTCTACAAGGATGTCGTCGCAGTAGATGCTGAAATCGATGGCCTGCTGCAGGCGGCCTTTGGTCACGACCACGTCGTTGAGGGCATGGCCCTCCCAGTTTTCTTCGCCCAGCACCCGCACATAGAGCAGCATACGGCTGTCCAGCAGATATTCGCCCCGCACCAGCGCCGCAAGCTTTTCCTCCATTTCATCCACCTCGCAGGTGGCAAGGAAGCCGCAGCGGCCGATGTTGATGCCGAGGATGGGCTTCTGGTATTGAAGCGTAAGGTTCGCCTCATGCAGGATGGTGCCGTCGCCGCCGATGGTCAGGATAACGTCGGTACGCGGGAGGCACTCTTCCAGCGGAAGGTACTGCACCCCATCGGCGCAGCAGGTTTCGTTCAGGTCATCCCGCATCAGGACGGTGGCCCCCTGCATCAGCAGGAGCTGCGCTGCCCGCTGGGCGGTGGCTACCGCCTGCTCTTTGCCGGGGTTTGGCGAAATGTAAACGGTCATATGACGTCTCCCAGCCGATTTATTTGTCCAGCGAGCTATGGCTTGCGGCCACGACCTGCTCGGCGACGGAATCATCCAGCACGCCAGGCTGCTCGCTCTTCTGGACGAACATCAGATACTCGATGTTCCCCTCCGGGCCTTTGACTGGGCTGAAATCCAACCCCCGCACAACGAAGCCGTTTGCAGCGGCATAGCCCATGGCGTTGTGCAGCACCTCGCGGTGGGTGGCGGGGTCACGGACGACACCGTTTTTGCCCACCTTCTCACGCCCTGCCTCAAACTGGGGCTTGACCAGACAGACGCCCATCGCGTCCGGCGTCGTGATGGCCTGCGCCACCGGAAAGATGTGATGCAGCGAGATAAAAGACACGTCCACGCTGAAAAACTCCACTGGCTCGGCCAGCATATCCGGCGTGACATTGCGGATGTTGGTCCGCTCCATATTCACGACACGCTCGTCGGTGCGCAGGCTCCATGCCAGCTGGCCGTATCCCACATCCACAGCATAGACCTTGACGGCACCGTTCTGCAGCATACAGTCAGTAAAGCCGCCTGTGGACGCACCGATGTCCATACAGACCTTGCCGCGGGGGGTCAGCGGGAAGCACTGCATCGCCTTTTCCAGCTTGAGTCCGCCCCGGCTGACGTATCCGATGTCGTGGCCGCGCACCTCGACCTTGGCACCTTCCTTTATCATCTCACCAGCCTTGTCCACCTTCTGCTCATTGACGAAGACAACACCGGCCATGATGAGAGCCTTGGCGCGCTCACGGCTCTGGATCATACCGTGCTGCACCAGATATTGGTCCAAACGAATTTTCAAAGTGTTTTCTCTCCTTTCGGGTCTGCCGTCTGCACGGCCTCGGCCAGATGCACCGCATCCAGCCCGGTCGCCTGCTTGATCTGGGGCACCGTCGCGTGGGGCAGGTTCAGCTCCCTCACCGCGCGGTGGATGTACCGGCCGCACCAGCCTGCATCCTGCAGAGCGCGGGCCAGATGCTCGCCGATGCCGCCGCATGCTGCGCACTCTTCTGCCATCAGGACGATGGAGTAGGCCGAAAGCTCCTGCACCAGCTCTTTCCTGAACGGAAAGATGCGGACCAGCTTATACACATCGCAGGGGACACCCTCTTTTGCCAGCAGCTCTGCGGCGGCAAGGGCATCCTCCACCTCATCCGCATAGCTCACCAGCGCAGTCTTTGCACCCGGCAGAGAGACGAGCTTGTCGTACTCCCTGCCCGTGCAGCCGTATCCGGCCAAGACCTTGCTCTCGCCGCCGCGGGGGTAGCGGATGGCCCGAGGCCCCTGCATCTCATGCTGCAGCAGGATGGCCAGCCAGTACCGCAGCTCCTCATAGTTCGAGGGCGAGTAGATGGGCATTCCGACCTGACTGAGGAAGGCCGGGTCGTAGATGCCCTGATGGGTCTCCCCATCGCCGGGCACAAAACCTGCGCGGTCAACGGCAAAGACAACATTCTCCCGCAGCAGACTGACATCGTGGATGATCTGGTCATAGCTGCGCTGCAGGAAGGTCGAATAGATGCAGACCACCGGCAGCATCCCCTTGCTGGCAAGGCCGGCGGCGAAGGTCACGGCGTGTTGCTCAGCCATCCCGACGTCAAAGAAGCGCTCCGGGTGGGCGTGGCTGAAAAATTGCAGACCAGTGCCATATTTCATCGCCGCCGTGATGGCACAGAGGGTATCGTCCGCATCTCCGGCCTCACTGAGCGCACGGCCAAAGGCATTCGAGAACGACTCCGCCGGGGCGATCTCCGGGTCGGGGATGCCTGCCAGATCGAACTTCGAGACGCCATGATAGTTGCCGGGATTCGACTCCGCCGGGGCGTAGCCCTTGCCCTTTTTTGTCACAACATGGAGCAGCATCGGCCCGGGCTGGGCACAGACCGTCTGCAGGATGCGCTCCAGCTCCGGCTCGTTGTGGCCGTCGATGAGGCCGAAATAATGGAACCCCATATCCTCGAAGATCGTGGAGTGATACATGGCCCGGCGCACCACTTTTTTGCTGTTTTGCAGGGCAGTCTTGATGGGCGCACCGACGAGCGGCACTCCGCTCAGAAAGCTGTTGACATTCTCCTTCGCCGTGAAATAACGGGTCGTGGTGCGCAGATGGCCCAGATACCCTGCCAGTGCGCCGACATTGTGGGAGATGGACATCTTGTTGTCATTGAGAATGACCATCAGATTGTCCAGCTTGCCGATGTTGTTCATTCCTTCGTAGACCATGCCGCCGGTAAAGGCACCATCGCCGATGATGGCCACCACATGGCCCGGCTCGCCCTTGAGCTTTTTGGCCCATGCGATGCCGATGGCAACCGAGAGGGCGGTGTTGCCGTGCCCGGCGATAAAAGCATCGTGAACGCTCTCATTCGGGTTTGGGAAACCCGAAAGGCCGTCCAGCTGCCGCAGGGTGCCGAAGCGCTTGTACCGTCCGGTCAGCAGTTTGTGGGTGTAGCACTGATGGCCCACATCGAAAACGAACGCATCCCGGGGGGTCTCAAAGATGCGATGGAGCGCGACCGTCAGCTCGACTGCGCCGAGGTTGGAAGCAAGATGTCCGCCCGTTTTGGATACACTGTCCAGCAGAAATTGACGAATTTCCCCGCAGAGCTGCTGGATCTGCGCACTGTTCAAGCGCTTCAGGTCACTTGGCTGTGAAATATTCTGAAGCAGTGAAGGATGCATAAAGTGACCGTCCTCCTCACATTTCAAATTCCGGATGATTTCAACACAGAAGTCATTTTTGCAGGCAGGGCAATCTCCTGAAAAACCGCCCGGATGGGGCACTGCTTATGAAAACAACTTCTTATTAGAGGTGCATCGGATACAAAAAGCCGACGACGACGCCGACGACCATGCCTGCCATGACCTGCAGCGGCGTGTGTCCGACCATCTCCTTCAGATGCATATTCTGCAGAAAGGGAGCGTTTTTTTCGCTGATGTCGATCCACTCCTCGATCATCTGGTTGAGCACCTTTGCCTGTTCGCCGGTCTCGTGGCGCACGCCCATTGCATCGTGCATGGTGATGATGGCGACTACGCTGGCCACTGCAAAGATAGCCGAGCTGATGCCCTCGCTGCGGGCGGCGGCAATGACCATCGCACAGACCGTGGCGCTGTGGGCGCTGGGCATACCACCATCGCCCCACATCCGTTCGAGCTGGAATTTGCCCAGCAGGATGAAGTTGATGATCGTCTTCAGCACCTGTGCGACGAACCAGCTTACGATGGAGACCGTCAGTATCTCGTTGACCGAGAACAATTCCTTGATCAGTTGCATTGTTTGTTCTCCTTCTTGAATTTTATCGCATTCCCGCAGCCGACGTCATAAGCGCCGCATCTGCCCTATCGTCCCAGACGCGATGCTCAGCTGCGGCGGGCCAGCAGCGTGCGGGCCAGCTGCTCCAGAAAAGCGCTCTTTTCGCCGAATGCGTCATGCAGCGCCGCACAGGTCTCATCGTTCAGTTTCTCTGCCAGCTGCATCGCTCCGTCCGCGCCGAACAGGGTGACGAAGGTCGTCTTGCCATTCTCGCTGTCGCTGCCGATGGGCTTGCCCAGCTGCTCGGCGGTGCTGGTCACATCCAGCACATCGTCCACGATCTGGAACACTAGGCCGATGCCGTAGGCGTAGGCTTCCAGCGCTTTGCGCTGGGCCTCGTCGGCCTGTGCCGCCGCGCCACCCATCTGGATGGCCGCATTGATGAGCGCCCCCGTCTTGTGGCGGTGGATGAGGCGGAGCTGTTCTTCCGTAGCGGCGAGCGCCTCGTATTTCAGGTCAAGCTCCTGTCCATACACCATGCCCCGGCTCCCGGCTCCTGCGCCGAGCGCCTGTGCTGCGCAGACGCAGACCGATGCCGGAGCGGGCGCACCGGCCACAGCCTCGAAGGCCTCCGTCAGCAGCACATCGCCCGCCAGCATGGCAGTAGACTCTCCGAATGCCTTGTGGCAGGAGGGCTTGCCCCGGCGCATATCGTCATTGTCCATGCAGGGCAGGTCGTCGTGGATGAGTGAATAGCAGTGCAGCATTTCAACGGCCGCTGCAAACTGTTCCGCCGCCTCGGCGCTGCCGTGGAGCATATCGCACACGGCCAGCACCAGCACAGCCCGGATGCGCTTGCCGCCGCCCATCAGGCTGTAGCGTGCCGCACGGCAGACCTCAGACTCCTCGGGCAGATAGCGCTCGCACGCCCGGTTCAGTGCTTCTTCTGCACGGGCCAGATATTCGCCGTACTGCTTTTTATACTCGGTGCTCTCCATTATGATTCCTCCCTGCGGGCTGTTATGATTCTTTGGGTTCTGCCTCTGCCTTTTCGCTGCGGGCAGCGTCGATCTCCTCCATCTGGAGCGACGCCTTTTCCAGCGCAGCATGGCAGTATTCCATCAGCGAAGCCGCTTCTGCATAAAGCTTGACCGACTCCGTAAGGGTCGTCTCCTCGCTCTGCATCTGGCTCAGGATGGTTTCCAGACGGGCCATGCCGTCCTCAAAGCTTTTGGGTGCTCTCATTCAGTTCCTCCACGGACAAGACCGTACATTCTGCCGTATGCGCTGCGCCGCGCAGGGTGATCCGGTCGCCCGTAGAAAGGGCGTCCGCGCTGCACAGCCTGTTTTTGCTGTCGTATACCATCGCGTAGCCGCGCCCCAGCACCCGGTAGGGGCTGAGGGAGTCGGCCAACGCGGCAGCATGACGAAGCTGATTTGTTCGCTTCTGGATGCCGCTCCGGGCTGCATCCTCAAGCTCTTTTTGGTATGCCTCAAGCTTTGTCTGCCCGGCTGTGAGTGTCCGGCGGGTCATGTCACGGGAAAGCTGCTGCCCGGCCCTTTCCAGACGCCCCGATGCCGCAGCAAAACGGCTCTGCAAGGTGCTCTGACAGCGCTGCTCCAGCTGAAGCAGTACCCGCAGAAGCTCTGCGCGGTCGGGCACCGCCAGCTCTGCCGCTGCCGACGGAGTCGGTGCACGGCGGTCCGCCACGAAATCCAGAATGGTAAAGTCGATCTCGTGTCCGATGGCGCTGATGAGCGGCACTTTGCAGCGGTACGCCGCCCGGGCGATGACCTCGGCGTTGAAGACCCAGAGGTCTTCCCGGCTGCCGCCGCCCCGGGCCACGATGATCTCATCTACTTTCCCGCTCCGGTCCAGCCGCCCGATGGCGTCGGCGACCTGCTGCGCGGCCTCAAAGCCCTGCACGCTGACCGGGCAGAGCAATAGCTTTGCTGCCGGCCAGCGTCGGCCGATGACATTGCGGATGTCCTGCAGTGCCGCACCGGTCTTGCTGGTGACGATGCCGATGCATTTGGGGTAAGCGGGCAGAGACTTTTTATGCTCTGCCGCGAAAAGTCCCTCCTGCTCGAGCTTGGCTTTCAGCTGCTCAAAGGCCAGCTGCGCCGCGCCGATGCCGTCCGGGAACATCTCGTTGACGTAGACCTGAAACGCGCCGTCCCGCTCGTAAAGAGTAGCACGGCAGCGTACGACCACCTTCATGCCTTCCTCAGGCCGGAAGCCGAGCCGTCTTGCATCCGAGCGGAACATCACCGCCTTGACGCTGGCAGCTGCGTCCCGAAGGGAAAAATAGCAGTGGCCGCTGCGGGCATTCTGTACAAAGTTTGCGATCTCGCCCCGCAGCGCCAGATCGAACAGGATGTCGTTTGCATCCAGCAGGGTCTTGACGTACTGGTTCAGGGCAGAGACAGAGATCACTTCAGCCATAGACCGGCCTCCCGTGCCGCAAGAATGGACACGCCGATGGCGTTGTCGCTGGAATACTGTCCGGGAACAAAATACACCTGCGGAAGGCGCTGCTGCACCCAGCTGCGGATGATGCCGCTGCTCATGACGCCGCCTGCGCAGACCACCGCCAGCCCGGGATATTCCTTCTGGGCAGCTTTGGTCATCCTGACCACCGTATCCGCCACGCAGAGCAGACAGTATTTGCAGACATAGGCGGGGCTTTTGCCCGCCGCCAGCAGGGCGTTGCACTGGTTCTCCAGCCCGGAAAGGCTGCATTCCATCCCTCGGACGCTGGATTTCGGCTTGATGGTTTCCTCACATTCTGCGGCCAGACGGGAGACCTCCGCGCCAGCCGGGAACCCAAAGCCCAGCTTAACGCCCACACGATCCACTGCCTGTCCGGCGTAGAGGTCGGAGCTTGTGCCCAGCGTCTCGATATGCTTCACCTCATCGCAGAGGAGAAGGTCGGTGGTGCCGCCGGAGATGTGGAAGAGCAGCGTTTTCTCGCGGAAGAGCGTCTCCCCTTTGGCGGCAAACAGTGCCGCCGCTGCGTGGCCCTGCTGATGGGTCGTGCGGACAAGAGGGATCCCCCGGGCCAAGGCGAATGCCTCAGCGGCGCTGACGCCTGCCAGAAAGCAGGGCATATAGCTGCCCTCCACCGGACGGGGCTTTTCCGACACGCCCACGGCGCTGATCTTCGTCAAATCGAATTCGCCGCCCAGCTCTGCCATCATCGCAGGCAGAGCCGTCGTGTGATGAAACAGCGCATCGCTCTGGCGCAGGCCAAGCTGGCCCTCCTTGACCGGAAGAAAACGCTTTTTTGCGCAAACAACCTCTCCGGCTGTATCAAAGACGGCCAGAGAGGTTGCATAGTTGCTGGTGTCGATGCCCAGCGTATAACTGCTCACAGCTGCTCGGACTCTGCGTCCAGACCCTGTTCCCGTGCCACAGTGCCCAGCAGACCGTTGACGAACTGATAATCCTCGTCTGCGCCATACTTTTTGGTCAGCTCGACGGCCTCGTTGATGACGACGCCGGGCTTCTTCTCATCGCCGTACAGCATCTCGGCCAGACCAAGACGAAGCACAGTCAGGCTCACGCGGGGCAGGCGCTCCATCGTCCAGTTGCGCAGATGGGCGCTGATGAGGTCATCCACCTCGGCGGAGTGCTCGTAGTAGGCCCGCAGCAGACGCTGTCCGAACACATCCACAGGGTGCTCTTCGTCGCACTCGTGGTGGTTGTCCAGAGCCTCCTGCAGGGGGATGTCACCAAAGGTCTGAGAAAATGCCAGCAGAAATGCATTTTCGCGTGCTTCACGGCGGGGCAGAATATTTTCCATAATGTTCCTCTCACAGCGGCAAAGCCTTCCCTTTTGCGGGAAGGCTGACCGCATCTTTGTTTTCGTTTTCGTTCTTGGCTCAGGCCTGCGGCTCAGCCGCCGGGGCCAGACCGGCAATGACAAGGTCAACACGGCTGACCGTAACATTGGTCATGTTCTGGACGGCAGACTTGACGTTCTCCTGCACCTTCTCGGCCACAGCCGGGATGCGTGCGCCAAAGGCCGCCACAATTTCCAGAGTGATCTCTGCCGTGCCATCCCGCATCTCTACGGTGACGGGCGACTGGACGTTGGCACGCTCCAGAAGGTCTTTCACCTTCCGGTTCTGCTTACCGCAGGACACTTCTGCCACGCCCTCAATCTCCAGCGCTGCACAACGAGCGATCTTGCCGATGACCTCCGTGGAGATCTGCAGACTGCCGCCCTTCAGATCCATATTCTGTAAATCCATTCTATGGCCCTCCATCCAAAATGAGCGAACGCCCATTTTATTTTGTGCGATCCATGCAAAAGGCAAAGCCCTTTGCAAAACCTTTGATGTCATTATACCATTTTCTCCGGTTTTATACAACACCTTACTTCACTTCCACCACAGTAATATTCTGCGCAGTCACCTCGCTCTTGCTGAGGACGATGTCTCTTATCTGGGCCACCTGTGCCGCGGTCAGGGCGTCGCCGGAGGTCATGACGGTCAGGTCTGCCCGGCCGGACTGCAAAAAGCAGAGGCAGTCGGCAAAGCCCTTCGCCTTGACCAGCGTTTCGATCTCGTTCTCGGCGTTGAGGTCCTCGAGGTTTGCGGTCATCTGCCGGGTGCAGTCCTTTTTCTCCTCGGCGGAGAGGCCCGAGGTCTTGAGAGTCTTCTGGATGGTGTCCATCGCTTCATCGTGGGCTTTCTGGCGCTTGAGACGGGCTTCTTCGAAGAATTTTGCCCCTGCGTCGTTGGCTACGCTGACAAGCTGGGCCTCGCCGTAATTCTTGTTGGCGCTGGATACAGCCTCGGCCTCCGTCATCAGCCCGTCGGTGACGGGCGAAGCCACCGGCTCTCCCTCCACGGCCACCGCCGAGACGTTGACGGCCTCCTCATCCACCCCGATGCCGGTGCGGGCGTACTGCCAGTTGAGGTATACTGCCACGACCAGCGCCGCCGCAAGGGTCAGCGCAGTGACCCTGCGTGTATTTTTGGTGATAGCTCTCATCCGTGTCTCCTCCTTGCATATTTCATGGTTCTCATAGCTGCAAAAAATTATTCCCGGCGCTGCTCTACGCAGATGCGGTTGGACGGAACATCCAGCAGCGCCCCCACCAGCTCGGTGATACGGACAGCGACCCGGACATCTCCCCCGCCCTCGCATACCACAGCCACTCCGCACACTCTGGGCGTGCAGACCGTCTGCGCCAGCGCCGTCCCATCGTCCAGCAGCACATGGGTCTGCTGTTGCTGGGTCTGTCCCGAGAGCGTGTCCAGAGCATAGATGGTCTCCTCCCCGCTTTCCAGCGTGATCATCACGGTGGTCCTCCCTGCGCCTTCCACCTGCGTGATGAGGTCGGAAAGCTGCTGCTCGAGCTGCTGACGGTAGGCGCTCTCATCCGCCGGGGCAGCGCTGGCTGCTGCAGGCTTCTCCGAAGGGGTGAACAGCTCCGACAGCAGGAGGAACAGCATCGCCGCAGCCCCCAGCAGGACCGCCAGCCGGGCGCGGTTCTCCTTCTGCACAAGGTCCTTCAGCCGCAAAAAGAGCTTGTTTTTCATGGCACAGCCTCCCCCCAGCATATGCTTTCCGGCTCAAGCTGAAGCTGTGCTGTCAGCAGTCTCTCCACCGCCTGCTTCCGGGCATCGGTGAGGGCACCCTGCGGGACGGCCTGCACGGCGGATGCCGCCACGCCCTCCGTGGTCCGGCATAGGGTGATGCGCAGTTTCACCCGGATGCCTGCCTCGCGGAGGCAGGCATCCTCCAATCGTCGGGAAAGCTCTTCTTCCGTCTGTGCAAGGATGGCATCCTCCAGACTGCCCACCGAAGTAGTCTCCGCCTGCGGCAGCTTCGGCGCGGTGAGCTGGGCTTTTGCGCCGGGCAGGGCATCTGCAAAGGCTACTAGAATATATAGCCCCGCCACCGCTTTTATGCACTTCTGCCCCCAGCCCGGCCCCACAAAGCGGGCCGCCAGCTCGGCACAGATACAGGCTGTACAGAAGACCGCCGCCGCATGCTCCAGTGCCTGCATCACGAACCACCTCCTACCATAAAAAGCAGAGCTACCCCTGCCGCTGCCAGCCCGAAGAAGAGGGCCACAGCTGCTGCCATACAGCGCACCGCCTCGGCGAAGCAGTCGAACAGGGCGCGGCAGCGCGAAATGCCCGTCAGGCTGCAAAGCAGACTGCACCCCATAAGCAGGGCCAGCTGGATCATCAGCCCCAGATAGAGCGGCACGAATTCTGCCCCCAGCACCGACAACGCTGCCAGCCCCAGCCCGCTCTTGAGCATCTGCACCCCTGCAAGGATGGACTCCGACGCACTGCTGAGGGTCTGCCCGATGATGGGCACGCTCCCGGCCAGAAGCTGGCCGGTGCGAAGCGAAAAGCGGTCCAGCTGGAACGCCGCAGCCCGCTGCAAGCCCAGCAGAGCGACCAGCACTTTTCCAGCCCAGCCCAGCGCTTGGCGGAGGGCACTGCCGACACCCTTGCAGAAGACGCCCAGCGCCGGTTCTGCGCTGATGCAGCAGGCCATGCTGAGCATCAGATAACAGTGGAGCAGAGGCTGCACGAAGGCTGCAGCCAGCTGTGCCAGAAAACAGAGCGCCGTCAGCAGCGTTCCGCTGGCTGCGCTGCCTGCCGCCGCTTCGCCGCCCATCGTGAGGACGCCTGCATAGACGGGCAGAAAGCCCAGCAAAAAGCTGCGCCAGCTCTCCATCTGCGCGCAGAGCGTCTGTGCCTCTTCCACCAGATTCCCCCAGAGCAGGACACCACAGCCGCCCGCCGCAGCCAGATCCAGCAGATCGCTGTCGGCACACTCTCCCGCCAGAAGCCCCAGCACCGCGGTCAACGTCAGGAACAGGAGGACCGAGGTATAGTCCCGGGCCGTCTGCTGCACCATTGCCCCCAAGGACTGGGGCAGAAAGCTTTTCAGCGTCTCCCACGGCGAGGATACGGCGTCCTCCAGATCAATGCGGCTCTGCTGTAAATACGGCTCCCAGAGGGCGCTTCCGGGCAGCGTCGTATCCGAAGCAGCCCGCGCCGCCGGGGCCGCGAGCGCAAGGCTCGTCCACAAAAACAGTATGGCCAGTCCGAAGCGAAAAAACTTGTCCCATTTCATCCCGCAATGCTCCCGATCTTCTGGCCGATCTCCTCCAGCAGGGGCCACGCCGCCGCCAGCACCAGCACCCGGCCTGCCAGTGCCGTGCACCACGCCAGCGATTCGGCCCCGGCTTCCTCGCAGAGTGCGCGGGCGTAGTCGGCCAGCAGGATAACGCCTGTACACCGCAGCAGGCAGGAAAAGGCGTCGCCGCCTGCCCGCTGTTCCAGTCTCTCAAGGCCGGCAAGCACGATCTCGGCCGCTGTGCTGATCTTCCACAGCACGAGGACTGCCGCTCCCATCGAGACGAACAGCCCGAAGGCCGGGGCGCTCTTCTGGAACAGGGTGTACAGGACGGCTCCCACCACCGCAAGCCCCAGCATCGTGAGGGCGCTCATAGCGCAAAGAGGGACTTGATGGTGACGAAGAGCACACTGATCTGCTTGACTAAAATGGACAGCACCACCACAAGCCCTGCCAGCGTGGTCATCATCGCCTGATCCTCCCGGCCCGAGCGGATAAGAAGCTGGTTGAGCACCGCGACGATGATGCCGATGGCCGCGATCTTAAAGATCAGGTCAATCTCCATACACATTCCCCTTTCAGAGGCAGAGGATGGCCGCTGCCAGCCCGGCGGCAACGCCCAACTTATGGCAAAGCTCCAGCTGAGGGCGGGTGCGTTCCTCTGCCTGACGCAAAAATACCCCGAACCGCTCCTGATAAAACGTCAGCCGCTGGCATTCCTGCCCGGCCTCCGCCCGTCCAATGCCCGAAAAGCACGCGATATAGCAGTCCCGCTCCGGGCGGGTCAGCCCGGGCGGCGGGCAAAGAGCCTGAAAGCTCTCGCCCCGGACAGCCCCCTCCCGTTCCAGCCTGCGGAACAGCAGGGTGAGGTCGGTGCGGCGGTAATCGATCTCCTGCCGGACCCGCTGCAAGAGCAGGAGCGTCTCTTCCAGTGCCTCCAGATGCCGCCGGGCGTTCCGGCAGGCTGCATCTCCCGCGCACCAGCCGCAGCCCAGCCAGAACAGTGCCCCGACGATCCGCAGCGTCTTCATGAGAACCGCACCTCTTTCAGCTGGCCCGGCGCGGTGCGGCCCTTCAGCAGTACCGCTGCATGGAGCGCACCGCATTTTTGGAGATACTGCACCTGCGGGCGGCGGGCGGCTTCCTCCCAGCTGGCGGCATGGAGGGTGGCGATGAACTCCACCCCGCTGAACAGCCCCTGTTCGAGGGCATAAAGCTCGTCCATCCCGCCCAGCTCGTCCAGTAATATCACCTGCGGCGAGAGAGTGCGCAGAGCCATCTGCACTGCCTGCCCCTTCGGCACGCCGCTGAGGATATCGAGAGGCAGGGCCGCTGTTTCCTCCGAGGGGAATATCTCCCGCCGCTCGTCGATGACGGCCACCGCTCTTTCCCGGCTTGCCAATTCTCGCGCGATGCCCCGCAGGAGGGTCGTCTTGCCGCTGTCCGGCTCCCCCATCAGGAGCATCCCCACAAAGCGCTGCTGCAAAATATCCCGGAGCTTCTGCGGCAGAGGGAACTCCCGGCTGCGGGCCACACGGATGTTGACCGAGCGCAGCTCCTGCAAAACGGCGCTCTGCCCCGGCGGGCAGTAGAACCGCCCGGCCAGCCCGGCGCGGCATCCGCACCCGAGGGTGACATAGCCTGCCGCGATCTCTGTCTCGTGGCTGTGCACCGACCCGTTGCAGAGGGTGAGGAAGATCTCCTCCATCTGCAACGGCGTCAGCCGGAGCTTTTGCAGAGCGGGCAGTCCCGCCGGGCAGCAGGGCCTGCCCCCGATGGTCAGCTGCACCCCGCAGCCTACCCGAAGGCGTATCTCATGTACCTGTTCTGCAATGTCCGGCGGCAGGGCGCTCAGAGGCCGCGCCAGCCATGTAGGCAGGGCCTGAACGGCCCGGTAATACTCGTCCATCTCGTTTCTCCTTCCGTCTCGTCGCTTTGGCTTCTTGCTCCTACTGTATGCGGCGGCGGCGCTTTTAGAACGCAAAAAGGCCCACGCAGCGGTTCTCCACTGCGTGGGCCTCTGGGCCTGTTCTGTTTATGTTAAGCTTCCGGTTCGTCCCGCAGCATAGCGAGGAATTCCGCTTCCGTCAGCACGGGCACGCCGAGGGTCTGCGCCTTGGTCAGCTTGGAGCCTGCCGCCGTACCGGCCACGACATAGGCCGTTTTCTTGGAGACCGAACCGCTGGCCTTGCCGCCGTTCTTGACGATGAGGGCCTCTGCCTCATTGCGGGAGAGGCTCTCAAGGGTGCCGGTGACGACCAGCGTTTTGCCCGCCAGCTTATCCCCTTTCGGCTCGCCCTTCCACGTCATGTTCACCCCCGCGTCGGCCAGACGGTGGACAAGGTCGGTGGTGCCGTCCTTGGCGAAGAACTCCACCACGCTCTGCCCCATCACGCCGCCGAAGCCGTCGATCTCGCTGATCGTTTCGATGTCAGCTTCCCGGATGGCTTCCAGCGTGCCGAAGTGCTCGGCCAGCAGGGCGGCGGCCTTGTCTCCGATGTTGCGGATGCCAAAACCGAACAGCAGCTTGTCCAGATTGTTCTGCTTGGAATTTTCGATGGCGTGGAGAAGGTTCGTTGCGCTCTTCTCCTTGAACTTTTCCAGCGTCAGCAGCTGCTCGAGGGTCAGGTCATAGAGGTCTGCCGCCGAGTGGACAAGGCCCTTGTCCACCAGCTGGGTCGCCACCGCCGTGCCCAGACCGTCGATGTCCATGGCGTCGCGGGAGGCAAAATGGATGATGTTGCGCAGAGATTGGGCCGGGCACTCGGGGTTGACGCAGCGCAGGGCGGCTTCATCCTCAAGATGGACGACCGGTGCCCCACAGGACGGGCAGACTTCCGGCATCTGGTAGGGCGCGGCATCCTCCGGGTGGTGGACGACGCCGATGACCTCCGGGATGATGTCGCCGGCCTTCCGCACCTGAATGGTGTCGCCGATGCAAAGCCCGAACTGGCGGATGAAATCCTCGTTGTGGAGGGTCGCACGGGCCACCGTCGTACCGGCAAGAAAGACGGGGTCGAAGCAGGCCGTCGGGGTCAGCACGCCGGTGCGGCCCACAGCCACCTCGATGCTACGCAGGGTCGTCTCCTTGACCTCGGGCGGGTACTTGAAGGCGATGGCCCACCGGGGGAATTTGTTGGTAGAACCCATCTGCGCGCGCTGGGCGAAATCATTGACCTTGATGACCGCACCGTCCATGTCGAAGTCGAGCTTTGAGCGGTTCTGGCCGATCTGCTCGATCTCCCGGATGGCATCCTCGATGTCGTGGACGACATGGTAGCGGGGCGAGACCGGAAGGCCGAGGCTCTTGAGGTAATCGAGGCTCTCTGCATGAGTGGTCAGCTCCTTGCCCCGCACCTGCTGGACATTGAATACAAAGATCGAGAGGCCCCGGCTCCCGGTGATCTTCGCGTCCTTCTGGCGCAGCGAACCGGCAGCGGCGTTGCGGGGGTTCTTGAAGGGAGCGGCGCCCTGCAATTCCTGCTCGGCGCAGAGATGCCGGAATGCCTCGTGGGGCATATAGACCTCGCCGCGCACCTCGAGAAACTCGGGGGCATTCTTCAGCTTCTTCGGGATTTTTTTGATGGCCCGGACATTGGCAGTGACATCCTCGCCCACCACGCCGTCGCCTCGGGTGGAAGCACGCACCAGCTCCCCGTTCTCGTACTCGAGGCTGCACGAAAGACCGTCGATCTTGATCTCGACCACATACTCCGGTTCAATGCCTGCATCCCGCACTCTGCGGTCAAAATCACGCAGTTCATCGTAGGAAAATGCATCCAGCAGGCTCTCCATCTTGACCGCATGGGTCACTTTCTGGAAGCGGCCGCTGGGCGTTCCGCCGACGTGCTGGGTGGGCGAAGCGGCCGTGACCAGCTCGGGGTACTGCGCTTCCAGCTCCTTCAGCTCCCGGGTCAGGGCGTCGTATTCGAAGTCCTCCAGCTCGGGGGCATCCTGATCGTAATAAAGGCGGTTATTCTTCTCGATAACAGCGCGCAGTTCCTCGACGCGCTTTCTGGCTTGTTCCAGTTCCACAGTTCCACTCTCCTGCCTGACACGGCATCACGCCCGCGTCTTATTTCTCATGCGATAGTATACCACAAAACGGGGCATTTCGTAAACGAAAAAACAGAGCTGCCCTCCCCTTTTGCGGGGAAATGCAGCCCTGCAGTATTCTTGCTTTTTAGATGGAGATGGTATTGCAGACGTCCACGAGGACCGGGTCGATGCTCTTGGTCATCTCAAGCGCCTCGTCCACGGGGTAGTCCACCAGCTGCTCGCCCTTCATGCCGACGATGCGGTTGTACTTGCCCTGCTCGAGCAGGCAGACAGCGTGGTAGCCCATTGCAGAAGCATTCACGCGGTCGCGGAGCGTGGGAGAGCCGCCGCGCTGGACATGGCCCAGAATGGTGGCGCGAGTGTCGATGCCGGTGCGGGCCTGGATCTCATTAGCGATCTCCTGCGAGTGGCCGATGCCCTCGGCGACGATGACGATAAAGTGGCGCTTGCCGGTGCGCTGGGTCTCGACGATCTTGTCGAGGATGTCGCGCTGCATATCAAATTCCTTCTCCGGCAGCAGCACAGCCATAGCACCGGAGGCGATGGCGACGTTCAAGGCGATGTAGCCTGCGTTACGGCCCATGACCTCGACGACGCTGCAACGGTCGTGGCTCTGGGTGGTGTCGCGCAGCTTGTCGATCATTTCGAGCGCGGTGTTCATCGCCGTATCATAGCCGATGGTGTAGTCGGTGCAGGCAATATCGTTGTCGATGGTGCCGGGCAGGCCGATCATCGGGATGCCGCGGTGTGCCAGCTCACGGGCGCCGCGGTAGGAACCGTCGCCGCCGATGACCACCAGCGCATCGATGCCCAGCTCGCGGCACTTGGCTGCACCCTTATCCTGACCCTCTTTGGTCTTGAACTCAAGGCAGCGTGCGGTGTAAAGGATGGTGCCGCCGGCAGAGATGATGTTCGAGACGCTGCGCAGGTTCATTTCGAAGCACTCACCGTTCAGCAGGCCGTTGTAGCCGCGCTGGATGCCGATCATGCGGAAGCCCTTGTGCAGGCCGGTACGGACCACGGCACGGACAGCTGCGTTCATGCCGGGGGCGTCGCCGCCGCTGGTCAGAACACCGATCGTCTTGATTTGCTTTTCCATAGAGAGATTCCCTCCAATTTGTTTCTTCACATACCACTCGGGGCGTGCGCATCCCCTTCTTCCACAGATGCGGCCCGGTTCGATGCAACATATTTGCTATGGCTTGCCTTAGACAATTATATCACAAAGTCAGCCATTTGGAAACAGCGCGCTTGTAAAGATTGGTGCACAGAAATGTCATTTTGTTGCGACATTGTGCTCACCAAGCAGGCGCTTCAGCTCCTGAAACAGCAGCGGGTGGCCCGAAGCATACAGCCTCCGGGGTGCGGCAAGCTTCTGCCTGACGTCCTCGAGATAGAAAATGACTGGCATATCGCCATCGAATATCTCAAGAAGATTGATGACCTTCGCGTACTCCGGGCAGCTGCGGGACGGCAGACGGATATAGAGCCTTTGGGCAGCATCCCGCATGAGGTTCGGGCGGTTGGCCTGCGGACGCTTGGGGTCATAGCCCTCGATGGGCAGGATGCTCTCCGCCATCAGCTTGGACGGCTCATCCTCCCGCACCGAGAGACGGCCTTCGATGACCACGACGGCGTTCTCCTTGAGCGCGTCACGGAAGGTATCCAGAACCCGCGGGAAGACGATGATCTCCATCGTGCCGGTCAGATCTTCCACACTGGTAAAGGCCATCATGGTGTTGGATTTGGTGGTCATCATCCGGTTTTTGACGATGGTACACACGATACGGACGTGATCGCCGTCCAGCCTATGGGCATCCTCGCCGGTAAGCTCCTTGATGCTGTTGGAGGCAAAGCGGGCCGACTGCTCCCGGTAGGCATCCAGCGGATGACCAGACAGATAGAGTCCGCTGACCTCTTTTTCCTGCTGGAGCAGCTCGGTGTGGCTGTACTCCGGGAACGGCTTGATCTCGTAGCTGTCATCAGCAGCCTCCGCCTCGCCGCTCATCACGGAGAACAGGTCGAGCTGCCCTTCGAGGTTGCGGCGGGAGTCGCTCTCCACGCTCTTGATGATGCCGTCCACGGCCTCCACAAGGCTGTGGCGGTTGATGCCCATGCCGTCGAACGCACCCGCCTTGATGAGGCACTCCACGGCCCGGCGGTTCAGCTCGGTGCCGTGCATCCGCTTGCAGAAATCGTAGAGGCTTGCGTAGGGCTTTTCCTTTCGCTCCTCCACGACCCGCTCGATGAGGTTGCGACCCACATTCTTGACGGCGTTCAGGCCGAAGCGGATCTTGCCGTCATCCGCCGTGAATCCGCCGTTCGAGATGTTCACGTCCGGCGGAAGCACCTTAATGCCAAGGCGGGCGCACTCACCCGAATACTCAATGACTTTGTCGGTATTGTCCAGCACGCTGGTGAGCAATGCGGCCATAAACTCGCTGGGGTAATGACACTTGAGGTAGGCCGTCTGGAATGCGACGTAGGCGTAACAGGCCGCATGGCTCTTGTTGAATGCGTAGGAAGCAAAGCTCGACATCTCATCGTAGATCTCATTGGCGACTTTTTCGGAGATGCCGTTGGCGACGCAGCCCGGGCACTCGTGGCCCGGCTCGGTACAGCCATGGACAAAATGCTCCCGCTCTGCCTCCATCACGGCGTGCTTCTTTTTGCTCATGGCGCGGCGGACATTGTCAGCCTGTCCGAAGGAGAAGCCCGCCAGTTCGCGGAAGATCTGCATGACCTGCTCCTGATAGACGATACATCCATTGGTCACGTCGAGGATGTGCGCCAGCTGGGGCGTCTTATAGCTGATCTTGTCCGGCTCGTGGCGGTTGCGCAGATAGGTGGGGATGGAGTCCATCGGGCCGGGGCGGTAAAGACTGATGAGAGCGATGACATCTTCAAGGTTCTGCGGCTGCAGACCCACCAGCACCTGCTTCATGCCCGAGGATTCAAGCTGGAACACGCCCTCCGTCTCACCCTGTCCCAGCATCTTATACGTCGCCGCATCGTCGTAATCCAGCTTCCGGATGGAGAAGGAGGGGTCTTTTTTCTGGACGGCCAGCTCGGCGTCCCGGATGACCGTCAGGGTGCGCAGGCCAAGGAAGTCCATCTTCAGCAGACCCAGCTCTTCGATCTCGGTCATGTTGAACTGGGTAACGGGCAGGCCGTCGTTGGTGGCTAGCGGCAGATAGTAGTCCGTCGGCTCCGGTGTGATGACGACGCCAGCCGCGTGTGTAGAGGCGTGGCGGGGCATTCCCTCCACCTTCAGGGCGGTATCGATCAGCTCTGTGACCTGCGGGTCGCTGTCATACATCCGCTTCAGCTCCGGCGAGACTTCCAATGCGCGTTTCAGCGTCATTTTCAGCTCCATAGGCACCTGCTTTGCCACGGCATCCACGCTCTGGTAAGGCAGTCCCATCACGCGGCCCACGTCGCGGATGGCGTTGCGGGCCGCCATCGTACCGAAGGTGACGATCTGGGCCACATGGTCCGCGCCATACTTCCGGTTGACGTAGTCGATGACCTCCTGACGGCGCTCATAGCAGAAATCGACGTCGAAATCGGGCATACTGACGCGCTCAGGGTTCAGGAAACGCTCGAAGATGAGGTTGTAGCGGATGGGGTCGATGTCAGTGATGCCCACGCAGTAGGCCGCGATGCTGCCCGCACCCGAGCCACGTCCCGGGCCGACCGGGATGCCCTGACTCTTGGCGTAGTTGATGTAGTCCCAGACGATGAGGTAGTAGTTGGTGTAGCCCATCGACTTGACGACGCCGATCTCGTAGGTCAGCCGGTCCTTGTTGGACTGCGGGACGTCGGGGCCGTAGCGGCGCTCGAGGCCGTCCCAGCAGAGCTTCTCGAAGAATGCCTGATTGTCCATCCCGTCCGGGGCTTTGTAATAGGGGATCTTGGTGTGGCCGAAATCAAAGTCAAACTTACACTCGTCTGCGATCTTCTGGGTGTTGGCGCAGGCCTCCGGCACCATTGCGAACAGATCATACATCTCATCGGTGGTTTTGACGTAGAACTCATCGGTCTGGAACTCCATCCGGTCGGCGTCCTGAATGGTCTTTCCGGTCTGGATGCAGAGCAGGATGCTCTGCATCTTGGCATCATCCCTCCGCAGATAGTGGGCGTCGTTGGTGGCGGCCATCGGGATGCCGGTCTCCCGGGCCAGCTTGATGAGCTGGGGCAGGACGATGTTATCCTCCTCGAGGCCGTGGTCCTGCAACTCGATGTAATAGTTTCCCTTGCCAAACAGGTCCTGATACCACAGCGCCGTGGACTTGGCCCTCTCATAATCTCCGGCCAGAATGGCCTGCGGGATCTCACCCGCAAGGCAGGCCGACAGGCAGATGAGGCCCTCGTGGTACTGCTCGAGGAGCTGCTTGTCCACACGGGGCTTGGAGTAAAAGCCTTCCACAAAGGCCGCAGATACCATCTTGATGAGGTTTTTGTAGCCCATCTCATTCTTGCACAGGAGGATGAGATGGTTGTTGCCGTCGATCTTATTTACCTTATCGAAGCGGGTGCGGGTGGCCACATAGACCTCGCAGCCGATGATGGGCTTGATGCCCGCCTTCTGGGCCGCTTTGTAGAACTGGACGCAGCCGTACATGACGCCGTGGTCGGTGATGGCGACGGCGTTCTGACCGCACTCCTTGACACGGTCCATGAGCTGGTCGATGCGGCAGGCACCGTCCAGAAGGCTGTATTCGGTATGGATGTGGAGATGGACGAAGTCTCTCCCCGCGCGGCTGCCTTCGCTCATGCCCGCACCTCCTCTGTGTCTGTTTTGCTGCTCTGTTCTGCAAGCCGCTGGCGCAGTGCGTCGGCCAGAGCTTCCAGCTTTTTCATCCGGTGGGAAAGACCCGATTTGCTCATGGGCGGGTCGAAGCTGGCACAGAGCGCCGCCAGCGACAGGTCGGGATATTTCAGCCTCCGGGCCGCCGCCTGCTGCAGCGCCTCCGGCAGCGTTTCCAGCGCCCCCTGCTCGTCCAGAAAGCGGATGGCCTTGAGGGTCTGGGCGTTGGCGCGGGCCGTCTTGCTGAGGTTTGCAGTGTCGCAGTTGGTGTGTCGGTTGATCTGGTTGCGCACCTGCTTGACGGCCTTCTGGGCGCTGAGCCGGGTCGAGGCCTCCGCCGCCCCCATAAAGGAAAGGATGCGCTCCACATTGTCGCAGCTCTTGACGTAAACGAGGTTCACGCCGTTGCGGCGGGTGCGGTGGGGTGCAAATTCATGCTCCGCCAGCAGCGCCTCGAAGTCGCGGGCAAGGTTCGTGCGGCTGGTGAGGAACTCGATGCTGTACTCCTTCTGGGGGTCGGTGACGGTGCCGCTGCACAAAAAAGCCGCCCCGATGTAGGCGCTGACGCAGGTCTGGCAGCGGATGAGTCCGGGGTCGATCTGCAGGCTCGTCTCGGTGCCGGTGGTGCCGAAAAGCTCGTGCATCCGCGCCACCTGCTCCGGTGCGCGGATGCTGAACTCATACACCACCCCGCTGGGGCGCTCCTTCCGGACGATCTCGCCCTGCACACCGCAGCGTGCAAACAGCTGCGCGGCCACCTGCGTGGTCAGCTCCTGCTCCGTCTGAAGCACCAGCCCGCTGGCGTCAAAATACTTGGCAAAGCAGGCGATGCCGTAGGCGGCGGCACAGACGCAGCAGTCCTTCTGTAAGCTGCGGCGGGCGATCTCCTCCCTCGCTTGGGATGCAAAACTCATGATATGGTGATCCTTTCAGCGGACGGCGTCGCGGTGCTGGACGCCGGGCCGATAGCCCAGCGCGTCGCAGTATTCCGCGATCTTCCGCGCAAACGTGATGGAGCGGTGCTTGCCGCCGGTGCAGCCCACCGCGATGGTGAGCTGGCTCTTGCCCTCCTTGACGTAGAGCGGAAGAGCGTATTCCAGAAACGACTCATAGCGTTTCAGCAGCTCCTGCGCCTCCGGATGGCCCATGACGAAATCGACGACTTCCTGATCGAGTCCCGTCTTGTGCTTCAGCTCCGGAACGTAGAAAGGGTTGGGCAGGCAGCGGACGTCCAGCACGAGGTCGGCTTCCGGCGGGACGCCGAACTTGAAGCCGAAGGACATGACCGTCAGGCGCATGGCGTTCTTGGCCCCGCCGTTCGGGTTGAACAGGTCGCAGATCCGCTCTTTGTTCTGGGAGGTGGAGAGCAGGCCGGTATTGATGGTATAATCGGCCCGCTCCTTGAGGGGTTGCAGGATAGCACGCTCCTTCCGGAAGGCCTCCCGGGTGGAGAGGCCCTCGGCGATGCTGATGGGGTGGCGGCGGCGTGTCTCGCTGTAGCGGCGCATCAGCACCTCGTCCGGCGCGTCGAGGAAGAGGATCTCATACTCTACCCCTTGCTCGTCCATCTGGTCCAGCGCGTGCTCGATCTCCTCCGGCGTGCGGCAGCCGCGGACGTCCATGCAGAGGGCCACCCGCTTGAGCTGGTTGTCGCCCGCTTTCGAGAAGGCCGTGATGCTGGGCAGCAGCGCCGACGGGATGTTATCGATGCAGAAAAAGCCGATGTCCTCCAGCGCATTCATGGCGACGGATTTTCCAGCGCCCGAAAGGCCGCTGACGATCAATAGCTTCATCTTCTTGTCCTCTTTCTGTTCAGGCTGCGACCACACGGATCTCTTTTTCGAGGTCGTAGCCGGTTTTTTCCTTTACGATGGCGCGCACCTCGTCGCAGAGCGCCAGCACATCTGCGCAGGTCGCCCCGCCCAGATTGACCACGAAGCCGCAGTGCTTCTCGCTGACCGCTGCGCCGCCGTGGCGATAGCCCCGCAGCCCGCACTGGTCGATGAGGGCCGCCGCAAACGCGCCCACCGGCCGCTTGAAGGTGCTGCCGGCGCTCGGTTTGTCGAGGGGCTGCTTGTCCCGTCGGCGGGCCATCAGGTCGTCCATCTTGGCCCGGATGTCAGAGGCACTGCCTCTGGCGAGATAGAACTTTGCCGAGAGGATGCAGCCGCCGTTTTCTTCAAAGATGCTGTGGCGGTAGCGGAGGTCGAGCTGCTCCGCCGGGGCTTCGACGATCTCCCCCTCCCCGGTCAGATACCGCACCGAGGCCAGCACATCCTTCATCTCGCCGCCGTAGGCACCGGCGTTCATGTAGACCGCACCGCCCACCGTTCCGGGGATGCCGTAGGCAAACTCGAGTCCGGTGAGGCTGTTTCCCAGCGCCGCCATACAGAGGGACGAGAGCATCTGACCGGCCCCCACGACGACCGCATCGTAAGTAAGGGCCGGGTCTTTCCCCGGGAAACTGATATTTTCGATAACGCCGATGCCGCTCTTCATGGCCGACACGTTAATGACAGCCCCGCGGTAGCCTGCATCCTCGAACAGGATGTTGCTGCCGTTGCCCAGCAGATAGCTCCTGACCCCTGCTTCTTTTGCCAGCCGGATGGCGGCACAGAGCTGCTCCTCGTTTTCCGGCAGGACGAACAGGTCTGCCGGGCCGCCGATGCGGAAGGTGCAGTGGGCACAGAGCGGCTCATTCTCCTTGTATGCAATGCCCGCAGCGGACAAAGCCTTTTTTAATCGTTCCATTCGTACTCCTCTTTGGAAATCAGACGTTTTTGGTGAGCACCGGGTAGTGTGCAATGCCTGCGCTCAGTCCATGGTGTCGTTCAGACCCAGACGGATGAGCAGCTCTTTGGCCGCGTTGTAGCCCATCTTCTTCTGACGGTTGTTGATGGCCGCCGTTTCCAGCACGACGGCGAGGTTGCGTCCCGGAGAGACCGGGATGATGGTGCTGGGGATGTTGACCCCCAGAATGTCGTAGTACTCGCTCTCCAGACCGGTGCGCTGATAGTTCTTGGTGGGGTCCCACGCTTCCAGCTGGACGACGAGGTCGAGGCTCTCGCTCACCTTGACCGCGCCCACGCCGAACACGCGGGCCACGTTGACGATGCCGACGCCGCGCAGCTCAATGAAGTGGCGGATGTTCTCCGGCGCAGTGCCCATGATCTGGCGGTTGGAGACCTTGCGCAGCTCCACGGCGTCGTCGGCGACGAGGCGGTGGCCGCGCTTGACCAGCTCGATGGCCAGCTCGCTCTTGCCGATGCCGCTGTCGCCCAGGATCAGGATGCCCTCGCCGTAGACCTCCACCAGCACGCCATGGCGGGTGATGCGGGGCGCAAGCTCAAGGTTCAGCACGCTGATGAGGCTGCCCATCAGGGTGCAGGTCATCTCGTTGGAGCGCAGCAGCGCCACTTTGTGCTGCTGCGCCAGCTCCAGCATCTCCGGAAAAGGCTCCAACTCCTCGCTGCGGCAGACGATGACGGCCGGCGGCTGCTGGCGGAACAGCTGGTCGAGGCGCTCGCGGCGCTTTTCGGGGGCAAGCCCGGCCAGAAAGTTCATTTCCGCGAGGCCCATGATCTGCAAGCGCAGCTTGTCGAAGTAGTCATAGTAGCCGGTCAGAAACAAACCCGGGCGGTTGACTTCAGCGATCTCGACGCTGATCTTGTCCAGCTCGCACGGCGCATAAGTGACCTCAAGGCTGACCTTCTCGACCAGCCGCTTGAGCGAAACAGCGAAATTCCCCATTCGTTTTTCCTCCTGCATCCTCTGTGTGCCCCAAGACGGCGGCACAGCATATCCTTCCTTATATTATAATCAAGATGGACGGCAAAAACAACAATTCTTGCAGGAATCTTTTCTGGTTTTGTATCAGGGCTTGCATCCGAGGGCCAAACCTTTATAATAGGAGACAGGGATAGAGTTTACTTTTTCTTTACATTTTACATGGCTTTTACATTTCGCCGGTTTCCGATTTTACATTCAACCCGTATACTCATAATCAGGGATACGACCGGTGAAATGCGGTGCAAGGTCATGTAAAAAGTTAGGACATGTCCGCGTACCGTCCTCGCCGTCGATGCCGATGTGTAAACGTAAGCTTCAACAAGTGAGGAGTAAAAACATGACTCTATTCAATGTCTTTTCTCTGCTGGGCGGTCTGGCTTTGTTCCTGTTCGGCATGGACATCATGGGCAAAGCCCTTGAAAAACAGGCCGGCGGACACTTACAGAAAATTTTAAGCAAGCTGACCGACAATCCCATCAAGGGCTTCTTCCTCGGTCTCGGCGTGACCGCCATCATCCAAAGCTCCAGCGCCACCACCGTCATGGTGGTCGGCTTCGTCAACAGCGGCATCATGGAGCTGCATCAGGCCATCGGCATCATCATGGGCAGCAATGTGGGTACCACTGTCACCAGCTGGCTGCTGAGCCTCTCCGGCCTGCAAGGCGACAGCATCTGGATCCAGATGCTCAAGCCCACCTCCTTCAGTCCGCTCCTCGCCTTCATCGGCATCCTGCTCTATATGGGCAAGAGCGAGAAGAAAAAGGGCGTCGGCACCATCCTCATCGGCTTTGCCATCCTGATGACCGGCATGACCACCATGTCCAATGCCGTCGAGCCGCTGCAGGGCGAGGCATGGTTCACCAACCTCTTCGTCCGCTTCTCCAACCCCATCCTCGGCGTTCTGGTGGGTGCACTGGTCACTGGCATCATCCAGAGCTCCAGTGCCAGCGTCGGCATCCTGCAGGCCCTGAGCGCCACCGGTGTCATCACCTACGGCAGCGCCATCCCCATCATCATGGGCCAGAACATCGGCACCTGTGTGACGGCGCTGCTCTCCTCTGTGGGCGCGAACAAGAACGCCCGCCGCGCCGCCATGGTCCATCTCTACTTCAACATCATCGGCGTCATGGTCTTTCTGGCCGGTTTCTACGGCCTGAACGCTGTGGTGCACTTCGACTTTGTCAATGAGACCATCGCCGCATGGGGCATTGCCGTCGTGCACTCTGCCTTCAACATCGCAGCCACCCTCATCCTGCTCCCCTTTGCGAATGTTCTGGAAAGGCTGGCCATCCTCACCATCCCCGACGACGCCCAGAAAGAGAGCTTTGCCCTGCTGGACGATCGTCTGCTGAACACCCCCGCTGTGGCCGTGGCCCGCGCCCGTTCTGCCACCGCTGATATGGCCGAGCTGGCCCGTGTGGGCGTCATGCAGGCCATGAGCCTGACCCATACCTGGGACGACACGCTGGCTCAGAAGGTCCGGGACGAGGAGAGCAAGGTGGACCAGTACGAGGACGCACTCGGCACCTATCTGGTCAAGCTCTCCAGCCGTGAGCTGAACCACGCAGACAGCCAGAGCGTGAACACCCTGCTCCATACCATCAGCGATTTCGAGCGCATCAGTGACCATTCCGTGAACCTTCTGGAATCTGCACAGGAGATGCACACCAAAGAGATCAACTTCTCCGCCGACGCCCGCGAGGAGCTGCAGGTGCTTGAGGATGCCGTGCAGGATGTGCTGAACCGCACCACCGACGCCTTCCGCAAGGACGACCTGCATCTGGCCAGCAAGGTGGAGCCTATGGAGACCGTCGTGGACGAGCTGGTGCGCGCCATCAAGGCGCGTCATGTCGCCCGTCTGCAGGCCGGCAGCTGCTCCATCGAGTACGGCTTTGTGCTGGAGGACCTGCTGACCAATTACGAGCGCGTCTGCGACCACTGCAGCAACGTGGCCGTCGCCCAGATCGAGGTGGCGCAGGACAGCTTCGACACCCACGCCTACCTCAACGACCTGCGCAGCGGCCACGCCTCCACCAAGGAGAGCGAGCAGTTCCAGCGCCGTCTGAACCGCTACCGCGAGCGCTACCTCTTCCCCGATGAGGCTGCTCTGGATGAAACGGAGGATAAACAGGCATGATTTATATCGTAGAAGACGATGCAGCCATCCGTGAATTGGAACAATATGCATTGCAGTCCAACGGCTACGAGGCCGTGGGCTTTGAGTCCTCGGAGCCATTCTGGCAGGCCGTCCACACCACGCCGCCAGAGCTGGTCATTCTGGATGTGATGCTGCCCGGCGAGGATGGCTTCTCCATCCTGAAAAAGCTGCGCGCCGCCCCTTCCCTGCGGCGTCTGCCCATCATCATGATAACGGCCAAGTCCAGCGAGCTGGACACGGTGCGCGGCCTCGACTGCGGCGCAGATGACTACATCACCAAACCCTTCGGCATCATGGAGTTCCTGAGCCGGGTGCGTGCAGCACTCCGCCGGGCTGAGCCGGAGGCACGGCCCAACGTCTACAGCTTCCGGGAGATCCTTCTCGACAACGCCCGCCACAGCGTCACCGTCAGCGGCACGCCGGTAGAGCTGACCTACAAAGAGTACAGCCTGCTCCGGCTGCTGCTGGAAAACACGAATCTCGTCGTCACTCGCGAGACCATCCTGCAGGTGGTGTGGGGCACCGACATCTCGGTGGAGAGTCGGACGGTGGATATGCACATCCGCACCCTGCGCAAGAAGCTGGGCGATGCCGGAAAGTACATCTGCACAGTGCGGAAGGTCGGTTACAAGCTGACCGACAGCGAGGAGGAGCTTGAGCAATGAAACCACGCAGCATGGAAGAAAAAATAAGCTATCTGCTGTTTCTGATGGGCTTTGCCGGCCTGCTGTGCACCGCTGCGCTCTGCATTTTTGTGTTCCACAAGGCTTTCCGTGCGCAGGCGTGGACAGCCCTCGAGCGGGAGGCCGATCTCGTGGCCGTCGGGTGCACACAGGTGGATGACCCAAGCCAGTTGAAGGCTTATGTGGACGGCTCGCTGCGCATCACCCTTATCGCGTCGGACGGCAGCGTGCTCTTCGAGTCTGCGACGGACCAGCCGATGGAGAACCATCTGCGCCGCCCTGAGATTCAGCAGGCCATGAAAAGCGGCGTCGGCCGTGACTGCCGTGACTCCCAGACGATGGGCTATGAGACTTATTATTACGCCATGCTGCTGCCCGACGGGGACATCCTCCGTGTGGCGCAGGACTCCGAGACCATCTGGTCCATCTATGATGCTGCCCTGCCCGCCATCGTTCTGAGCTGCTTTCTGATGATGGGTGCCGCCGCCATCATCGCTGGGCTGCTGACTAAGAGCCTCGTTCAGCCTGTGCTGAAGATGACCGACGACCTTGACCACATTCAGGAGAATGTTCCCTACAAAGAGCTGATCCCCTTTGCGGAGAGCATCCATTCCGACCGGATGCTGCGGGAAAACAACGAGAAGATGCGGCAGGAGTTCACGGCCAACGTCAGCCACGAGCTGAAGACGCCTCTGACCAGCATTTCCGGCTATGCCGAGCTAATCGAGACCGGAATCGCTAAGCCCGAGGACACCCCGGATTTTGCCCACAAGATCCATGTAGAGGCCAGCCGGATGATCCAGCTGGTCAACGATATTCTCCAGCTCTCGAACCTCGACAACGTCAGCGAGACGGGGGCTTCCCCCACCATGGAGACGGTCGATCTTCTGGATGTGGCCCAAGAGTGTGTGGAGCGCCAGAAGGTCAACGCCCGCCGCTCTTACATCTCCCTGACCTACCTCGGCGAGAGCGCCCCCGTGACGGGCAGCCGGAGCCTGCTGGATGAGCTGTGCCAGAACCTCTGTGACAACGCCATCCGCTACAACCGTCCCGGCGGCAAGGTCCAGATCATCACGGCCCGCACCCGGGACGGCCACTGCACCCTGACCGTGAAGGACAATGGCATCGGCATCCCGAAGGAGGCGCAGGCCAGCGTCTTTGAGCGCTTCTACCGGGTGGACAAGAGCCGCAGCAAGGCCACCGGCGGCACCGGTCTGGGTCTGGCCATCGTCAAGCACATTGCCCGTATCCATAACGCCCGCATCAAGCTGGATAGCGCCGTGAACGAGGGAACGACCATCACCGTTATCTTTGAGTCTGTAAATTCTTAAAACTGCATAAGCCTTACGTCTGCCCGGAGATCCGGGCAGACGTTTTTTGTTGTGAGGCCAAGATCTCCGTCCCGCAGGGCCTGATAGGCCCCGAGGCCGGAAACATCCAGCCCCAGCGCCCAGCAGCGGCGGATGGTATCCTCGCAGAGTGTTTTCAGCTCCTTCTCCGCGTCCGAGGGCAGCTCACCTCGGGCGAGAGCATTCACCCGGAGAAGAAAACCCTCTCCTTCCCGCTCCACGCCGCAGAAAGCCCGGTGCAGGCGGAGCGTCCCCGCGCCCAGCATAAAGCGGTGCTCCCCGGCAGTCGTCCGGCTCCTGCCCTGCAATAACAGTACCATCTCGGTTTGGGCTTCAGTCAGTGTCCCGGTCTGCTCTGGGGTCACGACGAGAGCCTCGGGCCTGCAGTGGGCTCCCTCCTCTTCCAGCTCCACGATGGGCAGGACGAAGCCGCCGCCCTGCTCATACAGCCGGGGCGCGGAAGGAGCGGAATTTTTGACGCATTGCAGGAGATTTTCGGGCAGGACATCCGACGCCTCGGCCCGCTCTTTCAGCGTCTCCACCGAAAAGCCCGCCCCGAACATCCGGGACGCCAGCCTCCCGCAGGGCTGATGCAGGAACAGCTCCTCACAGACAGGCAGCGCACGCCGCACCGAGTCCTGCTCGACAAAAAGATATTCGCAGAGCCGCCAGTCCGCCCGCTGAGGCAGGTTTTTTTCGGCGGCAGCGATGGCAGCGGAAAGCTGTGGACCGCGGCCCACGCAGAGGCGGATGGCGGCTTCGGCCTCGGAGGAATCGGCGGAGGCCTCCGGGAACTGGTACAGCAGGCCCACCGTCCAGCTGTCGTCCTTCGTTTCGACGAGAAGGGTGCGGATCATGCTTTTCTCGGTATTGTCCCAGTGGAGAAAAAGGCAGAGCCAGACGGTCAGCACGCCTGCGGCCAGAAGCCGCAGCCCCTCACGGCGGCTCATCGTGCAGCCTCCGCGCCCGCTGTGCCCGAGGGCCGCCCGGCAAGCCGCTCACAGAGCAGCCGCGCTGTGCGGACAAGAAAACAGAGACGAAAGACCGCCGCCGCCAGCCAGAGGAGCAGGAATGCGGCATCGAAGCGGGAGATGCCCCCGAAGCTCCACGCCCGCAGGAGCTCATAGCCCGGATAGCCCTGCGGCGCACCAAACAAAAGTGCCAGCCCCAGCGTATAGCCGGAAGAAATGATCGCAGGGATGACCGGAAGCCACAGCGCTGATTTTCGACTGGTCTTCGAAGCATTTTTACCCGCACAAAGAAGCGGGAACGAGAAATATTCGGGGTAAAAAAACGCATCCGGCAATGCGAACGACCGGCCTGCCTCGCTCATCACAAGATTCTGCCATTCCAGCTGACTTGCCAGCCCCAGCAGGCAGAATAAGCTCCCCAGCACCACGAATGCCCCGAGGACAGCGGCCATCCGGTCATACAGCTCACAGCCGAGGCTCCATCCAGCCCAGAGGAGCAGCGGCAGCAGGCCGAAAAAGGCCATCGACGAGAACTGTTCCCAGCAGACCTGCTGGATCATCGCCGCCGTGCGGACAAGCTCCCAGAGATACCAGAACAGGAAGGCGGCGCAGCAGCAGTTACCGACAAATCCCGGACGGCGCAGGCGGGCGGCGTTCCAGAAAACGAACACCGCAAGGAGCACCAACGCCGCTGTTGCCAGCACATTCCCCAGCAGGGCGGCGCGGACGGAGCTGCTCTGCCCTGCCCTGAGGATGACGCGGCCCAGCTCTGCTGCCGCAATGCTGAGGGCCAGCGTCCGGGCTGAGAAACCCTCTCTCTGCTGCATTTAAGACCCCCTCCTTTTCCAGATGGTGAATGGGCGGCGGGACAGCGCCCGGTAGTTGCGGCGGATGATACCATCCCCTGAAAAGACAACGCTCGAAAGGTAGGGCACCCCCATCGCGGAGAGGGACGTCAGCGCCGCCAGAACCCCCAGAGCCGCGCACACCAGCCCCACCGGCCCGGCCAGACCCGCCGCCAGCGTGACACCCAGCCGCAGCAGGGTGGCAGGCTCGTACAGCGAAGGGGTGACGAAGACGGAGATGGCCGTGATGCTGGCCACGAGGATGACCGGTGTGCTCATCAGCCCGGCCCCGACGGCGGCATCGCCGATGATAAGCGCCGCCACAAGACTCACCGAATGGCCCAGCGTCTGGGGCATCCGAAGCCCCGCCTCCCGGATGATCTCCAGCAGGAGGATGACCAGCAGCATCTCCGCGAACAGCGGAAGCGGTGTGGCCTTTTCCGCCGCCTCGATTTTATAGAGCAGCTGAGGCGGGATAAGCTCGGGCAGGTAGACTGCGAGACAGACGAAGACCCCCGGCAGGAAGATGCTGAGGTAGAACGAACCATATTTCAGGATGCGCAGGAAGGACGAAAAGAGCGCCGTAGTCGCGTAGTCGTCGAGGCAGTCGAAATTTTCGCAGAAGAGGGAGGGCAGCACCAGCGCCGAGGGACTGCCGTTGACTAAAACAACGATCTTCCCCTCACAGAGCTTTGCCGCAGCGGAAGCCGGGCGCTCGGTGTAGCTCACCGGAGCGAACAGCCGACATCTGGCCGGGAAAAGCCACGGCACGAAGTAGCTGGAGTCCAGCAAAAGCTCCGGCTTTGCCTCTTGGAGGGTCCGGCGCACCCGGGCCACCGCCTGCCTGCTGGCTCTGTCCCTGCAATAGCAGATGGCGTACTCGGTCTTCATGGCACAGTCGGCCTGTGCCGTCTCCATCACAAGGGTGTCGGTGCGGATAAGGCGGCGCAGCAGGCTCAGATTGACCCGCAGAAGGTCGGCGAAGCCCTCCCGGGAGCCGCGCAGGTTTCCTTCTCCGGAGGGTTCCTCCACCGACCGGGACTTGAGGCCCTGCACTGAGAAGACGATGCCCTTTTTGCACCCATCCAGCAAAAGCACCGCCATGCCGGCGGTCAGGCGGCGGACGAGGTCCTCCATCTCCTTGACCGGGCTGTCCTCGGCGGGCAGACCGGAGTGGTGCATCAGAAGTTCATAGACCTGTGCGCCGCTGTGGGCCAGCTGCTCCGGCTCGAGGCCGGGCGTATGACGGGTGGCAGCGTCCAGCAGGAGCGCCCAAAGCGCTTCGAGGCTGGCCATGTTGTCGAAGAGCACGATGGCCCCCGAGCAGTGATAAAGCTCGATGCGCTTGGCATAAAAATCCGCCGAAGCGCCAAACCTAGCGTTGAGCGCCTCCAGATTCTCATCCAGCAACGAGGAAAGCTGCAGCATACGGTATCCCCCTTTGCCTGCCAGTATTCCCCCGTCGGAGTCGCTTATTCAACCCACAAGGAGGGCCTTCTGTGAAGCTTCTGATTTTCCGCACCCTGCTCATTTACCTCTGCGTCCTGTTCGCCATGCGGCTGATGGGCAAACGTCAGCTGGGCGAGCTGCAGCCCGAAGAGCTGGTGTCCACCATCCTCATCTCCAATCTGGCGTCCATCTCCATCGAGTCGGAGGAAGTGCCGGTGACGGCCAGCCTCATCCCCCTCTTCCTCATTGCAGCTTTGGAGCTGCTGGGGTCAGCGCTGAGCTTTCGCAGCCAGAAATTTTTCAATCTGATGTCCGGCCGCCCCAAGACGGTCATTCTGGATGGACAGATCGACCAGAATGCTCTGCGCACCCTCCGGCTGACCACAGCCGACCTGATGGAGGCCCTGCGGGGCAAGAATATCTTCGACCCCCGGGACGTCTCCTACGCTGTGGTCGAGACGAACGGCAGTCTCTCGGCAGCGCTCCGCCCCGAAAAGGAGACGGCCACCCTCGCTGACCTGCGGCTGAAGGTCGAGCACAGCCACGCCACCATCCCCTTCGTGCTGGACGGCCAAATCCTCGAGGACAACCTCCAATGGTGCGGCAAGGACAGAAGCTGGCTCGATCGGACCGCGCAGGCCAACACCCTGCTGCCGGAAGAGATCCTGCTTCTGGTCGGCAACGAGACGGAGGATTATTTTCTGCTGAAAAAAGAGAGCCGCCGCAAGGGCAGCTCCCGGTGAGAGGTACAGAATGAAACGGATCTATGCGTGTCTGTGCATCGTGGCGGTGCTGCTGAGCATCGCCTTCTACAGCAGCTGGCGGGTGCAGAAATTTGCCGAGGATATTTCGGATGACATCGACGACGCCGTGGAGGCCCTCCGGGACGAGGATCTCCCTGCCGCACGGCAGGCTCTGGCCGAGGGAGCAAAGCTCTGCGACGAGATGCGGGAAGGGATGAACCATCTTCTCCGCACGCAGGACTTCACGGAACTGGAGAGCGCTCTCCGCGCCGCCGACGGCCACCTCGAGATGAATGCTCCCGAGGAAGCCCTCGGCGAACTGCGCCGGGCACAGGTTCAGGTGGAAACTCTGGAATGGCTTTCCCGGAGATTCGTTTAATTAAATCTCCGAGACACGTTTTTATTTCGTGTAATCTTCGTTATCTGAAATTCATTTGCCCCAGTCTGCCGAGAAATAAGAGCTATAAACCGGATTTTACGCAGAGAGTTGTCACAATTTTAATCGATTCATAATTTGTTTTTCTGTATGAAATGCCTCGTCCAGAAATTATCGCTCTCCATCTGTGTCCTATATAGATTTTTATATAGGGCATCTTCGGCAATTCCTCAAAGGCCCTTCCCGTCCGGATACAGCGTGCACAAAAAAGCGCCCCATCCCCTGCCCTGCGGCAGAGAATGAGGCGCTTATGGCTTTGGAGCCAGATTATTTCTTGCGGTCGCCCATCAGCTTTTTCAGCTCATTGAAGAAGCTTTCGACGTCCGCGAACTGCTGGTAGACCGAGGCAAAGCGGACATAGGCCACCTCGTCGATCTTTTTCAGCTCCTGCATGGTCAGTTCACCGATGCGCACGCTGGTCACTTCGCGGTCGTAGGTGCTCATCAGAGTCTGCTCGATGCTGCTGACGGCGCGCTCCAGCGCTTCGTAGCTCACCGGGCGCTTGGCGCAGGCGCGAAGCATGGCGTTCAGCAGCTTCTGTCGGTCGAACGGCTCGCGGGAATTATCCTTCTTGATGACGATGAGCGGCACTGTCTCCACCACCTCGTAGGTCGTGAACCGCATATGGCAGTTCAGGCACTCCCGGCGGCGGCGGATGCGCTCGCTGTCTTCGGTGGGGCGGGAATCAATGACTTTGGACTCCTCATCGCCGCAATAGGGGCATTTCATGGTCGTTCCTCCTATAGCAATTTGCGTTTTTAATGCACAGGCAACATCCGCAAACTGCATGTCGCAAAGATGCCGTTTTGACAGGCACTATTTTTGAAAATTGCGATAAAAAACTCGGGACAGATTTGCATCAGGATCCAGCGGCTCAGTTTTTCTTTGCACCCTTGCGCTCGCTCCATGCCACCCAGGCGGAGGTGGAGACACACAGCGAGGTGTACACGCCGCTGAGCATGCCCATCATCAGGGGGAAGGCAAAGGTAAAGATGCTGTCCAGACCATACAGCTTGGAGACGACGCACATCACGCCCAGCGCCATCACGGTGGTGACGGTGGTGATGATGGTGCGGCGGGCCGACTGGTTGACAGAGTGGTTGACCAGCTCTTCGAAGCTGGCCTTCTTGCCCAGCAGGCTGCGATTCTCACGGATGCGGTCGTAGACGACGACGGTATCGTTGATGGAGTAGCCGAGGATGGTCAGCATCGCCGCAATGAAGTTGCCATCCAGCGGGGCACGCAGCAGCACGAAGGTGCCGAACACCACCATCAGGTCGTTGAGCAGGGCCAGAACGGCCATCATGCCGCCGGTCAGGCCGCCGATCCTCTTGAAGCGGTATGCGATGTAGGCGAGGATGAGCACCAGCGCGAACACCACGGCCACCAGACTCTTCTGGAGGAACTTCATGCCCATTGCGGCGCTGACGTTGCTCAGAGAGAGCTGTGCGAAGGAGTTGTCAGGGTAGCTCTCATTCAGGGAGTCCAGCAGGGTCTGCACCTCGTCGGTGGTGACGGTCTCGGTGCCGGGCATCGAGATCTTCAGGGTCTGCTCCCCTGTTGCGACGTTCTCGCCGGTCTGCAGGGTCAGGCCATTACTGCCCAGCGCCTCGGAGGCCGTTTTCTGGACGGCAGACATCTCAAAGCTGTTCTCGTAGCTCAGGGTGATCATCGCACCGCCGGTGAACTCAGTGTCCAGATGGACGCCCAGCACCACTGCACAGAGGACGATCGCCGCCATCAGGCAGGCGGAGACGGTCAGGAAACGCTTGCGCAGACCAACGAAGTTGACCTGCTTCTTCTCGGTGGGAGTCTTACCGGGAGCATCCGCACCGTAGAGGCAGGGGTTCCGCAGGGCCTTGATGGAAGCAGCGCCCCGGATCATGGTACGGGTGGCAAAGATGCCAAACACGAAGTTGAGCAGCACGCCGGTGAGCAGCGTGTAGCCGAAGGCGTAGATGGTGCCTGCGGTCGAGGGGCCGAAGGCGAAGAAGACGAAGTGCAGGGCCTTGGCAAAGAAGCCGTCCGAGGGGCCGAAGGCACCCATCAGGACGACCGCGACGATGACGATGGTCACATTGCCGTCGATGATGGGGGTCAGACCGCGGGCAAAGCCGCTCTTGAGCGCGCCGTCGAGGCTCTTGCCGCTGCGCAGCTCCTCCTTGATGCGCTCGGCGGTGATGACGTTGGCATCCACGCCCATGCCGATGGCGAGGATGATGCCGGCGATGCCGGGCAGGGTCAGGGTGAAGCTCTCAAACACCGGGAAGTAGCCGGAGACGAAGGCCAGCGTGGCTGCCACCTGACCGGCCAGCGCGATGCAGGCGAGGAAGCCGGGCAGACGGTAGAGGGCCGTCATGAGCACGAGGATGAGGGCAAAGGCGATGACACCGGCCAGCACCATGGCGCTCAGGCTGTTCTCGCCCAGACTCGGGCTGATGGTGGAGTAGCTGTCCACGCTCAGCGCAAAGGGCAGAGAGCCGGAGTTGATCTGGCGGGCCATTTTGACGACATCTTCCTGCGTGAAGGGATTCGCCGCAGAGCTGGTGATGATGGCAGAGCCGTCGGTGATGGCGGCGTTGACGCTGGCGGTGCTGACGTTCTCGTCGTCCAGCCAGATGCTGATGCTGCCGCCGTTCTGGTACAGACGGGTGGTGGCGTCGCCGAATGCCTTGGCACCCTCGTCAGTAAACTTCAGCGCCACATAGTACTCGGAGCTGCTGCCGTTGACGGGGCCGTACTGGGCAGCAGCACTCTCCACCATCGAGCCGTCAAGAACCAGCGCACCGTCTGCGCTGCTTCCCTCCCGGAAGGTCAGGTAGGCGGTGGTGCCGATCTCCTCGATGGCGGCTTCGGGGTCGAACTCGGTCTCGCCCGACTGCCACGGGAACTCGAGGATGAGGCTGTCGGAGTTGTTGTCCACATACAGCTCATAGTCGGTCACGTTGAGGGCGACCAGACGGTTCTCGATGACCAGCTGAGCAGCCTCAAGCTGGTCGTCGGTGGCGTCGTAGTCGTCGGAGGGGACGAAGGTGACGTTGACGCCGCCCTTGATGTCCACACCGAAGCGGATGTCCTTCGCTCCCTTGATGTAGGTGGTGGTCACATCACCGTACTTGACCGCAACACCGAAGAACGCCGTATAGACGAACGCCGCGATCACAAGCACCGTGAGGATAAGCTGCCATGCTTTGCCTTTCGTTTTCATATGAATCGGGAAACCTCCAAATATAATATGAAGCTGCTTTCCGGTCTTGGAAACAACTTCAAAATCTCCGCTGCGCCGTCTGAGCGGCAGCACAGCGGAGATTTGTGCAGTGGAAAGATCAGTCCTTTTCCGTCAGCAGTTTCTCGACTGCTGCCAGACGGACGCAGACACAGAGCAGGTCGGATGCGGTCTCCACCTCATCCAGACTGGGATAAGTGGGCGCGATGCGCAGGTGGGCATCGTCCGGGTCCTTGTGGTAGGGGTATGCAGAGCCTGCGCCGGTGAGGGTCAGACCGCACTCCTTGCACAGCTGAGCCACCCGCTTTGCGCAGCCGGGCATGACATAGAGGCTGATGAAGTAGCCGCCCTTGGGGTTCGTCCAGTGGGCGATGTCGCCGCAGGGGGTCAGCTCTTCGTTGAAGGCTGTCTTGACGGCGTCGAAGCAGGGCACCAGACGACGACGGTGCTTTGCCATGTGGGCCAGAACGCCCTCCTTATTCTTGAGGAAGCGGACGTGGCGCAGCTGGTTCATCTTATCGTAGCTGATGATCATGACCGAGAAGCGCTTGCAGATGTACTTCATCATGGCCTCGCTGCAAGACAGAGCGGAAACGCCAGCGCCCGGGAAGGTGATCTTGCTGGTGGAGGTGAACATAAAGACGCGGTCTTCGTTGCCGTACTTCTTGCACTCGTTCAGCAGGACGGGGGTCTCGATGATCTCCTCCGTCAGATGGTGGACGATGTAAGCCTCATCCCAGAAGATCTTGAAGTCGGGGGCGGCGGTCTTCATCTTGGCGAAGCGGTCGATGGTCTCGTCGCTGTAGGTGTAGCCGTCGGGGTTGGAATACTGCGGCACGCACCAGATGCCCTTGATGGTGTCATCCTCGGCCACCAGCTTCTCGACGACGTCCATGTCGGGGCCATCCGGAGTCATGGGGACGCTGATCAGCTCGAAGCCGAACTCCTCGGTGATGGCAAAATGGCGGTCATAGCCGGGCACCGGGCAGAGGAACTTCCGCTTCTCCACCTGAGACCACGGACAGGGAGACTCCGGGAAACCGAAGCTGTTGCCCATCGAGATGAGGTTGTACATCAGCTGCAGGCTGGAGTTGCCGCCCACAAAGACCTCCTCGGGCTTCACGCCCATCACGTCGGCGAACAGCTCACGGGCCTCATGCAGGCCCTCCAGATCACCGTAGTTGCGGGCGTCGGTGCCGGCGTCGGTGGTGTAATCCGTCATCTGCAGCAGACCCATTGCCAGATCCATCTGGTGAGGGCCGGGCTTGCCGCGGGCCATGTTCAGCTTCAGGCCCATCGCCTGAAACTTCTTGTACTCTTCTTCCAGAGCCGCCTTTTCGGCAGCCAGTTCGTCGCGGGTCATCTCAAAATAATTTGCCATAACACACACTCCTTTATCGTACGTTCTATTTCCCACAGGGTCCGGTACTGTTTTTCTGCGAAGCAGGTTCATGCCAGTGGGCCGCTCCGATTTTTACCCTCACAGTTCCAGACTTTTATAGTTTACTACAATTTGACCTCGGAAACAAGTCGGATGGCACAAAAAGACCCCGCCAAAAAGTAAAAAGCTTTCAGCGGGGCCTGCTCTCCCCTGCTGCGCGCTGCCGCTCAGCTCAGGGAAGGCTGGTTCTTATAACGCTTGCGCACTGCGCCGTACTCCATGTGCGCCTCGCCGCCCTCTACCGTATCCTCGTCGATGGTGACGCGGATGATGGTGGGGTCTGTGGGCACATTGTACATGACGGGCATCAGGATGTTCTCCATCACGCTGCGCAGACCGCGGGCACCGGTCTTGCGCTCGATGGTCTTCCGCGCAATGGCGTGGAGGGCCTCATCGGTGATGTTCAGCTCCACATTGTCCATGGCCAGCAGCTCTTTGTACTGCTTGACCAGACTGTTGCGAGGCTCCTTCAGGACGCGCACCAGCGCATCCTCGTCCAGATCATCCAGCACCGTAATGACCGGCAGACGGCCGATCAGCTCAGGGATGAGGCCGAACTTGACGAGGTCGTGGGGTTCGACCTTCCGCAGCAGGGCTTTCTGGGCCTCGCTGGAATTGTCCTTCAGGCTGCTGCCGAAGCCCAGAGCGGACTTATCGGTGCGGCGAAGGATATACTTGTCCAGACCGTCGAAGGCACCGCCGCAGATGAAGAGGATGTTGGTGGTGTCGATCTGGATGAACTCCTGCTGAGGGTGTTTGCGGCCGCCCTGCGGGGGAACATTGCTGACCGTGCCCTCCAGGATCTTCAGCAGAGCCTGCTGGACGCCCTCACCGCCCACATCACGGGTGATGGAGGGGTTCTCGCTCTTGCGGGTGATCTTGTCGATCTCATCGATATAGATGATGCCGATCTGCGCCTTCTGGACGTCGAAGTCTGCGGCCTGAATGAGCTTGAGCAGGATGTTCTCCACGTCCTCGCCCACATAGCCGGCCTCCGTCAGGGTGGTGGCATCTGCGATGGCGAAGGGCACGCCCAGCATCTTGGCCAGTGTCTGGGCCAGCAGGGTCTTGCCGACACCGGAGGGGCCGAGGAGCAGGACGTTGGACTTCTGCAGCTCAACGTCGGCGCCCTTGCCGCTCAGGATGCGCTTGTAGTGGTTGTAGACCGAGACGGCCAGCACACGCTTGGCCTCGTCCTGACCGATGACGTACTGGTCAAGTCCCTCCTTGATCTCCGCAGGGGTCTTGATGTTGATGGAAAGCTCGTCAGACGGCTGGATGCGCGCCCGGCTGGCACTGCCGCGGCTGGGGCGGGAGCTGCTGCCCGCGTGATCCGGCTTGTCCGAGAGCAGATCGGCACAGAGGCCGATGCATTCGCTGCAGATGTTCACGCCGGGACCGATGATCATCCGCTCCACTTCATCCTGATGTTTGCCGCAGAAGCTGCAGACCAGATCCTTTTCGTTTTTATCTCTGCCGGAATTGTTATTAGCCATAACCGTTTTTCCTTATCCTGGGTGTATTGCTTTCTGCCGCTCAGCGGTGGGTGATGACCTCATCGATGAGGCCGTATTCCTTGGCCTCCTGCGCAGAAAGGAAGTTGTCGCGCTCGGTATCCAGCTCCACCTTTTCCAGCGGCTGGCCGGTGTACTCGCTGAGCAGCCGGTTCATCTTGGCGCGGGTGCGGACGAGATGGTCGGCATGGATCTTGATGTCGGTAGCCTGTCCGGACAGGCCGCCGCCCTGACCGCCGGCGATGAGGGGCTGGTGGATCATGATCTCGGCGTTGGGCAGGGCGAAGCGCTTGCCCTTGGTGCCGCTGGCCAGCAGGAACGCACCCATCGAGGCGGCCATGCCCATGCAGATGGTGGAGACATCGCACTTGATATACTGGATGGTATCGTGGATGGCCATACCTGCGCTGATGGAGCCGCCGGGGCTGTTGATATACAGGCTGATGTCCTTATCGGGGTCCTGCCCTTCCAGATACAGCAGCTGTGCCACGACAAGGCTGGCGGAGGTGTCGTTGACATCCTCGCTCAGCACAATGATGCGGTCGTTCAGCAGACGGGAGAAAATATCATAGGAACGCTCCCCGTGCGCCGACTGCTCGACAACGTAAGGAACAAAACTCATAGGGTTCGCCTCCTGAATGAAAAATTATTGTATTTGCAAAATTGACCGATACGGCAAGCACACAGGGCCGTAGCCGTATCGGTCAATTTCAACAACCTTCACTTACAGAGCCGGGGCCTTCCCCTGCCCTGCATGACCTTGTGCGCCGGAATTACTCAGCGTCAGCGGTCTTCTCGGCCTCAGCGGCCTTCTCCACGACATTTGCGTGGCTCTTGATGAAGTCGATTGCCTTATTGATGGCCAGATCGTGCTTCACCTCGTCCACGTTGATCAGCTCGCGGACCTTGTCCTCTTCCATCTTGTACTGGTCAGCAATGCGCTTGACCTCGGCATTCAGCTCGTCCTCAGTGGCCTCGATGTTCTCGGCAGCTGCGACAGCCTCCAGAGCCAGACGGATCTTGACCTGCTTCTCAGCCTGCGGCATGAAGGAAGCGCGGAACTGATCGACGGACTGGCCCATATACTTCAGGTAGTCCTCGAGGCGCAGGCCCTGCTGCTCCATACGGAAAGCAAAGTCGTTGACCAGCTCGTCCATGCGGACATCGTACATAGCCTGAGGGATCTCAGCCTCCATGCCCTCGATGACCTGATCGACCAGAGCGTTCTCGACGGCCAGATCATCCTGCTTGTCCAGCTGCTCCTGATTGTTCTTGCGGATGGAAGCCTTGAACTCGTCCAGAGTGTCGTACTCGGAGCAGTCCTTTGCCAGCTCGTCGTCCAGAGCGGGCAGCTCCTTGTACTTGACTTCGTGCAGCTTGATCTTAAAGACAGCGGGCTTACCAGCCAGCTCGGCAGCCTGATACTGCTCGGGGAAGGTGACGTTGACGTCGAACTCCTCACCAGCAGCGTGGCCGACGATCTGATCCTCGAAGCCGGGGATGAAGCTGCCGCTGCCCAGAGTCAGGCTGTAGTGCTCTGCCTTGCCGCCCTCGAATGCGACGCCGTCCACAAAGCCCTCGAAGTCGATGTCAACGATGTCGCCGTTCTCAGCAGCGCCCTCACGGGTCAGCTCACGGGCGTTGCGCTCCTGCACACGCTTCAGCTCGGCCTCGACAGCCTCGTCAGAAACAGTATGGACCGTCTTCTCGACGGTCAGACCGTTGTAAGCGCCGATCTTCACCTCGGGCTTGACTGCGACCTTGACGGTCAGGGTAGCGCCCTCAGCCTCGCTGGCGGAATCGACGGAGACCTCAGGACGGCCCACCGGCTCGATACCGGCAGCCTTGACAGCCTCTTCGTAAGCTGCGGGGAACAGCTCGTTGATGGCGTCATAGGTAAAGACATCAGCGCCGTACATCTTCTCGATCAGAGCCTTGGGAGCCTTGCCCTTGCGGAAGCCCTGAACAGGGTACTTCTTGCCCTCCTTCTTGAAGACATCGGCAACTGCTGCCTTGAAGGCCTCAGCGTCGATGGAGAACTGCAGCTCTGCCATGCTCTTCTCGAGCTTTTCGCACTTGATGAAATTCATTTTGTGTATCCTCCACTCAAATATTGTATTGCGTTGGGGCAGCGGGAAAACTGCCGCCTGCAACCGCGCACCGCGTCCTTGCTGTTGCGAAATGCGGGGACGCGCGCGCTCAAATTGGGTGCAACAATCGCGTCACAACCTATTATAACACGCTTGTGATAGAATTGCCACCCCAAATTTTGACTTTTTGTTATTTCTGACCTTTCCGTCCCGTCCTCAGTTGATGCGGTAGGGGCAGAACTTCAGGCCGTCGGCACTGACGAGCTTGTAGCGGATGCCGTCCACATCGCCCTGCACGGCATACCGGATGGCGTTGCCGTGCAGATGGCCGTAGTAGCAGGTTCGGATGCCGTAGGCCTTCAGCGTCGCCACGATCTCGGGGGCGCTGGTGCCGGTGTAGACCGGCGGATAATGCAGGAACACCAGCTTCTCCATCCCCGGCTCTGCGGCGTCAAGGCTCATTTTGAGCCGCCCGATCTCCCGGTTCATCACCTTTTCGTCGTGGGCCTCCCCCACATCGAACAGCCAGCCCCGGGTGCCGCAGATGGCGTAACCCTCCACGGCGTAGGAGTTGTTGTGCAGGATGTGGAGGGTGTCAAAACCCTCGGCCTTCAGATAAGCGTTCATCTTGTTGGCGGTGGTCCACCAATAATCGTGGTTCCCCTTCATGATGAGCTTCTGCCCCGGCAGCTGCTGCAAAAACGCAAAGTCCTTCCGGGTGTCGGTCAGCCGCATGGCCCAGCTGATGTCGCCTGCAAGGACGATGGTGTCCTCGGGCTTGATGAGCTTGCGCCAGTTGCGTTCCAGCCGCTCCACATAGCCGTTCCAGCCGGGGAAAACGTCCATCGGCTTGGAGGCACCTAGGGAGAGGTGGGTATCGCCAAGCACAAAAAGTGCCATAGTTTATTTACTCCTGTTCTGGTTTTCATCACGCCTGATAGCCCAGCGCCACCTCCGCGATCCCCGCCGGGTCGATGACGGTGCTGAACCGCTCGGCCTTTTGCCGCAGGGCGGCAAGGCTTGCGGGCGCGGTCCGGCCGGTGGCTTCTTCCAGCGCCTGCATGGCCTCGAAATCGTTCTCCGGTGCGGTATGACCCAGAGCCTCCAGCACGCTGCGGGGGAACTTGAAGGGCGAGGCGGTGGAGAGCACCACCATCGGCACGCCGTCCCGCTTCTTCTGGGCAGCGACGTGGAACGCCACAGCCGTGTGGGTGTCGCAGAGGTAGCCGTCCTTCTCGTAGCGGGCGCGGATCTCCCCTGCCACCTGCTCCTCGCTGCTCCAGCCGCAGTCGAAGCTCTCCCGGATCGCCGCCAGCGTCTCGGGACGGACGGTGTAGCTGCCTGTCTCATTCAGGCTCTTCATCAGACCGGCCACCTCGGCATCGCTGCCGGTGACGTGGTAGAGCAGACGCTCGAGGTTGGAGGAGACGAGGATGTCCATGCTGGGCGAGGTGGTCTTATAAAACTCCCGCTTGGCGGTGTAAGTACCGGTGGAGAGGAAGTCGGTCAGGACATTGTTCTGGTTAGAGGCGCAGACCAGCCTGCCCACGGGCAGACCCATCTGCTTTGCATAATAGCCCGCCAGAATGTCGCCGAAGTTGCCGGTAGGCACGCAGAAATCCACCTCGTCGCTGAAGGTGATCTTACCGGCCTTGAGCAGCTGGGCGTAGGCGGCAAAATAGTAGACGATCTGGGGCACAAGGCGGCCCCAGTTGATGGAGTTGGCGCTGGAAAGGCGGATGTTCCGCTCGGCCAGCTTGGCCGCGATGGCTTTGTCGCCGAAGACCCGCTTCACGCCGGTCTGGGCATCGTCAAAGTTGCCCCGCACCGCGTAGACCGCGACGTTCGCCCCCTCCTGCGTCGCCATCTGCAGACGCTGGATCTCGCTGGTGCCGCCCGTGGGGTAGAACACGGCGATCTCGACGCCTGGGATGTCGTGGTAGCCATCCAGCGCAGCCTTGCCGGTATCGCCGCTGGTGGCCACGAGGATGAGGGTCTTTTCGGTGCGGGAGAGGTTCTTCTTTGCCTCCACGAGAAGTTTGGGCATCAGCTGGAGGGCGTAGTCCTTGAATGCACAGGTCGGGCCATGCCACAGCTCAAGGGCATAGGTGTCCCCTTCCACCGGGGCCAGATAGCCTGCCTTGCCGCCGAACGCCTCCCCGTAGGTGGTGCGGGTGGCTTCAGCGAGGAAGTCCTTGGAGTAATCGGTCAGATATTCGCTGACGACGGCAGCGGCCAGCGTGGGATAATCCAGCTGGCACAGCGCCCTGACGTCCACCTGCGGAAAGCGTTCCGGGACGAACAGACCGCCCTCATCCGACAGGCCCTGTGCGATCGCCTGAGAGGCGGTCACAATGCGGTCATGGTCTCTCGTGCTGAAAAATTTCATCATTATCGCTCCTTTTTGCCAAAAGGCCCATCACTCGGCCTCATCCTGCGGCAGCGGCCCGAGGCCGTTTTCTGCCTTTTCCCACCGGTTTTTTCTGTGCGCGTCTAGCTTTTTGCCCAGAAAGCACCCTTTATAATATGTACCATCCAGCGCCCGCTGTCAAGAGGGACGACCTCAGCCACGTCGAAACGCACCGGTTCGTCGCTCTGACGGGTGCTCTGGAGATACAATGCGGCAGATGCGATGATACGCCTCTGCTTCGCGGCATTCACCGCAGCGGCAGGGGTATCCAGAGAGTCTTTGGCGCGGGTCTTGACCTCGCAGAACACCAGTGTCCCGTCCGGTTCCCGCAGGATGAGGTCGATCTCCCCCATCCGGGTGTGATAATTGTGGCCGAGAAGCTCTGCCCCCTGCTTCTGGTAGAAGCGGGCCGCGGCGGCCTCTCCTCTTTGGCCCGTCTCGGCCCGGCCCATCACTTGCCTTCGGGCCAGTAGCCCTGTTTTTTGAGGAAGCTGCGGCGGTAGAAGGGCTGGATGCCGTACTGTGCAATGAGTTCATAGTGCAGCTTTGTGCCGTAGCCCTTGTGCTTCGCCAGCTGATACTGGGGATACTGCTTGTCCAGCTCCAGCATATAGCGGTCACGGCTGACTTTCGCCAGCACTGACGCTGCGCCGATGCTGGCGCTGGTGGCATCGCCCTTCACCACCGGCTGTGCGGGCATGGTCAGCCCTGCCGGAGTCCGGTTGCCGTCCACGAGGACGAGGTTGGGCACGATGTCCAGCCCCTCCACGGCCTGACGCATCCCGCCCATGGTGGCGTTGAGGATGTTGTCGCGGTCGATGACATCCGGGCCGACGAAGACGATCTTATAGGCCAGCGCCTTTTCGATGATCTGCTCGAAGAGGGCCTCCCGTTTTTTCTCGGTCAGCTTCTTCGAGTCGTTGATGCCGTAGACCGGAGCCTCGGGGTCAAGGATGCAGGCAGCCACACAGACCGGGCCGCACAGCGGGCCGCGGCCCGCCTCGTCCACGCCTGCAAAGCAGCCGTACTGCGCCCGGATGTCGGCATCATAGGCGTAGAGCGGCGCAGAGATCTCCTCGTCTGTCCGGCGCTTCATTCCTCGTCCTCCTCGGCAAAGTCCGCCATATCGTCCCGCTGGGGCGGGCGCTCGAGGGAGATGCGGCCCCACTTGCAGGCGCGGAACTCGTCCACCAGCATGATCGCGCAGCGCTCAGTGTCCACCTCGCCGCCCCGCACCAGCAGGCCGCGCTTGCGGCCGATGGCCTCCATCAGCTCGTAGGGCGGCAGAGCCAGCGTCTCGGCGTCCAGCTTGTACCGCTGGGCCACGAGGTCGGGATAGTTGCGGCGCACCTCATCCAGAAGGTTCATAGCCAGCTCTTCGACGTCAAGGATGTCGTCCTTGATGGAGCCGATGAAGGCCAGATTCGAGGCGATGGTCTTGGAATCGAACTTCTTCCAGAGCACGCCGGGCATATCCAGCAGGTCGAATTTCTCGGTGCTGACCCACTGCTTGCCCTTGGTCACGCCGGGGCGGTCGGCCGCCTTGGCACGGGCCGAGCCTGCGAAGGTATTGATGAAGGTAGATTTGCCCACATTCGGGATGCCGCAGAGCATCACCTGCGTCTTTGCGCCGCCCATGCCGCGGTTCTGGCGGCGGGCCAGCAGGCCGGACAGCTCCTTCTCGATGGCGGCCTTGACGGCGTTCGCGCCGCCCTTCTGCTTGGCGCTGATGGCCACACAGCCTGCGTCGGCCTCGTGGAAGTAGCGGATCCACTCCTCCGTCACGGCAGGGTCGGCGAGGTCGGCCTTGTTCAGCACATAGAGCTTGGGCTTGCGGGCCGTGATGCGCTCGATCTCCGGGTTGAGGCTGGACAGCGGGATGCGGGCGTCCAGCAGCACAAGGCTGGCGTCAACGTGCAGAATCTCCTGCTCCATCATCCGCAGCGTCTTGGTCATATGGCCCGGAAACCATTGGATGGTATATTGGTTTGCAAACCGGGTGTCCTGATTGTTCATTTTACTACTCCAAAATCCGAAAAGGGCAAAAAGCAGAGCAGCACTTTGCCCAGTATATCCTGTTCGTCGATGCAGCCGACATAGCTCGAGCGGCTGTCCAGCGAGGCGTTGCGGTTGTCTCCCATAACGAAGACCGTCTCCTCCGGCACAGTGTAGGGAAACTCCACGTCATAGCCCAGATAGGTCGGCTCTGCAATGTAATCCTCTTCCAGCACCTTGCCGTTCACCTTCACGGTGCCGGTGGCGTAGTCGATGGAGATGGTGTCGCCGCCCTTGGCGATGACCCGCTTGACCAGCGGCCGGCCATAGCTGGTGTAGCTGTCCACGATGACCACATCGCCCCGCTGCGGCTCATATCCTGCGCCCCAGACGATGAGCTTGTCTCCGTTTTCCAGCGTAGGCACCATCGACTCGCCATCCACCTGAATGATGCGGAAAAAGAAGGAGAACACCAGCACCAACACCAGCGCCGCCGAAATGAGCGCTTCGTACCATTCCAGCAGGCTCTGCCCACGGGCAGCGGGCTGTGACTGTTCCATATCCGATGCACCTCTTTGTCCGGGCCTGCGCCCGTTTTTATTTTCTCTGTCCCTGCGCCAAAAGCGCCGTATAACAGAAAAAAGGGGACAAACAAGTTGCCCCCTTTTCTCCCGCTTTGAAACGGGGAATCATCAAATATCGCTCTTGACCTTGGCAGCCTTGCCGGTGCGGCCACGCAGGTAGAACAGCTTTGCGCGGCGGACCTTGCCCTTACGGACAACAGTGACCTTCTCGACGAAGGGGCTGTTGATGGGGAAGACACGCTCGATGCCGACGCCGTAGGAAACGCGGCGAACGGTAAAGGTCTCTGCGACGCCGCCGTGCTTCTTTGCAATGACGGTGCCCTCGAAGGCCTGAATACGCTCACGCTCGCCTTCCTTGATACGAACATCAACGCGGACGGTATCGCCGACGTTGAACTGGGGCTTCTCAGCCTTGATGCTGCCTTCAGAAATGATCTTCAGTGCGTCCATTTTAATTCCTCCATTTGTTTTTAGACGTTCATGCACGGCGAACTGCCGTCAGAGGACCGCCCGTTTAATGATATGTGTCATTAACCCCGCTGTGGTCTCAGCGGACACTAACGCCTTAATAGGATAGCACAAACCGCCCGCAAAAGCAAGGGGTTCGTGCAAATTCATGCAGGAAATTTTCATTCTGGCCCCACCGGGCCGTTCTTACTGAAACTTCTGCTTGTCCGCCGTCAGGAATTCGGTGCGCAGGATGGAGGCGCTCGCCGCAGACAGGCCGAATCTTGCTTCCAGCGCCGCCGTCAGCAGCGAGGGGTTCAGGTTCAGCTCCTGTGCAGCGGGCAGACAGACGGCAAAGCTCACGCTCTCCCCTTCCGGCTCAAGCGTGAGCGCGGGGACGTAAGCTTTCATCTCGACCATCCGGACGCCGCGCTTGCTCTTCTTCTCCACCGGCACGCTGTCGAGGGTGTTGTACTGCTCAAGCAGCGGCGCAGCAGAGGCCGGGTAGCGGATGCGGTAGCAGGCGTAGGCGATGGCGTCGGCCTTCATCTTTACCGGCTCCACCCGGTAGACCTCGATGCCAGTGGGCATGATGGCGTTCAGCGCCGTCTGCCACTGGGCAAAGTCGGGGGCTTCGGCCTCGGTCTTTACGTCCACGCATTCACACTCGCTCTCCTGCCCCAGCGAGAGCGGGCAGGCAAAGGTCATATAGATATGGGGGTTGAAGCCCAGCGTGTGCCACACCGGCAGTCCGCTGCGCTTGAGCACCCGCTGCATCACCCGCTGCAGATCCAGCAGGGAGATGTAGGAGGCTTCGTCCCTCTTCTTAAACGAGATCCTGACTGTAATCAAAGCACGGTCCTCCTAACAGATGATTGGCGCCGCAGCCGTGGCAGGCACGGTTGCAGGGCTGGGTGGTCTGGGCTGCGAGAGCCTTGTTGTACTCCCGCACCAGATATTCGTGGGTGACGCCATAGTCCATATGGCTCCACGGCGTCACCTCGTCCAGACCGATGGGGCGCTGGCAGTAGAACTTCGGGTCGATGCCCATGTCCTCGAAGACCTTCAGCCATGTGTCGTACTGGAAGCACTCCTCCCAGCCGTCGAAGTAGCAGCCCCGCTTGTAGGCCTCGAGGATGACCGGGGCCAAGCGGCGGTCGCCCTTGGCGAAGACGCCCTCGAGGAAGCTGGTGGTGCTGTCGTGGTAGTTGACCTTGATCTTCCGGCTGTGGACGCTCTCCAGCAGATGCTTCTGCTTGGCCTTGAGCATTTCCTCGGTGTCCATGGGGACGAACTGGAAGGGAGTGTGGGGCTTGGGCACGAAGCAGGCGCAGCTGATGGTCACCTGCACGCCGCGGCCCTTGGCGTGCTTGGGGTTGGAGTAGTAGAGGTCCACCACCTTCTGGGCCGTCTCGGCGATGCCCTCGATGTCCTCCATCGTCTCGGTGGGCAGGCCCATCATGAAGTAGAGCTTGACGGAGGTGTAGCCGTTGGCGAAGGCCAGCGAGCAGGTCTTCTCGATCTCGTCCCATGTGACGTTCTTGTTGATGACGTCGCGCAGGCGCTGGGTGCCGGCCTCGGCGGCAAAGGTCAGGCCGCTTTTGCGCACCTTGGTGGTCTTTTCGATGAGGCTCTGGGAGAAGTTGTCCATCCGCAGGGAGGGCAGCGACAGGCTGACGTGCTCTTTCGGTGCCCACTCGTTCAGGTCGTCCAGCAGTTCTTCCAGCTGGCTGTGGTCGGAGGTGGACAGGCTGGAAAGGCTCAGCTCCTCATAGCCGGTGTTGGCACAGAGGTCCTGTGCCGCCTTGTTCAGCAGGCTGGCGTCGCGCTGGCGCATGGGGCGGTAGAGGAAACCGGCCTGACAGAACCGGCAGCCCCGCACGCAGCCCCGCAGCACCTCGACGCTGGCGCGGTCCTGGATCGCGCCCACCATGGGGACGACGAAGTTGGTCGGGGGCGCAAACTCGTTCAGGTCCTTGATGATGGCCTTGGTGACGACGGCCGGGATGCCCGGCTCGTTGGGGGTGATGGACTTGACGCGGCCATCCTCGCAGTATTCGACATCGTAGAACGCCGGGATATAGACGCCGGGAATTTTGGCGATGCGGCGCAGCAGCTCCTTCTTGGAGACACCGCCCTCCTTCTTCGCCTTTTCGATCTCGGCACAGATGCCGGGCAGCTGGTTCTCGCCCTCGCCCAGCTGGATGACGTCGAAGAAATCCGCGATCGGCTCAGAGTTGCAGGCACAGGGGCCGCCTGCCACGATGAGCGGCCAGCGCTCGTCGCGGTCTTTCGAATAGAACGGGATGCCCGCCAGCTCCAGCATGGCGAGGATGTTGGTGTAGGACAGCTCATATTGGAGCGTGAAGCCCACGGCATCGAAGTCGGTGAGAGGGTCTTTGCTCTCCATCGTGTAGAGGGGCAGACCCAGACGCTCCATCTCCGCCTTCATATCCAGCCACGGCATGAAGGCGCGCTCGCACCACCAGTTCTTGTGGCTGTTCAGCAGCTCATAGAGTATCTTTTCGCCCAGAAAAGACATTCCCACTTCGTAGGTGTCCGGGAAGCAGAACGCAAAGCGGACGTCCACCTCATCTTTATTTTTATACACGCTGCCCGGTTCGCCGCCGGTATAACGGCCCGGCTTCTGCACCCGGGACAGCGCTTCTTTCAGTTTCGGATCAAACATCAAGTTCCTCCATTTGACAATACGGATTTCATGTTTCCTTATTGTACCCTATTTTGAGGAGGATTGCAACAGACAGCGCACCATCTGCGCCCCGTCCAGCGGCGGGATGGGCAGGAGATTGAATGCCCCGGTGAGGACGTTGGCCGCGAGAAAGGCGCTGTCCCGGATGGTAGCGTATTGCTCCATCCGCACCGCCCAGACAGCGGCCAGCAGAGCGTTCGTCCCCGGCCCGGCGGCAGCGAGAAGAAAGGTCTGCCCCCGGGTGAGGGCCTGCCCCCTCGTCCGCATACAAAAGCCGGTCATGGTCACTTCGATGACCGGCAGGCGGCGGAAGAGGGCCAGATAGACGAGGATATGCCCCAGCTCATGGAGGACAGCGGCATACAGGCCGATGCGCAGAAAGCCGCTGGCGTCGGACCAGAGCAGCAGATACAGCGCCCCGCAGAGCAAGAGTGGGTCACGGAAGACCAGCGGCCCTGCCCGGACGAGCCGCCTCATGGCAGACCCAGCAGCGCCCCGGCGTCATAGCGGATGCCCTGCTCAAGAAGCTCGAAATGGAGGTGTGCCCCGGTGGAGCGGCCGGTCTCCCCTGCTGTGCCCAGCGGCTGGCCCGCCTGCACCACCTCCCCGGCCCGGACGAAGAGGTATTGGAGGTGGGCGTAAAGCGTCTCCTGCCCGCCGCTGTGGCTCAGGCGGAGATAGTTGCCGTAGGTCGTGCTCCGCCGGGCGGCAGATACGACGCCGTCCATCGCGGCCAGCACCCGCGTCCCTTCCGCGCAGGCGAGGTCTGTGCCCCGGTGAAAGGCTTCTTCGCCGGTGAGGGGGTCGGTGCGCCAGCCGTAGGCGTCCGAGACGCGCCATCCATCCGTCCCCAGTGGGAAGCAGACGGCCTGCGTCGGCCGCACCCGTTCCAGCGAGCAGCCCTCCGGCGCAGTCTTGGCGGCACAGGCCCGCAGCACAGTCATACAGAACAAAACGGCGCAGAACGCCGCGAAGATGACCCACCCCTTTGTGCTCTGCTGTCTTGTCCGCATCGGCGTCCCTCCTGCTCTCTGCACTGTATGCAGCAGAAGGGGCAGCCAGAACACAAAAAAGCTGCCGCCAGCTTTGGGGGCTGACGGCAGCAGGTCTGATCATTTCCGGAAATATCCGAGCAGACGGCCCAGCAGGCCGGTGCGGCGGGAACGGCTCTCGGTGACGACAACGGGCATGGGGGCAGGAGCGGCCTTCGCCTGCGGCTTTTCTGCCGGGGCGGGAGCGGCGGGCTGAGGTACAGCCTTTGCGGGTGCGGCAGGCTTCTCCGGGGCCTTGCTGGGCTTCGGCGGTTCAACGGGCGCAGCTGCCTTGTCCCGGGCGGTCCAGTCGTCCCGGAGAAGGTCGTACATCCCCATCTGGCTGTTCACCAGCGGCTCGCCGGGGGCGGGCTTGACCTTCTGGTAGCTGCCGTCCGGCTGCATCTCGCGGGCGTTGACGTTGTCGCTGAGCTGAAGCCGGAGGATGCTGTCCAGCTTTTCCTTCAGGACGGGGTCTTCCACCCGGACGCCCACCTCCACGCGGCACTCGGTGTTGCGGGTGAGGAAATCGCCGGAGGCGATATAGGTGCGGGTGTTGACCCCATCGAAGAAGCTGTAGATGCGGCCATGCTCAAGGTAGCGGCCCACAAGACTGCGGATGTGGAGGTTCTCGGTCTTTCCGGGCACACCGGCGCGGACGCAGCAGATGCCGCGGACGATCATGTCGATGCGGACCCCCGCACAGCTGGCCTCCTCGAGCTTCAGGATGATGTCCCGGTCGGAGATGGAGTTGTTCTTGAGGATCATGGAGGCCGGACGCCCCAGACGGGCGGCGTTGATGACCCGGTCCATCTCGTCCAGCAGGACGCTCTTGAAGCGCAGCGGCGCCACCAGCATCTTTTCGCTCTCTTCCGTCAGCTTCTGCACGGCGAGGTTCTGGAAGACATTGGAAGCCTCCTCGCCGATGCCGAGGTCGGCGGTGATGAAGGAGTAGTCGGTATAAAGCTCACTGGTCTTCTCGTTGTAGTTGCCGGTGCCGATCTGGGTGATGTAGGAGTAGCCATGGGCGCTCTTTTTGGTGATGAGGGTCAGCTTGGAGTGCACCTTGTAGTCGTCGAAGCCGTAGATGACGGTGCATCCCGCTTCCTCAAGGTGCTTCGACCAGTCGATGTTGTTCTGCTCATCAAAGCGGGCGCGCAGCTCCACCAGCGCCACGACCTCCTTGCCGTTTTCAGCGGCTTCCACGAGGGCCTGCACGATCTGGGACTCCCGGGCCATCCGGTAGAGGGTCATCTTGATGGAGATGACGTCGGGGTCCTGCGCGGCCTTTTTGAGCATCGCAATGAAGGGGCGGATGGACTGGTACGGATAGCTCAGCAGCACATCATGCTTTTCCACCTCGGCGGTGAGGTCGTAGTCCTGCGGAGGCAGCATGGGCCGGGCCGACGAATAGAACAGCTCCGGGTGTCCGTCGGACTCCATCCGGCTCGTGAGCTTGAAGAAGAAGCTCAGGTCAAGGGGGCTTTTCTGGACGAAGACCCGCTTGTGGGTCAGCTCGAGGCGGCTGCACAGCAGCTGCGTGACCTGCGGCGCGGCAGGGATGACCTGCAGCCGCACTGCGGCCAGCTTACGGCGGCGCTTGAGCAGGTCGGCCATGATTTCGCGGTAGTCGATGTCATGGTCCATCATCCCCTCTTTCACGTCGATGTCGGCGTTGCGGGTGACTCGGAAGAGGCACTTTTCCTGCACGTTCTCCTTACCAAAGATAAGAGCCGCATAGTGGAGCACCAGCTCTTCCGTCAGAGCAAAAAGCGTCTCGTTGTCCTTCCGGACGAGGTGCATCCGCTCCATCTGGCTCGAGATGGGCACGATGCCGAGGGTGTTCTCCGCAGAGTGCTTTTCGTGGAGGAGGACGCCGAGGTAGATCTCCTTATTGCGCAGGAACGGGAAAGGGTGGCGGCTGTCCACGATCTGGGGGCTGAGGATGGGGAAAAGCTCACTCTGGAAATACTTTTTCCAGAAATGCTCGTCCTCCTTGGTCAGCTTATCGAAGTCCACCTTGCGGTAGCCGCAGGCAGCCAGATTTTCCAGCGCCTTGGCGTAATATTTGTCGCAGTCCTCCTGAAGCTGGGCCGTCTTGGGCATGATGGCGGCAAGCTGCTCCTCCGCCGTCATGTTGGTCTTATTCTCCCGCTTCTCCTTCTTGCCGCGCATGAGGTTTGCCCGCTCTTGGAGCGAGCCGACACGCACCATGAAGAACTCGTCCAGATTGGAGCCATAGATGGACAGGAACTTGAGCTGCTCGGCCAGCGGGACATTTTTATCCTTGCCCAGCACCAGCACGCGGCGGTTGAAATCCAGCCAGCTCAGTTCCCGGTTGATAAAGATGCTCTCTTCACTCATGATGATTCCTCTTTCCTGCGAGGGGGGTCTCCCCTCAGCTCAGATAGACGAGGCCCTGCCATCCGTCTATCATATCCTGCGTAACGCCCGGCACCTGCGCCACCTCGCCGAGGCTCCGGAAGGAGCCGTGGGTGAGGCGGTATTCCAAGATCGCTCTCGCCTTCTTTTCCCCGAGGCCGGGCAGGGTGGTCATCGCGTCCACCCCGGCGGTGTTGAGGTCCACCCGGAAGGACTCCCGCAGCGCCTCCGGCGCGGACGTCGGAACATCCTGCGCCGGGGCGGGCGGCACGGCGTACCACAGTGCCAGCCCGACGATGCACGCTGCCGCCGCTGCTGCCAGCGCCAGAAAGCGGCGCTGGCGGGGCGCGGACATAGTTTCTTTCATTGTACTAGAAATCCCTCCAAAAAGAAAGTCTCCTGCGGAAAATTTGCAGGAGACTTTACACAATTTTTACGAAGCAGCTTCAGCACTTCGCACAAGGCCATAGAAAAACTCTGCCGCCGCGCCGGTGTCGTGGTCGGTCAGGGTCGTCTGACTGGCGGCAAGGCGCAGCTCCACCGGGGCATCGGCCGGGACGACGCTCTGCCTGGCCTGACGGACAAGCTCCAGCATCTGGCCGCATCCGGCGGCGACGGTGAGCTGGTCTGCGGTGCAGTTGATGGGCAGGCAGACCGCCCCCAGCATCGCCTCCGCCGAGACCGTGCCCGGCGTCAGCACCATGACGTCCATGCCGATGCGCTCCGAGCGCAGCATGGCGGCATTGTCTCCCAGCGCCCGTTCCAGCAGGGCCTGAATGGGCAGCTGCTGGCGGTCCTGATAGAGCAGGATGCGCAGCACGTCCTCGCCCCGGACATCGGCGGGGCTGCACAGGGTAAAGGGGGTGAACTCCCGGCGCAGATGGCGCTCAAGGGCGGTGCTCATCCGCAGCACGCGGGTGGAGCCGTCGGCCATCTGCAGCGCGATGCCAAGCCCCACCGCAGCGGGCAGCTTCTTGAAGATGGATTCCTCACAGCCCGCGAAGCTGCACAGCGGCTGGCCGCCGCCCTCCGAGAACCGGTAAGCCAGCGTGCCGCCGCAGGTCAGCGCAGGCGCGGCGAGGCGCACCCCGCCCAGCACGGCGCGGACAGCCCGGGGCGAGCGCTGGGTGAAGACGGTCAGGCGGCCGCCCCGGCTGGAAAACAGCTGCAGCACGTCCCGGACGACCTGCGGCATATTGCCGTCACCGGCCAAGAGAAGGTGGTCCAGATCGCAGAGCACGAGCGCAGAATCGAGAAGTTTTGTCATACAGTCCCCCTCCTGAGCGATGCGATAAAGTGGGTGAAATACTCCGGCAGCTCCGAATCGAAGCGGAGCTGCTCCCCCGTGATGGGGTGGATGAAGCCCAGCGTCTTGGCGTGGAGGCACTGGCCGTGGAGCTTGGTGATGCAGTTGTGCGGGCCATACACAGGGTCGCCCGCCACGGGGTGCTGGATGGACGCCATGTGGACGCGGATCTGGTGGGTGCGGCCCGTCTTGAGGCGGCACTCCAGCAGGGTGAAGCCCCCGAAGCGCTCCAGCACCTTGTAGCCGGTGTAGGCGTACTTGGTATGCGGCTCGCTGGCCGGGTAGACCGCCATCTTTTTGCGGTCGGTCTTGGAGCGGCCCAGATTGGCCTCCACAAAGCCCTCATCCTGTGCAAAGCCGCCGTAAACGACGGTCTGGTAGGCCCGCTCCACGCTGTGGACGGCCATCTGCTGGGACAGGCCGATGTGGGTGGCGTCGTCCTTCGCCACCACCAGCAACCCGCTGGTGTCCTTGTCGATGCGGTGGACGATGCCGGGGCGTATCTCACCGCCAATGCCCGAGAGGCTGCCCTTGCAGTGCCAGAGCAGGGCGTTTACCAGCGTGCCGTCCGGGTTGCCCGGGGCCGGATGGACCACCATCCCCTTGGGCTTGTTCACCACCAGAAGATGGTCGTCCTCATACACGATGTCCAGCGGGATGTCCTGCGGCACGGCCTCGATGGGCTTTGCGTCGGGGATCTCCAGCAGGATGGTATCTCCCGCCTTGAGCTTGAGGCTCTTGGCGATGCTCCTGCCGTTGCAGAGCACATGGCCCTCGGCCACGAGGCCCTGCAGCGCGCTGCGGGAAAGCCCGGTGTCCTCCCCGCTGAGGAAGCGGTCGATGCGCTGGCCTGCGGCTTCCGCCTCCACGATAAATTCACGCTGTTCCATGTTTCAGCGCTCCTTCGAGGGCTTGTCATCCACCTCTTCCAGCAGGATGACCAGCACCCAGAGCGCCACACCGACGCAGACGCAGATGTCGGCGAAATTGAAGACCGCAAAGTCGATGAACAGAGGGTTGATGTAGTCCACGACCTCGCCGTTGAGCACCCGGTCGATGAGGTTGCCGATGCCGCCCGCCAGCACGAGGATGAACGCCGTCTGCTGCAGCAGCTTGCCCCGGCTACGGAAGAACAGCATATAGGCCACCAACAGCAGCGCGGCGGTGGTGGTGAGGATGAGGAAGAGCTGCCTGCCGCTGAGCAGGCTGAAGGCCATGCCCTGATTGAGCACGAAGCGCAGCTCCAACACATGGGGGATGAGGGTGATGGACTCCACCGGAGCCAGAGCCTGAACGGCCCAGAGCTTGATGGCCTGATCGATGCCCACCAGCGCGGCCACACAGACCAGATTCAGAATGACGTATGCCATAGTTTCTCCCAACGCTTGATTTTTTGAAAAAGGCGGCGCCCCCTTTTGCGCCGGGTGCGCCGCCAGAGATATAAGATGGATCAGCCCTCCACAACGCTGGCGCAGCGTGCGCACAGGGTGGGGTGAGCAGAGTGGGTGCCAATGTCGGCAGAGTACTTCCAGCAGCGCTCGCACTTGTCGCCGGTGGCGTGTGCAGCAGCAACGCCCAAACCCTCGACTGCGCTGGCTGCGCCGCCCTCACCCTTGACCAGCTCCACATGGGAGACGATCATCAGGTCGGCCAGCTCGTCCATCGGGATGCTGTTCAGCAGCGCATAGACGGCATCATTGCAGTACAGGGTGACGGAAGCCTCGAGAGAAGCGCCGATCTGCTTGTCGGCACGGGCCTGCTCCAGCACCTTCTTGACCTCGTCGCGGACAGCGATGAGCTGTGCCCACTTGGCCTTGAAGGCGTCGTCGGCTGCGTACTGGCCGGCCTTCGGCATATCCTCGAAGACGACGTACTTGTTCATGCCCTCGGTCTTGGGCAGGAAGTCCCAGATCTCCTGACTGGTGAAGCAGAGGATGGGGGCGATGATCTTGTCCAGAGCGACGAGGATCTTGTACATCGCGGTCTGTGCAGCCTTGCGGCCGGTGCCGTTGGTGCAGTACAGACGATCCTTGGTGACGTCCAGATAGAAGTTGGACATGGCCACGACGCAGAAGTTGTAGACCGCATGGTAGACCTTGTTGAAGTCGTAGACGGCATAGCCTGCGTTGGTGTTGACGATGAGGTCATCCAGCGCAGCCAGTGCCCAGCGGTCGATGTCCTGCAGCTGGTCGTCGGAGACGCAGTCGGTGTTGGGGTCGAAGCCGTCGAGGTTGCCCAGAATGAAGCGGGCGGTGTTGCGGATCTTGCGGTAGGCCTCGCTCAGCTGCTTGAAGATGTTCTTGCCGGCACGCACGTCAACGGTGTAGTCGGAGGAAGCCACCCACAGGCGGATGATGTCTGCGCCGTAATCCTTGATGATCTCGCTCGGCTCGACGCCGTTGCCGGCGCTCTTGTGCATCTGCTTGCCCTGCTCGTCCACGACCCAGCCGTGGCACAGAACGGACTTGTAGGGTGCGCAGCCCTTGCTTGCAACGCTGGTCAGCAGGCTGGACTGGAACCAGCCGCGGAACTGGTCGCCGCCCTCCATATACATATCGGCCGGGAAGCGCAGCTCAGGCCGCTCTTCCAGAACGGCGGCGTGGGTGGAGCCGGAGTCGAACCAGACGTCCATGATGTCGGTGTCCTTCGTCCACTCGGATGCGCCGCACTTCTCGCAGACCTCACCGGCGGGGATGATCTGCTCGGCGTCGTACTTGTACCATGCGTCAGAGCCTTCCTTGCGGAACAGGTCGCTGACGGCCTTGATGGTGGCATCGGTGATGTGGTAGGTGCCGCACTTCTTGCAGTAGAAGGCCGGGATGGGCACGCCCCAAGTGCGCTGGCGGCTGATGCACCAGTCGTTGCGGTCGCGGACCATGCCATGCATCCGGTCGTGGCCCCAGTCAGGCATCCAGGTCACGGTGTCGATGGCCTTGTAGACGTCCTCACGGAACTTGGCGATGGAGCAGAACCACTGCTCGGTGGCGCGGAAGATGATGGGGTTGTGGCAGCGCCAGCAGTGCGGATACTGATGCTTGATGTGCAGCTGGCCCATGACAGCGCCGGAGGCGGTCAGGTCGGCCAGAATGGTCTTGTTGGAAGCCCAGACGCGCTGACCAGCGTACTTGCCGGCCTGCTCGGTCAGATAGCCGCCGTCGTCCACAGGGACGGTGATGGGGATCTGGGGGTACTTCTGGCAGACGTTGAAGTCATCGACGCCGTGGCCGCCGGCGGTGTGGACGCAGCCAGAGCCGCTTTCCAGCGTGACGTGGTCGCCGAGGATGACCCAGCCCTCCTTGGGCAGGTAGACGTGGTTGTAGCGCATCAGCTCGAACTCAGCGCCGCTGACCGGCTCGCCCACCACCTCGTAATCAGTGATGTGGCAGGAATCCATGACGCTCTTGACGAGGTCGGTGGCCATGATGTGGAACTCATCGCCGATCTTGACGAAGGAGTACTCGAACTGGCCGTTCAGGCAGATGGCCTCGTTGGCGGGCAGGGTCCAAGTGGTGGTGGTCCAGATGACGAAGTAGGTCTTCTCCATCGGGATGCCGTGCTTTGCCAGCACACCGTTGGGGTCCTGAGAAACATGGAAACGGACGAAGATGGAGTCGCACTCGTCCTCGCCGTACTCGATCTCGGCCTCTGCCAGAGCGGTGCGGCAGTCGGGGCACCAGTAGACCGGCTTCAGGCCCTTGTAGATGTAACCCTTCTTGGCCATCTCGCCGAAGATCTCGATCTGACGTGCCTCAAACTCGGGCTTGAGGGTCAGGTAGGGATGCTCAAAGTCGCCGATGACGCCTAGACGCTTGAACTGGTCGCTCATGATGTCGATGTGCTCGGTGGCAAACTTCTCGCAGATCTGGCGCAGCTCGAGCTTGGAGATGTCCTTCTTCTTCTCGCCGACGGAGGACAGGGCCTTCAGCTCGATGGGCAGGCCGTGGGTATCAAAGCCGGGCACATAGGGAGCCTGAAAGCCCTCCATGTTCTTCTCGCGGATGATGATGTCCTTGATGATCTTATTCAGCGCGGTGCCCATGTGGATGTTGCCGTTGGCATACGGAGGGCCATCGTGCAGGATGAACTGAGGCTTGCCCTCATTGTGCTTCATGAGCTGGTTGTACAGGTCGTTGTCGTCCCAATCCTTGAGCATGACCGGCTCCTTCTTGGGCAGACCGGCACGCATCTCAAACAGGGTCTTGGGCAGGTTCAGAGTACTATCGTACTGAGACTTATTCTTAGCCACTGGTTTACACTCTCCTCTATTGGTTTTGCAATCGCAAGCAGCGCAGTTGTGCGCCTGATGATTATCGAAAACAGCGTTTTGCTGTCGATGCATGGTTTTTATTCGCTGAAGCTCACGCCCTGAAATGCAGCGTTGGGGTCTGCGGGGGGCGGGTCGAGCTTGAGCTGGGATTCATCCTTTTCCCAGAAGTCCTCGCCCTTATCGGAAGCAGGGGCAGCGGGGGCAGCTTCGGCCTCAGGGGCGTCCGCAGCGGGTGCGGTTTCTGCGTTCTCAGCGTCAGCAGCCTCTGCCTCAGGCAGCTCCTCGCCTGCATCCTGCGCGGCCGCCTCTTCCTTCTGCTGGAACTCCGGCAGACGGCTCAGGGACTCCACGTGGGTGCGGTAAAGGTTCAGCACATCGGACTTGAAGCGGGTGACTTCGAGACGGACGCGGTCATACTCCCGCTCCTCGGCCAGCTTCTTGTCGTTGGCCTCGCTGATGATCTCATCGGCGCGGTCGCTGGCCTTCTGCAGCAGCTCGTTGGCATCCCGGATGATGTCGTCGCCGCGCAGATTTGCACGGTGCAGGATGTCCTCGGCTTTCTGGTTGGCCTCGCGGATGACGTTTTCACCCATCCGCTGGGCATTGATGAGGGCGCTCTTGAGCATATCTCCGTCAGCCTCATAGCTCTGCATACTGCGGCGCAACGTCTCGTTCTCCGCAGTCAGATCGGCCACCTGCTTGCGCAGCGCCTCCATCTGTCCTGCATCCTGCTCGAGCTGTTGTTCTACCTTATCCAGAAAACGATCCACGTCCTCGGTGCGGTAGCCGCGGAGATTCTTTTCGAATTGGACAGCGCGCACGTCCTGCGGTGTCAGCATAGTGATCTCCTCCATTTATTCTGATCCTTCGCATCAATACTGGAAGAACTCGATGATTTGTCGGTCTTTTTTACTCTTGCCCGGCAGAGCCGTCAGGCGGAAGCGCCCCTTACCCCGCACGGTGAACACATCCGATGGGTACACCGGCGCGTGGGCGCTGGAAGCGGGCAGATGGTTGATCTCCACCCGTCCCGCCGCCACAAGCTCTGCGGCCATGCCCCGGCTGCACCGCAGCATGGCCGCCAGCACAGCGTCCAGACGCAGGGACGACACGGTGGCCGTCTGCAAACGGCGCTCAGCCTCGGCGAACTGCGGCACCTCGTCCAGTGCCAGCAGCTGGGCCGTCACCTCGGTGCGGCCCACGCTGCGCAGCTCCTGACAGATGAGGTCTGCGGCCGGCTCCAGCGCGAACACATAGGCGGTGCCCGGCTCTTCCGGCGGCAGGACGATGTCGCCCAGCGCCTCCCGGCGAAGCTCGAGGCCCATCAGGCTGCCCAGATAGTCCTTGTGGACGGGCAGCTGTGCCCCGGCCAGCCCGCGGCACCTGAGCCGGACGCAGCAGACCGGGCAGGCCGGATAGCAGTCCTCCGGCTCAAGGCAGAGCACCCGGCGCTCTGCCCCGGGCCATCCGCCCTCGAAGCGGCAGCTTTCTTCCGGCGCGTCGGCGCGGTTGAGTGCCGCCTGCGCCAGCTGCTGTTCCCGGTCGCTCAGAAAGGCCGAATAGCGGGCGATGCCCCGGCCAAAGGCGGCGCGGGCCAGATCCTCCACATGGCGCATGAGGAAGCGCTCCTCATCGTTCTGCGCCGGGACGAAGCCCCGCACGCCGGGCTGTGCATCAATAGAACGCGCCATTGTTCTCCAGCTCGTCCAGCAGGTCGCCCATGATGTCTACGTTGTAGGGGGTAATGATGAAGGTGCTGTTGGCTACCCGCTTGATCTGGCCGTTGTTGGCGTAGGCCACACCGGAGAGGAAGTCCACCAGACGGCGGGAGACCTCTTTGTTGGTGGACTCCAGATTCAGCACAACGGTGCGCTTGTTGTTCAGGTGGTCTGCAATGGTGCTGGCGTCCTCGAAGTGCTCGGGCTTGACCAGAACGACCTTCAGCTGGGTGGTGGCGTGGATGTTGACCACCTTGCCGTTCCGCTTGGGGGCCGCGTCCTCCTCGGGGGCGTCCTCCTCGTCGGCACCTGCGGTGCCGATGCCGTTGTTGTTATTCACCATCTGAGGGCCGTCGTCCATGTACTGATCGTCGTAATCGTCCTCACTGCCAAAAAGTCCTTTTTTCAGACTATCCACAAAAGACATAGAAACTTGCTCCTTTCATTCAGGCAGCTCACGCCGCCCGGCACCCCTTTGTGAACAAAGAGTTGCTAATAGCTTTTTCTATTATCTGATTTTTTGCATCAGATGTCAATAACTATAAAAGCTTTCCATCATACAAATTTTGTCCCGAGACGATGATCTCGTCATAAAGGCGGACTTCGCTGATGGTTTTGGTCTTATCGGTGCTGCTGGGCATGACGATGCAGTAGTCGCCATCCGTCACCAGCGGATGAGCGCTGTCCACAGGGTCGATCTTACAGAATCGGGCGAGATTTCCGTACTTGACGTAGACGCCCGGGATGTAATTTTCGCCCTGCGTCTCGGACTCGGTGCCGTCCTCCTTTAAATAATGGACAGCCTCGATGGGGATGCGCAGGCCGGTGGTCTCGTCCACGATGATCTGGGCCTTGGCCCGGCTGAGGCGGAGGACATCGCCGTTGATGACCTCGCAGGTGACGACGAAGCGGGCCAAGCCGCTGGCCTCGTCGATGCTCACCTCCGACACCGACGCCTTGAGGGGCGTTTCCATCTGGCCGGGAAACTTGATCTTCACCGAGCGGGTCAGGGGCTTGCTGTTGTCCCCCAGCAGCTTCTCCCCCTCCTTGGCCGAGCAGAGGCCGACATACCTCCACGTAAAGCCCGAGACGAGCTTGCCCGCGCAGCCGTCCAGCGGCAGCTCCGGGTCGGAGTTCAGATAGGCCTCAAGACCGGCAGCATCCAGCGCGAGGATGTCGTCCGTCCCGGCGTTGAGCCGTCCGGCGGCGGTGCTGCGGATAAAGTAGCCGGTCTGGGGGGCGGTGATCTGGGTGGGCGCGCCCAGCTGGGCCTGCACCTGCGCCGACTGCTGAGTGAGGGCCGCGATCTGGGCCGAAAAATCCGAGACTTCCCCTGTGATGACCCAGAGCTTGTTCTGGGCGAGGATGTAATTCTCCTCGCCCTGCGCCGTCTCGTCATAGGCTGAGCTGTCCAGCGCATCCATCAGGTCATAAAGTGCACCGGAACGCTCTTTTCTCAGGGAGTCCAGCTGGGTGGCGGTGGTGTTCTGAGACCGCTGCAGCAGCTCGATCTGGTCGTTCAGGGCCGTGAGCTGCTGGCGGAGGCCCGCCTGTTCCGGGCTGCTGTAGATCTCGGCCACCGCAGCGCCCGCCGAGACGCGCTCGCCGTCGGCGGCGAGGTAGCCCAGCGTCCCGCTGCCGGAGATGTAGGTCTCGTCGAAGAGCAGGACGCCGTCGGCGCTCACGGTATCCGCCACCGTGGCAAGCATCGCGGTCTCGTAGGTGTTGGGCGGGAAGAGCACCTGCAAGGCCTGATAGCCCACATAGATGCCCGCCAGAACCACCGCCACCACAGCGATGCCCGCCAGACGGCTCAGCACACCCGGCGTTCCGGGTTCTGAATGCGTTTTATCGGCCATAAAAGGTCACCCTTTCGCTAAAAATTCTCGGGTCAGTCGGACAGCCCGGGCCGCAGCGTCCGGCGCGGAGGCGTCCAGCCAGACCACGCCGTCCATATGGCGGAACCACGTCAGCTGACGCTTGGCGTAGTTGCGGGAGGCCTGCTTGAGCTTGTCGGCGCACTCGTCCAGCGCAGCCGTCCCCTCAAAAAAGGGAAAAAACTCTTTGTAGCCGATGGCCTGCGCCGCCGTGCGGTAGGTCTGGCGGTGGTCGTAGACCAGCTTCGCCTCGTCCAGCAGACCGGCATCCAGCATCTTGTCCACCCGCAGGTCGATGCGGCGGTAGAGCTGGGCGCGGTCGGGGAAATCCAGCCCCAGCACCAGCGAGCGATAGGGCCGCTCGGGCGGGAGGGACTGGGCTTTCTGTTCACTCAGACGCTTGCCGGTGGCGCGGAAGTGCTCCAGCGCCCGCAGCACCCGCACCTGATTGTTCGGGTGGATGGCGGCAGCAGCCTCCGGGTCGGCCTCCTGAAGCTCCTTGTACATAGCTTCCGGGCCTTTTTCGGCCAGCTCGGCGGCCAGCTGCTCCCGCAGGCCATCCGGCGTCTTTTCGGCGGCAAAGCGCACACCATATAAAAAGCTCTGAACATAGAGTCCCGTACCTCCCACAAGGATGGGCAGACGGCCCCGGGCGGAGATGTCCGCTTCGAGCCGCCCGGCCAGCGCGACGAAATCCGCTACGCTGAACGGCTCATCGGGGGTCAGAAGGTCCACCGCGTGGTGGGGGATGCCGTGGGTCTCGTCGGGCGTGACCTTTGCCGTGCCGACATCCAGACCCTTATAGAGCTGCATCGAGTCGGCGCTGATGACCTCGCCGCCAAACGTCTCGGCCAGCGTGACGCCGAGGGCGGTCTTGCCGGTGGCCGTAGGGCCTACGACGGCCAGCACCGGATGCTTTTTGTTACACGATTCGGCCAAACTGCTTTTCCAGCTCCTTTCGGGTCAGTTTCAGGACGCAGGGGCGTCCGTGGGGACAGAAGGGCGGCACCTCGCCGGAAAGTATCTTCTCGGCCAGCGCCATCAGCTCCTGCGGCGAGGTGTGGTCGCCCGCCTTGATGGCAGCGCGGCAGGAGATGGAGTGGAGCACCCATTCCGTCCGCTCATTCAGGGCGTCGCGGCTGCCGTGGGCCAGCTTTGCCGCCAGCTCCACCAGCAGGTCCTCGGCGCTCCCCTGCTCTACGTCGGCAGGCACAGAGCGCAGACAGACCGAGCTGCCGCCGAAATCGCTCACCTCGAGGCCCGCGCTTTCCAACAGCGGGAGGTTCGCAAGGAGGGCCGTTTTCTCTTCCGCCGAAAGCTCGATGACCAGCGGCTCCAGCAGGAGCTGGCTGGGGACGTCGCCGTAGTTCGCAGCCAGCTTCTCGAAGAGCTGGCGCTCATGGGCAGCGTGCTTGTCGATGATACAGACTTCATCGCCCCGCTCCGCGAGGATATAGGTGCGGAAAAGCTCCCCCACATACCGCAGCGGCTCAGGGCCGTCCTGTACAGCAAAGCCCAGCTGCTCGGGGGCCGCGCTCTGCTGCGGCGCGTCCGGCACATCGGGCAGGGACGGCAGCGGCGGGCGTTCTGCGCCCACCGGGGCCGGCTCCCACGCGGCCATGTGGTCGCGGGTGACGTCCGGCAGGTCGATGTCCGGTTCCACATCCAGCTGGGATTCGCTGGACGCAGCCCGGAAGGGCGGCGGCTCAAGGGTGCTGTCCTGCACCGGAGGCTCCGGGCTGTGGAGGGCGGCGTCCATCGGCAGCAGTGCATCGGCTGCAACCGTTGTCCAGCTGTGTTCCGGCTCCGGAGCCGCCGTTTCCGGGGCTTTTGCGGGCAGCGGGAGGATGTCCTGCTCCGGGGCAGAGGGCTGTGCCGGGCGGGGCACTGCCGACGCCGCAGGGCGGAGGGGGCTTTCGGTCGGGCGCGGCAGGCTTCCCGGCTCTGCCTGCCCCGAAATGACTGCGGAAAGCCCTGTAAAGCAGTTATTCTTTACATTTATATTTTCTTTCGTTTCGCTGTTTTTTGATTCTTGGGATGCATCGTTGTCTTTATCTTCATCGAAAACGAATCGTCTCTCCCCCGTGCCCGGCTGGCTCAGAGCCAGCTTGACGGCGTGGTAGACAAGGTCAAAGATGTCGTTTTCCCGGGCAAAGCGGACCTCCGTCTTGGCCGGATGGACATTCACATCCACGAGGTCGGCAGGCATCTCAAGAAGCAAGATCCCTCCAGGGAACTTGCCCTGCATCATGGTGCCCTTGAACGCCATCTCCATGCCCGCCATCATGGTGCGGTTGCGGACGTAGCGGCCATTGATATAGAAATACTGCATACTGCGGCTGGCGCGGCAGCTGCGGGGCTGAGTGATCAGGCCCCAGACCCGGTAGACGCCCTCACGGTTGTCCACCTCCACCAGATCGCGGCTGAACTCCCGGCCCAGCACAGCGTAAGCCGCACTGCGGAGCTGGCCGTCGCCGGGGGTGACATACTGCAGCTTGCCCTCACGGAGGAACTTGAAGCTCACCTCAGGGTGGCTGAGGGCCACATGGCCCACGAGGTCGGCCACGAAGGTGCCCTCGCTGGAATCCTTTTTGAGGAACTTCATCCGGGCGGGCGTGTTGAAGAAGAGGTCCCGGACGCGGATGGTGGTACCGACGCCCCGGGCACCCGGTTCGATGGGCTGCTCTTCCCCGCCCTCGATGCGGTAGAGGGAAGCGCACTCGTCGGCCTCGGTACGGGTGAGCAGCTCGACCCGGGCCACGCTGGCGATGGAGGCCAGCGCCTCGCCCCGGAAGCCCAGCGTGTGGATGCTGTTGAGGTCGTCTTCCGTCCGGATCTTGCTGGTGGCGTGGCGGATGAAGGCTGTGGGGATGTATTTCGCCTCGATGCCGGTGCCGTTGTCGCTGATCTCGATGAGGCGGACGCCGCCCGACTCGATGGAGACGGTGATCTGGGACGCGCCTGCGTCGATGGCGTTTTCCAGCAGCTCCTTCACGACCGACGCGGGCCGCTCCACCACCTCACCGGCGGCGATGAGTTCTGCGGTGTGCTTGTCCAGAACGTGTATCTCTGCCATTCATTTCCCTCCGTTTCAGATAAACTCAGCCCTTCAGGCTGCCGCTCAGGGTCTTTTTCAGCTCATAGAGGAAGTTCAGCGCCTCGATGGGGGTCAGGGTCTCCACGTCCAGCGCCTCGAGCTTTTCCATCATCTCGCTGGGGACGGCGGGCGAAGAATACTCCTGCAAGGCGTCGAAGTCCATCTGCTCCACCTTATTTTTCGGGGCAGAAGCCTCCAATGCACGCAGCACCTCGTGGGCGCGGCGGGTCACAGTGCCGGGCAGACCGGCCAGCTTCGCCACCTCGATGCCGTAGCTGTCGTCGGCAGGGCCGCGGACGATGCGGCGGAGGAAGGTGATGTCCTCTCCCCGCTTCTTGACGGCGATGTTGTAGTTCTTGACCCCCTCGATGGACCCTTCCAAATCGGTCAGCTCGTGGTAGTGGGTGGCGAAGAGGGTCTTGCAGCCGAGGCCCTTGGCCGGGTCGGAGATGTGCTCCACCACGGCGCGGGCGATGCTCATGCCGTCGAAGGTGGAGGTGCCGCGGCCGATCTCGTCCAGCACGACGAGGCTCTTGGGGGTGGCGTTTTTCAGGATTTCGGCCACCTCAGTCATCTCCACCATGAAGGTGGACTGTCCGGCGGCGAGGTCGTCCGATGCGCCGATGCGGGTGAAGATGGCATCCACGACGCCCACATGACAGCTGGATGCCGGGACGAAGGAGCCGATCTGGGCCATCAGCGCGATCAGCGCGTTCTGACGCATATACGTCGATTTGCCTGCCATATTCGGGCCGGTGATGATGAGGCAGCGGTCGGTGGTGCAGTTGAGCTTCGTATCGTTGGGCACGAAGAGGCTCCCCTTCAGCATCTGCTCTACCACCGGGTGGCGGCCCTCGGTGATGGTCAGCTCGTCGCTGTCGTCCACCACGGGGCGGCAGTAGTTGTTCTCTGCCGCCACCTGCGCCAGCGCCGCCAGCACATCCAGCTCGGCCACGGCGTTGGCCGTCCGCTGGATGCGGTCAAGCTGACCGCCGATCTTTTCCAGCAGCTCGGCAAAGAGCCGGTGCTCCAGTGCGATAAGGCGCTCGTGTGCGCCGAGGATCTTGTTTTCCAGCTCCTTCAGCTCCTGCGTGATGTAGCGCTCGCCGGAGGTGAGGGTCTGTTTGCGGATGTAGGTCTCGGGGACCATCTGCTTATAGGAGTTGCTGACCTCGATGAAGTAACCGAAGACGTGGTTGTAGCCGATCTTCAGCTTGGGGATGCCCGTCTCCTGCCGCAGGCGCGTCTCCAGCTGGGCGAGGACGCCCTTGGTGTTATCGCGGATGGAGCGCAGCTCATCCACCTCGGAGTGATAGCCCTTGGCGATGACGCCGCCGTCCTTCAGGGTGGAGGGGGCATCCGGGTCGATGGCTGCGAGGATAGCCGTTTTGACGTCGTCCAGCAGATCGATCTGACCTGCAAGGGCGGTCAGCTCAGGGCAGCCGCAGTTCTCGGCCTGCGCCCGCAGGTCAGGCAGGCGCTCACAGGTCTGGGCCATCGTGTAGATCTCCTTGGGCGTGGCCGAACCATAGACCGCACGGGTCATGAGGCGCTCGAGGTCGGCGATATAGTGGAGCTGCTCGATGAGGTCGCCCCGCTGCATGGTCTGGTTCACGAGGCTCTCTACCGCGCTGAGGCGGCGGTTGATGGCAGCGCTGGACACCAGCGGCTGCTCGATCCAGCTGCGCAGCATCCGCTTGCCCATGGCCGTGCTGGTCTTGTCCAGCACCCAGAGCAGCGTCCCCCGCTTTTCGCGGCCCCGCAGCGTCTCGGTCAGCTCAAGGTTGGCCCGTGTGACCGGCGACAGGCTCATGAACTGAGCCTCGTTGTAGGTGATGACCGTCTTGAGCCGCTCGACGCCTTTGATCTGGGTATCGTGGAGATATTCCAGCAGCGCCGCCATCGCAAAGCGGACGAGACCGTCCTCGGCCATGCCGGTCTTGGCAGGCCAGTCGCGGCCAAACTGGTTCTCGAGGGCGATGGAGACGAGGCCCGGGGCATACCGTTCCTCCTCCACCAGCTCGACGGCGCAGTTCATGTTCTTTTTGAGGTAGGCGGTGATCTCCCGGCAGTCCAGCAGACCCGGGTTCATCAGCACCTCGCTGGGGTGGTAGCGGCAAAGCTCTGCGATGACCGCCGGGGCGATCTTTTCCCGCTTCAGCTCGGTAATGTGGGCCGTGCCGGTGGAGATGTCAGCAAAGCAGAGGCCCGCCGCGCCGCCCTTCAGGAAGATGCTGGCGATGTAGTTGTTCTTGTCATCCTGAAGCATACTGCTCTCGATGACGGTGCCCGGCGTGACCACCCGGATGATGTCCCGCTTGACGAGGCCCTTGGCCTTGGCCGGGTCTTCCACCTGCTCGCAGATGGCGACCTTATAGCCCTTTGCGATGAGGCGGGCCACATAGCCCTCGTAGCTGTGAAAGGGCACGCCGCACATGGGCGCACGTTCCTCGAGGCCGCACTGCTTGCCCGTAAGGGTCAGGTCCAGCTCCCGCGAGGCCGTGAGCGCATCGTCGAAGAACATCTCGTAGAAATCGCCGATGCGATAGAAAAGGATCTCATCCTTATGTTGTTTTTTTATCTCAAGATATTGCTGCATCATGGGCGAAAGCTCTGCCATGACCGTTCACCTTCCTCCCCTTGTTGTCGCGTGGGTGTGGGTTTGGCATCCAAAACCGTCTTTTGCAAGCAAAACGCGGCCCTGCATTGCACAGCCGCGTTTTGTAAGCCTTGGATGGGGATGCCTTTAGTGGCAGCCGCCGCAGGTAGAGCAGCTGCCGGTGCAGGAAGCGGAAGGCTCCTGCACGGTCATGGGGTCGCCGCCGTTCATGGCGGTGTTGATGATGGCGTCGATATAGTTCACGAGGTTCTCGCAGTCGCGCTTGGCCTCGTTGTAGGCCACCATGCCCTCGTCGGCCATGATCTTGCCGTAGAGGTCGTTCACCTTCTCGTTCAGCTCGGCGATGCGTGCATCGCTGCGCTCGGTCTTGCCGATCTCGTTGTTCAGGTCCATCCGGGCCAGATTGAACTCGCCGATGAGGTTCTGCAGCTCCTCGTCCTTATCGTTCATCTTGCGGGCCTGATCCATGGCCAGATAGCGGGGGTCGGTCTGAAGTGCCATCGCGGCACGCTTGAAGAGGTCGATGCAATCCATTGTAATAGTCTCCTTTTTTCCTGTGTTCTATATTCTATTAGGGTGTATCTGAAAAGTCGAAAATTTAGTCTATTTCTACAAGCACAGCTGGATTTTGCGTTAAACAGCCTTGAAATCCACAAAGGATTCCTGCGGCTATTTGCCTTAAATCCCGCTTGTGCTTGCGAAATATTCGTCATTTTCTTTGTTTTCAGATACACCTTAGGATAGTATATCCAGAATATCGTTATTCGGTCAGCTCGCCCAGCAGGACGGTGGCGCGGGCATCCGTGAGATGCACCATCGCATAGCTGCCCATGAGGGCCGGGTCGGCCTTGAACTCGACGGTGAGGTTGTTGTCGAGACGGCCCGAGAGGGTGCCTTCGTTCCGGCCATAGCCTTCCACGAGGACGCGGACGGTCTGGCCCACCTGTGCCTTGACGAGGGCCATTGCAATGTCGTCCTGCAGCTTCAGCAGGCGGGTCATCCGGTCGGTCTTCTCCTTGCGGGGGGTGGGGTCGGGCAGGTCGGCGGCCTTGGTGCCGGTGCGCTTGGAGTAGATGAAGGTGAACAGCTGCATATAGCCCACCTTCTGCACCAGCTCGAGGGTCTTCTGGAAGTCCTCCTCCGTCTCACCGGGGAAACCCACGATGATGTCGCTTGAGAAGGTGATGCCGGGGATCTTTTTCCGGGCGTACTCGATCAGCTCCAGATAGTGCTCCACGGTGTAGTGGCGGTTCATCTGGATCAGCAGCCGATCCGAGCCGCACTGCACCGGCAGGTGCAGGTGCTTGCAGATCTTCGGCTGCGCCGCGATGGTGTCGATGAGCTTGAAGCTGGCATCCTTCGGGTGGCTGGTCATGAAGCGGATGTGATAGTCCCCCGGGACGGTGCAGAGCAGGTTCAGCAGATCGGAAAAATCCACCTGCTCTTCAAGGCCCTTGCCGTAGCTGTTGACGTTCTGGCCCAGCAGGGTGATCTCCTTGTAGCCTGCCTCTACGAGGCCCTTGAACTCGGCGAGGATGTCGCCGGGCTTCCGGCTCTTTTCGCGGCCGCGGACGTAGGGCACGATGCAGTAGGTGCAGAAGTTGTCGCAGCCGTACATGATGGGCAGCCATGCGCGGAACTCGCTCTCACGGCGGATGGGGATATTCTCCACGATGACAGGGCGCTGGGCCGGCTCCATCAGCACCCGCTTGTGCTTTTGCAGCTTCTGGGCGATGAGCTGGGGCAGGGTGTCGATGCCATCCACGCCGAAGACGAGGTCAACGTAGGGGTAGCTCTGGCGCAGCTTCTCCACGACGTGCTTCTGGTTGGCCATGCAGCCGCAGAGTCCGATGATGAGGCCGCGCTTTTTCTCCTTCAGGCCCTTGAGGGCGCCCACATTGCCGAAAACGCGCTGCTCGGCGTGCTCACGGACGGCGCAGGTGTTGAAGAGGATGAGGTCGGCATCCTCGGGCTTGTCGCACAGGCCGTAGCCGATGTCCATCAGCACGCCCTTGATGCGCTCGCCGTCGTTGACGTTCTGCTGACAGCCGTAGCTGTGGACGAAGGCCAGCGGCGGGGTGTCGTAGGCCAGCTTGACCAGCTCAGCCGCCGCGTTGTTATGTTCAAATGCTATGTACTCCAATGGAACCATCCTTCTCTACCGCCGCGCACCGGCGGCAGACATCGTTATACTATAAAAAGCTCCTTATAGTATACCCTTTTTGGCCTTGGAGGGCAAGAGCTTATTTTTACTGTGCCTGCTTGGCGGCGCAGGCCTCGCACAGGCCGAACAGCACCACGGCGCAGTCCTCCACGACACCCTTCTGGTGGCGCACCAGCTTCATCACCTGCTTTTCGTCCACGTCGGCGTCCACGACACCGCCGCAGCAGTTGCAGTAGAGGTGGCTGTGCCAGCACAGCGTGTGGTCGAAACGGTCGGCCTTGCCCGGGATGGAGACGCGGCGGACGCGGCCCGCCTCCACGAGGCTGTTGAGGTTGCGGTAGACGGTGCCGAGGCTCAGGCCGGGGCACTCCCTGGCCGCAAGGTCAAAAATCTCTTCTGCGGTGGGGTGGTCGCACAGCTGCTCCACCTTCTGCAATACCAGCTCGCGCTGCTTGGAATAACGCATGGTCTTTCTCCTTTTTCTTATCGTTTTGGGTCCGGATCAAGGCCGGGGTCAGAGCTTGTCCTCCCCCTTGATCTTTGCCCAGTAGGCCCGGGCAGCCTGTTCGGTGCGGTTGTCTCCGAACGTATAGTATTTCACATCCTTGAGCACATCCGGCAGATACTGCTGCTCGACCCAGTGGTTCTCAAAATCGTGGGCGTACTTATAGTTCTGGCCCTTGACTGCCGCATCCTCGCCGTCGAAGTGCTTGTTCTGGAGCTGGCGCGGGATGGGGCCGGTGCGGCCCGCCTGCACGTCGGCGATGGCGGCGTTGATGGCGTCGTAGGCGCTGTTGGACTTGGGGCTGGTGGCCACGAGGATGACGGCATCCGCCAGCGGGAGACGGGCCTCGGGCAGGCCCACCATGTTGGCGGCGTCCACCGCCGCCTTGACGATGGGGATGATCTGCGGGTATGCGAGGCCCACATCCTCACAGGCGCAGACCATGAGGCGTCGGCAGGCCGAGGGCAGGTCGCCTGCTTCCAGCAGACGGGCCAGATAGTGGAGGGCGGCGTTGGGGTCAGAGCCGCGCATGGACTTCTGGTAGGCTGAGACGATGTCGTAGTGGTCGTCGCCGTCCCGGTCATACCGCATGGCGGTGCGGCGGGTGACCTGCTGCACCATCCCGAGGGTAACGTGCTTGCCCCCCTCGTCCACAGGGGCCGCCGTCACCACGAAATCGAGGCAGCCCAGCGCCTTGCGCAGATCGCCCCCCGCGCTCTCGGCGAGGTAGGCACAGGCGTCCTCGTCCATCGTCACGGGCTGCGGCTCGGACGCCGAGAGCTTTTTCAGGGCGTTGCGGATGCCCCGCTCCACATCGGCGGCAGAGAGGGACTTGAACTCGAACACGGTGCAGCGGGACAGCAGCGCATTATAGATGTAGAAATAGGGGTTCTCCGTCGTGGAGGCGATGAGGGTGACGGAGCCGTCCTCGATGCACTCCAAGAGGCTCTGCTGCTGCTTTTTGTTGAGGTACTGTATCTCGTCGAGGTAGAGCAGGATGCCCCCTGCCCCGGCCAGTGTGCCGATGTCCTTCAGCACGGCCTTGATGTCGCCGGTGCCGCAGGAGGTGCCGTTGAGCTTATGGAGGGTCATCCCGCTGTTCTCGGCGATGATGCGGGCCACGGTGGTCTTACCCGTGCCGGAAGGGCCGTAGAAGATCATGTTGGGGATGCGGCCGCTCTCGATGGTGCGGCGGAACACCTGCCCCTCGGCCAGAAGATGCTGCTGGCCGCAGACATCGGCCAGCGTTTTGGGGCGCAGACGCTGCGCCAGCGGTTCGTTCATGGGTCTTCCCTCCAAGCATAGGATACGGTTCGTTCTTTTTTCTAGTATAGCGCATTTTACACGCCGGGGCAAGAGAAATAATAAAAATGATTCTCAGATAATCCGCAAAGGATTTACAAATTTCGCAAAACGTGATATGCTTGTACCATTCCAGTCAAGAATCGAGGGAGAGCGTATGCGTGGAAAGACCGCTGCCGCCGAAGACCTGACGGCCAAGAAGGAACTGGCGCTGGAGGTCATCCGGCGGCTCAAGGCCGAATACCCCGACGCAGGCTGTACGCTGGACTACGACCATGCGTGGCAGCTTCTGGTAAGCGTCCGGCTGGCAGCCCAGTGCACCGATGCCCGGGTGAACGTGGTGGTGCAGGACCTGTTTGAAAAATATCCGTCGGTGGCCGCGCTGGCCGAAGCCGAGCCGGAGGACATCGAGGCCATCGTCAAGCCCTGCGGGCTGGGCCGCAGCAAGGCCCGGGACATCTCGGCCTGTATGCGCAGGCTCCGGGACGACTACGGCTGCAAGGTGCCCACCACCTTCGACGAGCTGCTGGCCCTGCCCGGCGTGGGCCGCAAGAGCGCCAACCTCATCATGGGCGATGTGTTCGGCAGGCCCGCCATCGTCACCGACACCCACTGCATCCGGCTGTGCAACAAGATCGGCCTCGTGGATGGCATCAAGGAGCCGCAGAAGGTGGAGATGGCCCTGTGGAAGATCATCCCGCCCGAGGAGGGCAGCGATCTGTGCCACCGCTTCGTGATGCATGGCCGTGCCGTCTGCAGCGCCCGGAAGCCCGAATGCGAAAAGTGCTGTCTCTCTGACATCTGCCGCTATGCGCGGGAAGAAGCGGCATCCATTGGATAAAGCAAGGAGGTTTTGCTTATGTTCACTCTGACGATCTTACTTATCCTCGCCGTTATGGTCGCCCTGTTCGGCTGCCTGATGGGGCTTTTTTCGATCATCGGCCTCTTCTTTTCCCTGCTGACCGGCATTCTGGTCGGCGCACTGGCCGGTTATCTTGCCAGCCGCTTTATGGGCACGCAGACTTCGTTCCTGCGCAATGTCGTTCTGGGCGTTCTGGGCAGCTTTGTCGGCGAGTTTCTGTTCGGGATGTTCCACATCTACGCCACCGGCAGCTTCAGCTCCTTCGTCATCTCGGTCGTGGGCGCCTGTGTCTGCATCTGGATCGACAACAAGCTGTTCCACTGAGCCGTCTGTCTTGAAAAAGCCGCAGCTTTCGGGGGTGAAAGCTGCGGCTTTTTCGTCTCAGTGGAATCGAATGTCATTTTCCGGCAAACTATGCTATAATAAGCGTTGTGTTTGAAATTGGAAAGGAGCTTTTCTCATGGAAACAACGCATGAGTCGTCGAGACAGACCCTCCGCTCCGCACAGCCCTCCAGGCCCTACGCATTCAGCCGCAAGGTGTTCTGCGAGGGGATGCGGGACGGTGTGCCCATTGCGCTGGGATATTTTGCGGTGTCCTTCTCGCTGGGCATCGCGGCCCGGACGGCGGGCTTCACGCCCCTGCAGGGCTTCGTGGCCAGCCTGCTCAACAACGCTTCGGCCGGCGAGTACGCCGCCTTCGCCCTCATCGCCAGCGGTGCGACCTATCTGGAAGTGGCCATCATCACCCTCATCGCCAACGCCCGCTATCTGCTGATGAGCTGTGCGCTGGCCCAGCGGTTCGCCCCGGGCACCCCCTTCTTCCACCGCCTCATCATCGGCTACGACGTCACCGATGAGCTGTTCGGCATCACCATCGCCCGGCCCGGCTACCTGAACCCCTTCTACACCTACGGCGCCATCGCGCTGGCCGCCCCGGCGTGGGCCTCGGGCACGGCGCTGGGCATCATCGCGGGCAATCTGCTGCCTCTGCGGGCCGTCAGCGCCCTCAGCGTGGCGCTCTACGGGATGTTCCTCGCCATCATCATCCCCCCGGCCCGGAAGGATAAGGTCGTCGCCGGGCTGGTGGTCCTCAGCTTCGCGCTGAGCTTCGTCTGCACCTACCTGCCGGGCATCTCCACCCTTTCAGACGGCACCCGCACCATCCTTCTGACGGTGGCGATCTCCTGTGCCGGAGCGCTGCTGTTCCCCATCAAGACCCAGAGTGAGGAGGCTGAACAATGATCCGCAGCAACTGGCTTTACATCGCGGTGATGTTCGCGGTGTCCTACACCATCCGCATCCTGCCCCTGACCCTCATCCGCAAGCCCATCCGGAATCAGTTCATCCAGTCCTTCCTCTACTATGTCCCCTACGTCACGCTGGCGGTCATGACCTTCCCGGCCATCGTCAACGCCACCCAAAGCCCGGTGGCCGGTGCGGCAGCGCTGGTGGTGGGCATCGCTGCGGCATGGTACGGGGCCAGCCTGTTTCAGGTGTCGGTGGCCTGCTGTGCCGTCGTCTTTGTGCTGGAACTGTTTCTTGTCCGGTGAGGTGACGACCTGATGAAAAAGATCCTCGTGACCGGCGCAGGCGGCTTCGTAGGCGCGCGCATTCTGGAGATGTGGCGCGGCCGGTTCGAGCTTTCCGCCTTTCCGCCCGATTTTCTGCGTACCGCCGACGAGACCGCCGTGCGCCGCTTCATCACTGCAGAGCACCCGGACGTCATCGTCCACACCGCAGCCCTCTCCAACACGCAGGTCTGCCAGCAGCATCCAGAGGAGTCCTTCCGGGCCAACGTCCTGCTGCCCGAGTGGGTGGCAGCGGCGGCAGCGGAGACCGGCGCAAAGCTGCTCTCCTTCAGCTCCGATCAGGTCTACGCAGGGGTGCAGCAGCCCGGGCCTCTGGCCGAAGCGCTGCCCCTCTCCCCCGCCAATGTCTACGGCCGGCACAAGCTCGAGGCCGAGGCGCGGGTGATGGCCCGCTGCCCGGACGCCGTGGCGCTCCGCTTACCGTGGATGTACGATCTCCCGGGCGGTCGGCTGCCCATCCGGGGCAATCTGCCGCTGAACCTTCTGCAGGCCGCGAAGACCGGCGAAGTGCTGCACTTTTCCCGCCGCGACCACCGGGGCGTGGGCTATGTGCGGGAGGTCATCGCAAACCTTCTCCCCGCGATGGCGCTGCCCGGCGGCGTCTACAACTTCGGCAGCGGGAACGACAAGGATATGGTCGATACTGCGCTGTATTTCGCACACCTGCTCCAAGTGGATGTGCGCATCGAAGAAACGGACTTTGTCCGAAACCTCGTGATGGACGGGCAAAAGCTGCAAGAACATGGCATCGTGTTCCGGTCTACGCAGGGGGCATTCCGGCAGTGCCTTGCAGATCACGGGACGGACATTTGATTCCAAAGCAAAAAATCATCTGCAAATGCTTCTCTCGGTTTTTCGAGTCGGAGCGGCACTTGCAGATGATTTTATTTTTTACAAAATTCCGCTATGCAGAAAGCCTCTCCCCTTGGGAGAGGTGTCATCGCTTGCGATGACGGAGAGGACAAGGAAGTTGACCGGGAAGCACACACATAGCGATAATATTGCTATAACAAAGGCCAAAAATCATGCTGTGCACAGCGGCTCTTTCGAGCCGGGCTTGCCCTCTCAGGCGCTTCGCGCCAGCTCTCCCAAAGGGAGAGCCTGTCAGCTTACTCCCACAATCTCGCCGCCACCAGCTCCAGCACACTTCCGGCGATGCAGCGGGCTTTGTCCGAGATGAGGAAGCAGTTTTCCAGCTCCTCGCGGCGGGGGTCCACGTCGGCCACCTTGAAGCCCATCGTGACGGGATACCCGTCCCGCAGCAGGCCCCGCAGGATGCCCCCGATGCAGGTCGTGACCGGGGTGCGGGTGCCGTCAAAGGCCTCGATCTCGGCGATGACGTCGCCCGGCTCCACAACATCGCCGATGGCGTGCAGCTCATGGAAGATGCCTTCCCGCGCTGCGTGGACGACCCGCTCCGAGCTGTAGCCGCCGATGACGCCGGGGACGCCGGTGTTCGGGACGGCGATGCCCTCCCGGATGATGCGTCCCAGACGATGGCCGCGCTTGGTCTCCACCACGAAATCAACATCCTCCCCCGCAGTGAAGCCCGGGCCGAGGGCGATGGTCAGCGGGGCCATATCCCGCGTCGTGCCGAGATTTCTCTTCGCAAGGATGGCGTCCACGACGACGGCGGGCCGCACCTGCGGAATCAGCGCTCCCTTCGGGTCCACCATCACCGGCACATCGCCGCGGCACCAGACGACCACGGCCTCGTCCAGCGTCTGCACGAGGGTGGCACGCATCCCTTCTACGACCGCCTCGCCCTCATAGACGGCCTCGCTTACCGAGACCTGACGGCGGATGGCGGCGGGCCGTTCCGCTTCCAGCACGAGCACCTTCAGCCCCGCCGACCACAGCCGGTGGATGGTGCCGGTGGCAAGGTCGCCGCCGCCCCGCACAAGGATGACTTCATCACGCTTCATTGCTCTTTTCCTCCTTGAGCAGCTGCAAAAATACCTTCATGGAACCGCCGCAGGCTGCAAGCGCCGCGTCGTCCTCCTGTGCGCTGGCCGAATACTCCGCCAGCTGACAGGGTGCGGCCTCGCCTGCCTGCATTTTGGATGCAAGCTGTTGGATGCGGTACTCCATGATGCCGCCGCCCACGCTGCCGACGCACTTCCCGTCCGGCAGCATCAGCATCTTTGCGCCCACCTCCCGGGGGGTCGAGCCGTGGCGGGAAACGATGGTCACGAGGACGGGGGGCGTCTCCTGCCCGGCGCAGGCGTCCAGCGCGTTCAACAGGGCGGGCGGGAAGCCCTCGGTCTGCTGACGGCTGTTTTTCACTTGGACGATCTCGGCAAGGATGGACAGGGCGATCTCCGGCGCGGTCTGTCCCCCGATGGCAAGGCCGATGGGGGCATGGAGCCCCTCGACCCGCACGGGGTCGGCCCCGGCCTCGGTGAGCTGACGCCGGACGAGGGCCGCGCGGCTCCTGCTGCCCAGCATACCGACGTAGGCAGATCGTTTTTTGCATATCTCCGTGAGGCATTCCACGTCGAAGGCGTGGGCACGGGTAGCTACGACAAAGTAGGTCTCCGCGCTGCCCTCCACCCGGGCGAGCATCTCCGCGTAGGGGCCGCAAAGCACCGTTTCCGCCCCCGCGCGGCGGAGGGCGTCGGCGTAGTCGGGGCGCTCCTCCAGCCCGGTGACAGGCAGGCCCAGCATGACGGCCAGCCGGACGACGCTCTCGGCCACATGGCCTCCGCCGCAGAGGACAAGCCGGGACGTACCGCCGAACTTTTCCACGAAGACACGCACGCCCTCCAGCGTCAGGAGGCTGCTGGCTCCGCACCCGGCCAGTGCCGGGAGATTCCGGGCCAGCAGACCCTCGGGCTTCGGGGGCCAGACCGGCACACCCTCACAGAGCAAAAGCCGCTGCCCCTGCTCGGGGCCTTCCAGCACAGATGCCAGAATATGCTGGCCCTGCGTGGTACGCAGCTCTTGTGCAAACTCACGAATCGACATAGAACTTCTCCTTATGGAGTTTTATTGCATGACCGGCGTTGCGGCGTCGTAGCCTGCACCGTCCAGCCGGGGGTTCCAAGCTTCCCAGTCCTCCGGCAGCATCCGCCAGCCGAGGCCGCAGCCCGCCGTGATCTCGCCGGGCAGCGGGATGATGCGCCCCGGGATGCCCCGGGCGGCGCACTCCTTCTCCCAGCCCATCGCGCGGGCGGTGGAGGCAAAGGAAAGCACGATATATTGTCTCTTTTTCCGCATCTCACAGTTCCTCGGCCAGCTGACAGACCGCCTCGGCAGCCTCGAACACCTCGGCCTCGGTGTTCTGATGGGAAAAGCTGAACCGCACCATCCCCTGTTCCGCCGTGCCGAGGGCCTTGTGGATGAGGGGGGCACAGTGCGCCCCAGCCCGGACGCAGAGCTTATAGTCCTCCCAGAGGATGTCAGCGGCGCGGGCAGCGTCCTCCTCGCCAAAGTTCAGCGAGACGATGGGGGCGCGGTCGGCCTCGGCGAAGCTGCCGTAGACCTTCACGCCGGGGGCATGGACGATCCGCTCATAGAACAGGTACGTCAGGGCCAGCTCCTTTTTGTGCAGAGCCTCGACGCCCTGCGACAGGAGCCACTCCACCCCTGCCCCGAGGCCTGCGAGACCGGGGACGTTCAGAGTCCCCGCTTCCAGCGCCGTGGGCATCTGAGACGGGTGGGCCTCATCGAAGCTGTGGATGCCGCTGCCACCCACCACAAGGGGACGGACGGCGAGGCCGGGCCGAACGTACAGCCCACCCGTGCCCTGTGGGCCGAGCAGTGCCTTGTGTCCGGTGAAGCAGAGGACATCCGCCCCCAGTGCCTGCACGTCGATGGGCCGCGCGCCTGCGGTCTGGGCCGCGTCCACGATAAGCGTAAGACCGTGCTTTTTCGCAAAAGCAGAGACGAATGCAAGGTCGGTCAGGTTTCCGGTCACGTTCGAGGCGTGGGTCACGGCCACAAAGCGGGTGTTCGGGTGGAGAAGCCGTTCGAACTGGTCGTAGCGCAGCCGCCCGGCGTCGTCCACCTCCACGAAGCTGACCTGTGCCCCCTGCTCCCGCAGGCGGTAGAGGGGGCGCAGCACCGAGTTGTGCTCACAGACCGTTGTGATGACGTGGTCGCCGGGGCGGACAAGACCGGAGAGTGCCGTGTTCAGCGCCTGCGTCACGTTGGCCGCAAAGGCGATGCAGTCGGGGCTTTCGGCATGGAGAAGTGTTGCAAGAGCCTCCCGGGCGCGGTAGACGAGGCGGGCTGCGTGAAGGGTCGGCTCATGGGCACCACGGCCCGGGTTTCCCCCATGGGCCAGTGCATCCAGCACAGCCTGCCCCACGCAGGGCGGCTTCTGAAGGGTAGTGGCGGCGTTATCAAGGTAGATCACGGCTTGACCACGTTCCCGGCAGTGAGCATTTTTTCTGCAATGACGTACATATTCGTCACGCCGCCCACGGCCAGCTGCTCGGTCAGGCCGTAGAAGTTCAGGCAGGTGCCGCAGGTCAGGATCTCGACGCCCTCGGCCTCCAGTGCCTTGAGGTCATCCAGCATGGGCGAGCCTGCACAGGTGAGGTGAGCGCCGCCGTTGTAGAAGAGGATGGTCTTGGGCAGCTTGTCCTGCTGGGTCAGCGAAAAAACGAAGGCCTTCAGCAGGGTCTTGCCCAGCTCCTCCGCACCCTCTCCCATCTTGTCGGACGCGATGGCCACTACCGTGTCGGTGCGGGCGTCGGGGGTGCAGACCGGGGCTTCCGCCTCGGCCTCGACCGGCTCGCCCACCGTGAGGAGGACGCGGTACTCCCGCTCGCCCAGCTTCTCTGCGGCGGACTGGCAGCCCTTCTGTTTGGCCATTTTCGTCAGGTTCTGGACGGCGATCTCATTGTCCACCAGCACCTCCACCTCGCCTGCGCCAGCCAGCACGGCGATGGCTTTCTTTGCCTTGACCACGGGCAGCGGGCAGGCGTCTCCTCTGGCATCCACTCTCAGCATGATTTTTCCTCTCTATCGTACGTTTTATTCCGGATAAGACACCAATATCTCGGTGTCCTGTCTCTCTGTGATCTCGCCCACGATGGCTGCGGGCAGGCCGACCCTCTTCAGCTCTGTCTCGAGCGGAGCCGCGTCCTCCGGCGCGACCGCCAGCAGCAGGCCGCCCGAGGTCTGAGGGTCGAAAAGGATCTCCTCCATGGCGAAGGGCACCCCCTCGAACCGGACGAAGGGGCCTGTGTGGTTGCGGTTTCGCTGACCGGCGGCGGTAAAAAGACAGTCGTCCGCTGCCTGCCACGCACCGGGCAGGACGGGCACGGCACTGGCGTCGATCCGGCAGGACAGCCGCCCGCCCATCATCTCATGGAGATGGCCGAGGAAGCTGAACCCGGTGACGTCGGTGGCGGCGTGGACGGCGTACCGGCGGCTGCATTCCGCCGCGGACTTGTTCAGGGTCGTCATGGAGGCCACCGCAGCGTCCATCGCGCCGGGGGCGGCCTCGCCCACCCGGTTGGCGGTGCAGATGAGGCCGACGCCCAGCGCCTTGGTCAGGATGAGCTTGTCGCCGGGCTTTCCGGTGTCGTTGGCGGTGAGGCGGCGGGGGTCTACGAGTCCGGTAACGGACAGGCCGTACTTCACGCCAGTGTCGGCGATGGAGTGCCCTCCCGCGAGGATGCCCCCCGCTTCGGCCACCTTTTCTGCTCCGCCGCGCAAGATCTCGCCGAGGACGTTCAGGTCCATGCTCTCCGGGAAGCAGACAAGGTTCAGCGCGGTCTTCACCTCGCCGCCCATGGCGTAGACGTCGCTGAGGGCGTTCGCCGCTGCGATCTGCCCGAAGGTATAGGGGTCGTCCACCATGGGCGGGAAGAAGTCCACCGTCTGCACCAGCGCGATCTCGTCGGTGATGCGGTAGACGGCGGCGTCGTCCCGGCTGTCATAGCCCACCAGAAGGTTCGGGTCCGGCTCACCCCGGGGCAGTTTTTCCAGAATATGGCTCAGCACTCCTGCGCCGAGCTTGGCGGTACAGCCGCCGCCCGTGCAGAAGATGATTTTATCCTCCTGTGCCATCAGGCCCTCTCTCCTTCCTCAAAATGGGTCAAAAATCCCGATACATTGTAGGTTTCTTTCAGAATTGCCAGCGTTCTCTCCCCCGCTGCGCGGCGCGGGGCGTCGTCGGCCTGATTGAGGATGACATAAAACGCCCGGGTGCCGACATTCTTTCTCCCGCCTGCGCTGCTTGCCAGCAGCTTTGCCAGCCGCTCAGGCGTCAGAGAGGCTTCGGGCGGCACGCCCAGCAGGGCGCAGGCCGCATCCAGCCGGAAGCAGACCTCCGCAAGGGGACTGCCCAGAGCCGACAGCCCGGCCACGGCCAGCACGATGTCGCTTTCGGGCAGGAGCACCGGCTCATGGGCCGCCGGGGCCTTGCAGGGGTGATGCTTCGCGCCGTCGGCTTCGAGAAGGACGGTATCGGCCCCGGCCATCCATCCGGACAGGCCGGGCGGCTGAGTCAGCTTGCCGTTTTCGGCGGGCGAACCCGCCACGGCATAGATCCCGGCCTGCCAGAGGGCATCCCGCACGGCCTCATCGGGGGCGTAATTCGCGCTGGGGCGCTGGATGTGGGTGGTGGTGGAGACCAGCACCCTCTGCCCCTCGGCGGCGCAGAGGCGGGCCATCCCGTAGAGAAGCGTTGTCTTTCCGCCGCCCCCCACGAGGGAGACGACATGGCCCTTCTCCCGCAGGAAGGGCAGCGCTTCGAGGCCGTTCATCAGACTTCGCCTGCTTGTTCGGCCACAGCCATAGCGACCTTCTCGGGGGTGATGGGCAGCTCGTAGAAGCGGGTGCCGATGGCGTTGTAGATGGCGTCCGAGATGGCGGGCAGCGGGGTGTTGATGACCACCTCGCCGATGGATTTCGCGCCGAAGGGGCCGTTCGGCTCATAGCTGTTCTCGAACTCGACCCGGATATGGCCTACGTCGGCGCGGGTGGGGATCTTGTACTGCATGAGCGAATTTTCCATGGGCCATCCCCGCTGGTCGTAGGTGATGTTCTCGGTGAGGGTCATACCGATGCCCTGCAGCAGACCGCCCTCGGCCTGCACACGGGTAAGGTTCGGGTTGATGGGGGTGCCGCAGTCCACGCAGGCGTCGAACTCCAGCAGCTTCACCTCGCCGGTCTCGGTGTCCACCTCTACCTCAGCCGCGCCCACCATGTAGGGTGGAGGCGACAGGGGCGACATATGGGTCTCCGTGACCTCCAGCGGCACATCGTGGCCGAACATGGAGGCCGTGGCGATGTCGGCCAGCGGGACGCTCCGGGCGGGGTCGGCAGAGACAAACACCGTCTTACCGTCAAATTCCACGTCGCTCTCCTCGCAGCCCAGCAGCTGCGCACCCAGCTTGCAGATCTGACCGCGCAGCTTCAGGGCGCACTTTTCGACGGCCTTGCCGGTGATGTAGGTGGTGCTGGACGCATAGGAGCCGGAGTCGTAGGGGGAGGTGTCGGTGTCGGCACCGTAGACGGTGATGTCGTCCATGCCGCATTCCAGCACCTCGGCGGCGATCTGGGCCAGCGTGGTGTCACAGCCGGTGCCCATATCGGCAGCGCCGATGAGGAGGGTATAGAAGCCCTCATCGTTGATCTTCAGGGTGGCGCTGCCCACGTCCATGCCGGAGATGCCGGAGCCCTGCATCGCCATGCCCATGCCGACGGCACGGATCTTCCCGTTGCCCATATCGCGGCGAGGGTACTTTTCGTCCCAGTTTATCATCTCGTGGACCTTCGCAAGGCACCGGTCGAGGGCGCAGCTGGTGTTCACTGCGCCGTAGTAGGCGGGCATGACCTGCCCCTCCTTCACGATATTCATTTCCCGGAGCTTGAAGGGGTCCATATGGAGCTTTGCGGCCAGCTCGTTGACGGCGGATTCCACCGCAAACAGGCCCTGCGTCGCGCCGTAGCCCCGGTAGGCACCCGCCGACATATGGTTGGTGTACACCACATCATAGGTAAAGCGGAAGGCCTCGGCCCTGCCGTAGAGGGGGATGGATTTATGTCCCGAAAGGCCCACCGTCGTGGGGCCGTGCTCGCCGTAAGCGCCGGTGTTGGAGAGGGTGTAGAGGTCGAGGCCGCGGATGGTGCCGTCCCTGTCCGCGCCGAGGCGGAGGTGGATCTCCATCTCGTGGCGGGGGGTGGAGGCGATCTGGCTCTCCTCCCGGGTGAAGATGAGTTTGGAGGGCTTTTTGGTCTTCCACGTCACGAAAGCCGGGTAGACCTCACAGACGGCGGTCTGCTTCGCGCCAAAGCCGCCGCCGATGCGGGGCTTCGTCACCCGCACCATGGACTTCGGAATGTGGAGGGCGTTGGCGATGATGCGGCGGGCGTGGAAGACGATCTGGGTCGAGCTGAGGACGTTCAGACGGCCATAGAGGTCGATGCTGCAATAGGTGCGGAAGGTCTCCATCATGGCCTGCTGGCAGGCTTTGGTGTGGTAGACATGGTCGATGACGATGTCACAGTCGGCCAGCACCCCGTCGATGTCGCCGTCGCTGCACTCGTCGTGGGCGCAGAGGTTGCGCTTGTTGTCCGCGCCCACGGGGCACAGGCTCTCCCAGTTGTCCTCGGGGTGGACGAGGATGGGGTTGTCCTTGGCGGTGTGATAGTCCAGCACCGGCTCCAGCACCTCATAGGCGACCTTTATCAGTTTCAGCGCCTTATCGACGCATTTGTCGTCCTTGCCCGCCACGATGGCCACAACGTCGCCCACGAAGCGGACGTGGCGGTCGATGAGGAGGCGGTCGTAGGGGCTGGCCTCCGGGTAGGTCTGGCCTGCCTGCGTGTAGCGGCGGGCGTCCTGCGGCACATCCTCCCATGTAAAGATGGCCTCGATGCCGGGCACCTTCTTGGCCACAGCGGTGTCGATGCTCTTCACGATGGCGTTGGCGTGGGGGGAGCGCAGGAGCTTGACGATGAGGCAGTCGGCGGGGACGAGGTCGTCCATATAGACGGGCTGGCCCGTCACCAGCTGCATGGCGTCCTTCTTGCGGAAGGGTCTGTTGACCGTATTCATTCTGCCGCCTCCTTCTTGGCTTTTTTCCATGCGAGGAAGTTCTGGATGCCCCGCAGCTGGCCCTCATAGCCCGAGCAGCGGCAGAGGTTTCCGGCGAGATATTCCTTGATCTCCTCCTCGGTGGGATATTCCTTCTCCCGGAAGAGGGCGAGGGCGTTCATGATGAAGCCCGGGTTGCAGAAGCCGCACTGCTCTGCACCCTGATCGGCGATGAAGGCGCCGAACTCGGCGGCTTCGTCCTGCAGGCCCTCGAGGGTGGTCACTCTGCGGCCATCGGCCCGGACGGCGAGGACAGAGCAGGACAGCACCGGCTTGTCGTCGAGAAAGACGGTGCACAGGCCGCAGTTGGAGGTCTCGCAGCCCCGCTTGACGCTCAGGCAGCCGTGGCTGCGCACAAAGTCGATGAGCAGCGCGTCAGGCGCAACGTCGGCGGTGAGCTTCTTATTATTTAAGGTAAGTGTGATCTGCATGGTGTTCCCCTTCCTCAGCCTTCCAGACGGCAGACGGCGCGTTTGGTCAGCACGCCGGCCAGATGGCGGCGGTACGCGGCGCTGCCCCGGATGTTGCTTTCGGTCTTGATGTCTGCTTTCACCTCAGCGGCGAAGCGGGTGGCGAAGGCCTCGGCGGTCTCCCCTGCCTGCGGTGCGGCGGTGTAGAGCACAGCCTTGCCCGGGCGTGCGCCGAGGGCGGCGCGGATGCTGCCGTCGGCGAGGCGGGCGGCGGCGCAGGTCAGCACCGGGAAATCGGTCTGGCTGTTGCGCACCGACTGGTAGCAGAAGCGGGCGTGCTCCTTCGGCACGAGGACCCGCACGAGGATGTCCCGGTCATAGGGGCGCTGGGCGTACTCCGAAAGGGGCACGACGCCGCCCTTGTACAGCTCCACCGAGGCGTTCAGCGCAAGGAAGATGGTCAGCACGTCCGAAAAGCCGAAGCGGCTGTAGAGGCTGCCGCCCACGGTGGCGAGGTTGCGCAGCTGGACGCCCACGATGTGGCGCACCGACTCCCGCACGGCACCGTCCGTATAGGCGGCGAGGCCGGGGTGCAGCTCGAGCTGGCGCAGCGTCACCATCGCTCCGATGGAAAAGCCATCGTCCGTCTCCTCGATGGTGTCGAGGCCGAGGCCCGACAGGTCGATGGCCGTGCCGACATTGATATTCTCCATCTTGAGCCATATCATGCCGCCGAGGACACGGTTGGGGCGCTTCTGGTTGAGCCGCCAAGCCTCCTCGAGGCTTTCAGCCCGCTTGTATTCCCGAATGGTCATCATATGCAGTATCCTCTCTTTTTCCTGTGACCTTTTTCTTTTATTTTATCACAAAATCCGCTATAATACTATCGTCAGAAAGCATCAATTCGGCAACGAACGACAACGGAAATTTCGGGAGGTCTGCGGGATGGAGCACACAGAAAACAGGGCGGTGGGCTGCGTCATCATGGCGTCGGGGCGGGCGGTGCGGTTCGGCTCCAATAAGCTGCTGGCCGACTTCGGCGGCGCGCCCCTCATCGCCCGGGCGCTGGACGCAGCAGAGACGCCCGCCCTCGCGGCCCGGGTGGTGGTGACCCGCTCGCCGGAAGTGGCTGAACTCGCTTGTAAGGCGGGCGTGAAAGCCATCCTTCACAGACTGCCGGGCCGGAACGACACGGTGCGCCTCGGCCTCGAAGCGCTGCTTTCGGAGCTGCCCGGCCTTGCGGGATGCATCTTCCTGCCCGGGGATCAGCCGCTCTTGCGGAAAGAAAGCCTCGAGGCGATGGCGCGCGATCTCTCAGCGCTGGACGAAAAAGAACGGGCCATCCTCCGGCTGGGCTTTCGTGCCGAGGACGGCACGGAGCGGCTGGGAAGTCCCGTTCTGTTCGGAAGCAGTTATTTCGGCGCCCTGTGCTCCCTGCCCGAGGGCAAGGGCGGCGGCGTGGTC